>SL_3KL_010_SEDDRAFT_10003993_pt1 | contig 13372 bp, 9 predicted proteins | sample SodLakKL_010_SED_2_FD_10381 | JGI IMG/M metagenome (IMG submission 10381)
GGAAGCGAGGGGTGGGAAACGGGAGCTGCGTCAGCCCGAGACGGGGGGTCTGTGGCGGATGGACGTTCCCTCCACCAGGAAGACGACGTCCTCGGCCACGTTGGTGGCCAGGTCGGCGATCCGTTCCAGGTTCTTGGAGATGAGGAGGATGGACATGCTGGGGCCGATCCGCCGAGGGTCCTCCATCATGTGGGTGAGGAGGATCCGGAACATGGAGTTGTAGAGATGGTCCACCCGGTCGTCCCGGGCGCAGATCTCCCGGGCCGCCTCCGGATCCCGGCGAACGAAGGCGTCCAGAACGTCGGAGAGCATCTCCAGGGCCAGGCGGGCCATCTCCAGCACCTCCGGGATCCGGCCGAAGGGCTGGAGGTCGGCAAGGTATTCCACGGCCTGGGCGATGTTCACCGCATGATCCCCGACCCGCTCCAGGTCATTGGAAATCTTCATGGTCATGGTGATGGACCGGAGGTCCGAGGCCAGGGGCTGCTGGAGGGCCAGGAGTTCGTGGGCCATCCGATCGATGCGAAGTTCCAGGTCGTCCACCCGGGCGTCCCCCTTCACCACGGTCCGGGCCAGGATCGGGTCCTGGTCCACGATGGCCCGGACGGCCTGGCGAACCTGTTCCTCCGCCAACCCCGACATCTCCAGGAGGAGGGAGCGGAGGGCATGCAGCTCCTGGTGGAAATGCCGGATCTCCCCGGATCCGGGCGGAGGCGTCATCCGAACCGTCCTGTGATGTATGCTTCGGTCTGCTCCTCCCGGGGATTCGTGAAGATGTCCTCGGTCCGTCCCACCTCGATGAGCTTTCCCATGTAGAAGAAGGCGGTGAAGTCCGAGACCCGGGCCGCCTGCTGCATGTTGTGGGTCACGATGAGGATGGTGTAGTCCTCCTTCAGCTCATAGATCAGTTCCTCGATCTTCTGCGTGGCGATGGGGTCCAGGGCCGAGGCGGGCTCGTCCATGAGGATGACCTCGGGAGAGACGGCCAGGGCCCTGGCGATGCAGAGGCGCTGCTGCTGTCCCCCCGAGAGTCCCAGGGCACTCCGGTCCAGGCGGTCCTTCACCTCGTCCCAGAGGGCCGCCTGGCGGAGGGAGCGCTCCACCAGGGCGTCCATATCCGAACGCGAAGTGGCCAGGCGATTCACCTTGGGCCCGTAGGCCACGTTGTCGTAGATGGATTTGGGGAAGGGATTCGACTTCTGGAAGACCATCCCCACCCGCTTGCGGAGCTCCACCACGTCCCGATCCCCCGTGTAGAGGCTCTCCCCGTCCAGGGTGATGTCCCCTTCGTGACGGGTTTCGGGGATGAGGTCGTTCATCCGGTTGATGGACCGCAGAAAGGTGGATTTCCCGCACCCTGAAGGTCCGATGAGGGCGGTGACCCTGCGCTTCGCCACCTCCAGGTCGATCCCATGGAGGGCCTGGTTCTTCCCGTACCAGAAGGAGAAGGCCGAGGAGCGGAGCGCGGGACCGGGATCCGAGCCCCTGGATCCTCCCTCGCCTCCCTCGCGGCGGGAACCCTCCCGGCGGGTGGATGCCGGGGTCCGGGGACGGCCCTCCCCGATTCCCCCGGTGGGGGTGACTGTGCCTGGAAGCGTATCGCGGGTCCGCGTCATCGAGTTCTCCATGGATCAGCCTTGCCGGTAGGGGTTCTTGATGAGGAAGCGTGCGGCCAGGCTCACCATCAGGACGAGGCCGATGAGGACCAGGGAAGCCGCCCACGCCTGGCGATGCCAGTCGTCGTAGGGCGAGATGGCGTACTGGTAGATGAGGAGGGGAAGGGCCGAGATGGGCTCATTCAACCGGGTCTCCCAGAAGGGATTGCCGAAGGCGGTGAAGAGGAGAGGCGCCGTCTCTCCGGCAATCCGTGCCAATGCCACCAGGATCCCGGTGAGAATCCCGCTCCGGGCGGCGGGAAGGACGATTCCCAGCGTCGTCCGCCACCGTGTGAGCCCCAGGGCGACTCCTCCCTCCTTCAGCTCCTTCGGGACCAGGCGGACGATTTCCTCCGTCGTCCGGGTCACCATGGGGATGAGCATGACCGCCAGCGCAATCGATCCTGCCAGGAGGGAGAACCGCCCCATGGCCAGCACCACCCAGGCCCACACGAAGATTCCGGTGACGATGGAGGGGATGCCGTTCATGACGTCGGCCACGAAACGAACGGTGTTGGCCATGGGGCTCCTGCTGGCCTCCGCCAGGTACACCCCGGCACCCACCCCGATGGGGATCCCCATGACACCGGCGTAGAAGACCAGGAGAAAGGTCCCCAGGATGGCGTTGGCCATCCCCCCGCCAGTCTCTCCCACCGGTGCCGGGAGCTGGGTGAAGAAATCCAGGTTCAGCGCCCCGGCGCCAGCGGAGAGGAGGTGGTAGAAGATGAGAAGGAGGGGGATCACCACCAGGAACGCCGACACGCCCGTGAGGGTGAGCATGACGACGTTCACCAGCTTCCGTCGGGAACGCGATGGGGCGGAACGCGACGAGGCAACGGTCATCATCGACCTCCCCGCTGGGCCACGCGCCACACCAGGATCTGGGCGAAGGCGTTCACCACGATGGTGATCCCGAAGAGAAGGAGGGCGATCTCCATGAGGGCCGACAGGTAGAGCTCCCCGGTGGCCTCGGCGAACTCATTGGCGAGTACCGAGGCCATGGTGTATCCCGGGGCAAAGAGGGAGGCGGCGATGTCGGGCCGGTTCCCGATGACCATGGTGATGGCCATGGTCTCTCCCAGCGCCCGTCCCAGCCCCAGGATCGCCCCCCCGATGATCCCCGGAAGGGCATAGGGAAGGGCCACCTGCCAGGTCATCTCCCACCGGGTGGCCCCCAGCGCCAACGCCGCCTCCCGCTGCTCCCGGGGAACGGCGGTGAGGACCTCCCGGGTCACGGCCGAGATGAAGGGGATGATCATGATGGAGAGGATCACCGCACCGGAGAGCATGCTGAATCCGTAGGCGGGCCCCTCGAAGAAGGGGATGGTGTCGCCGAACCTCCGGGAGAGGGGCTCCTGGACGGTGAAGCGGAGCCAGGGCACCAGGACGAAGATCCCCCAAAGGCCGTAGACCACCGACGGGATGGCCGCTAGCAGTTCGGTGGCGAAGCCGATGGGGCCCGCCAGCCATCGAGGCGCCAACTCGGTGAGGAAGATGGCCAGTCCCACCGAGAGGGGGACGGCGATGACCAGGGCCAGGAGTGAAGAGAGTACCGTCCCGTAGATGAAGGGAAGGGCGCCGAACTCCCTCAGGACCGGGTTCCACTCCGAACTGGTGATGAACCCCAACCCGAAGGTCTGGATGGCCGGCCAGGCCGACTGTCCGATCCGCAGGACGATGAAGAAGAAGAGAACGGGGATGGTGAGTCCCAACGCCCGCAACAGGAGGGCGTAGATCTGGTCCGGGACGTTCCCCCTCTGCCGGGAGGGGAGGATCCGGTCCAGGAAGCCGCTCCGGGCCCCCTCANCGGAGTCGGGCATCGGCCTCTCCCCGGAAGTCCCGCTCAGGATCGAAGATGGGACGCCGGGCCGAGCCGCAGGTAACGGACTTCAAGGTCTCGAGAGCCAGCACCCGCACCCCCATCGTGAGAGGAGCGTAATTGAGGTCCACCACGTGGCTCTCTCCCTCCAGCAGGGCCCAACGGATGAGCTCCAGGATGGCCTCGCCCCGGCCGCAGTCGGGAAAATGGGGGGAGATCAGGAGGTAGGTCCAGGCGGAGATGGGATAGCCCCCCTGGGCGTCGGTATCCACGATGGAGAGTCGGAAGTCCCCGTCCACCACCCGCTCCTCGAGACCGGCGGCGGCCCGGGTCACTGCGTCGATGCTGGGGGCCACGAACTCGCCGTGGCGGTTCTGGACCTGAGCCATGGGCAGATTGTTCTGCCGGGCAAAGACCTGCTCGACGTAGCCGATGGCGCCAGGGGACTGGCGAACCTGACCGGTGACCCCCTCGTTTCCACGGGCCCCCAGACCCGTGGGCCATCGGACCGCATTCCCGCGCCCCACCCGGGTCCGCCAGGCGGGGCTGACCTCGTGGAGGTAGTCGGTGAAGACGTAGGTCGTACCGGAACCGTCGGAGCGATGGGCGGGGATGATGTCCCGGTCGGGAAACTCCACCCCGGGGTTCAGCGCCAGGATCCGGGGGTCACGCCAGCGGCGGATCTCTCCCAGGAAAATTCCGGCGATGACCTCTCCGTCCAGGTTCAGGGGAGACGCCAGGCCCGGGAGGTTGTAGGTGAGGACCACGGCCCCCAGGACCGTGGGGATGCTGAGGGTCCCCGGGATCCGATCCAGGTCCTCCTGGGTGAGGGGAGCGTCGGTGGCGCCGAAGTCCACCGTCCCCTCGATCATCTGCCGGATTCCCCCTCCGGAGCCGATGGACTGGTAGTTGATCCGGACCGAAGGATTCTCCCTTCCGTAGACGGAGAACCATCGTGCGTAGATGGGGAAGGGGAAGGTCGCCCCGGCCCCGGTGATGGTCAGGACGCCGGAGCGTGGGACGAAGTCCTCCCCGTCCTCCTGGCCCCTGCCGGTGTCGAAATTCCAGCACCCCGCGGTGGCGGGCGCCACCAGGAGGATCGCCAGGAACATCCAAAGGAGACCGTTGCCGGGGGGAAGCCTCCGCCCCCTGGGCTTGAAGTCCACGCGCACTCCGGATTCCCCTCCCAAGCTCCAAATCCCCCTGGGCGTCTGATGGGGACGGGTCGGGAAAAGGGGACCCGTCGCTCTGCTGAAGGGAACGTATCAGCCCCAGGTAACAGGATTGTCACAGACTGTTGGAGGGAAGTGTCACAGGGAGTTCGCGGAACCGGATGGGTCCGGCCCTGCTGAGTCCTCAGGCCGCCTCGCCCAGATTCCTCCGGATCAGGGCCTCGGGGTCGGGGTCCCGCCCCATGAAGCGCCGAAAGAGGATCTCCGGGTCCTCGCTGTCGCCCTGGGAGAGGATGGCTTCCAGATAGGCCCGTCCCGTCTCCCGGTTGAAGATCCCCTCCTCGCGGAACCGGCTGAAGAGGTCCGCCTCCAGCACCTCGGACCAGAGGTAGGCGTAGTAGGACGCGGCGTATCCCCCCGGGAAGAGGTGGAGGAAGGAGTTGAGGGGATGTGCGGCGGCAAATTCCCGATCCGGCGAGAGGGGGAGCAGCTTCTCCGTCACCCACTCTCCGGCATCGCCGTCCCGGCTCGGATCGAAGTCGGTATGAAGCGCCAGATCCAGGGTCCCCAGCCCCAGTTGGCGCATCTGCCGCCACCCGCCCATGAAGCGCCGGGCCCGGATCATCCGCCGGAAGAGATCCTCGGGGAGCCGTTCTCCGGTTTCCCATTGGGAGGCGAAGAGGTCCAGGGCTTCCCGTTCCCAAGCCCAGTTCTCCAGGAGCTGGCTCGGCAGCTCCACCCAGTCCCATGCCACGTTGATCCCCCCCCGACCTTCGATGGCGACTCGAGAGGTGAGGTGGTGGAGGAGGTGGCCAAATTCATGGAAGAGCGTCTCCACGTCCCGGTGGCCCAGGAGCGCGGGGCGGTTCTCTCCTGGAGGGGGGAAGTTGGCCGCGATGCTTCCCAGATGGGGAGCGAATCCACCGTCCTTCCCGGGCCCCCCGTAGGCGAAGTCGTTCATCCAGGCTCCCTGGCGCTTCTCCGGACGGGGGAAGAAGTCGGCGTAGAACCCGCCCAGGAGGGTCCCATCCTCGTCCGTGATCTCGTAGTAGCGCACATCGGGGTGCCAGACCTCCTGGATCTCCCGCACTTCCACCCGAAGCCCGAAGAGACGTTCGGTGAGGTCGAAGAGGCCCTTCACCACCCGCTCCAGGGGGAAGTAGGGCCGGAGCTCCTCTTCGTCCAGGTCGAAGCGTGCCTTCCGCAGGCGCTCCATGAGCCACGAGACGTCCCAGGGCCGTAGGTCCGGAAGGCCCTCTGTCCGGGCATGGTCCCGGAGCGCTTCCAGATCCTTCTCCCAGTGGGGGTGGGTCCGCTCCACCATCTCCGACACGAATTCCCGGGCCCGGGCGCCGCTCCGGGCCATCTGCTCCTCCAGGCGGTAGTCGGGAAAGTCCGGGAACCCCAGGAGGTGGGCCTTCTCGGTACGAAGCTCCAGGATGCGGGGGATGAGGGGGCGGTTGTCCCAGGGCTCGGCGGATCCACGGCCCAGGAAGGCCTGATGGATCTCCCGTCGGAGGGCACGGTCCGAGGCGTGCTTCATCACCGCCTCGAAGGAGGGGTGGTCCAGGGTGAGGATCCACCCCTCCCGATCCGACGCCTCCGCCTTCCGACGGAACCGGGTCACGGCGTCGGCGGGGATTCCCTCGAGCCGGGCTTCGTCGGTGACGTGGAACTCGAAGCCGGCGGTGGCGTCGAGGACGTTTTCCGAGAACTTCTGCCCCAGCCGGGAAAGCTCCACGTCAATGGCTTCGAGCCGGGCACGGTCCGCTTCGGGGAGGTCCGCTCCGGAGCGCTGGAAGTCCCGGACCGTCTTGTCCAGGTGTCGGCGCCGAAGGGAATCCAGCTTCCGGGCCTCATCGCCGGCGGCGTAGGCCTTGAGCCGATTCCAGATCCCCTCGTGGAGATAGAGGCGGGACCAGAAGACGGAGACCTCGGGAAGGACCTCGTTCCAGGCCTCCCGGAGTTCAGGGGTCTCCGCAACCGCCAGGAGGTGGTGGACCGGGGTGGTCCCCCGCCTCACGGTCTCCGTGATGGCGTCGAACCGCTCCACCGTGTCCTCCCATGTTCCCCCGTCCCCGTCCTCCGCCAGCGCCTGGATCCGTGTTTCGGCCTGCTGGAGGAGGGCCCGGATCCCCGGCACCACGTGGGATGCCTCGATTCGGTGGAAGGGAATCCGGAAGGACCGGTCCAGGAGGGGGTTGGGGGGGGAGGAAGGGGTGAGGGTCCCGGTGGCGGTCTCGGTCATGGAGGGGGATTCCGTGATGTAAGGTTTGTGCGGGGCGGAGGAGGGGCTCAGCCGCCGAACCGCTCCTGCCCCGGTTGGCACTGGGGCCACGTCATACGCTCCCCGGTCTGGGGACTCACCGGGAGGACTCTCCGCTCCCGGGAGACCGGCTCCGGATCCTCCGAGGCCAGGTAGGCCAGGGAGGCCACCAGGACCGCGTTGTTCCGGACCTCTTCGAAGACCACCTTGTCGAAGGTGTCCCGGTTGGTGTGCCAGGTGTGGGTGAAGTAGCTCCAGGGGTGGGCGCCCAGACTGAAGGCTGGGGCGCCGGCGCAGATGAAGGAGGCGTGGTCCGTTCCTCCGCTGCTGGGGATCCCCGGGAGCTGGAGGTTGATGTGGCGGGTCACCTCCTCGGGGATCTGGGAGAGCCACCGGCCCCAGTGTTCCCCCGCCTCCAGCAGCCCCTGGGTGGAGATGTTCATGACCCGTCCCGTCCCGTTGTCCTGGTTGAAGAGGGCCTGGAGGTTCTCGGTGATCTCCGGATGCATGGCGGCGAATCTCCGGGAGCCGTTGAGTCCCTGTTCCTCCCCGCCCCAGAGGCCCACCATGATGGTGCGCCGCGGGTTCGGGTACACTTCCGAGAGGATCCGCATGGCCTCCAGCATGAGGATGGAGCCGGTTCCGTTGTCGGTGGCGCCCGACGCCCCGTCCCAGGAGTCGAAGTGGGCGGAGAGAAGGACATACTCCTCGGGGAGCTCAGAGCCGCGGATGACCCCGATGGTGTTGTAGACCGGGACCTCGCCCAGCGCCTCGGCCGAGGCGTTCACCCTGAGCCGGGGCCCCATCCCGTTCTCCGCCAGGCGGGAGACCAGGCCGTAGTCCTCGCAGGAGAGCTCCAGGGTGGGGGTGCGTTCCGTGTTGGTCCCGAAGATCCGCTGGATCCCGATGTCGCCGGGCCAGAGCGACTGGAGGATCCCGGCGGCGCCCGCTTCCTCCAGCATGAGACGGAACTCGTTGGCGTTGGCGGGAAGTCGCTCCTGGAACGCCTCGGAGGCCTCCTGTCGGGCGGCCTGCATCCGCTCCAGCGCCCCTTCGGTGCCGAAGTCGGNGTAGTGGCTGTCCGGGCGGCAGGTGGGTTGGGGGAAGGAGATGGCCACGAAGGCTCCAGGGACCTCATTGGCCATCCAGGCATCCAGCTCCGCCCGGGTGCTCCACTCCGGGATCGTCACCACCGGGCCCTCCACCGGGCCGTCGGTGGCCGGGCTCCAGGCGGACATCATCCCCTCCAGGGTCCGGACCCTGGGCTCGATGAGGTCGATATGGGTTGTGCCCCGATCCCACCCCCGCCAGGTGCCGTAGCTCTCGTTCCTGGCCTCGATCCCCCAGGATCCCAGGGTCTGGAGCGCCCAGTCATGCCCGCGGTCGATCCCCGGCGACCCGGTGAGACGGGGCCCGATGGAGTCCAGCAACTGGAGTCCCATCCGTTCCAGGTGGGAGTTCTCCATGGCCTCGGTCCAGATCCGCTCCAGGACGGGATCGTCGGAGGGGTGGGACTGGGCGTTCGCCGATGCGCCCGGGGCCAGGAGCGCGCCGGCGAGGACGGCGGTGGCCAGGGAACGTTGGAGCACGGAGAGAAGTGGGACTCTGGACATGGACGGCAAGGGGTCGGGAGACAGGCGCGCAGTCGCGCCGGGGGTCAATCCGGAAACCGGTGGGCGAAGGCGCTTCGGGCCTTCGCTACCTTGGGGGCCACCACGGCCTGACAGTAGCCGGTGTGGGGATTCCGGGCAAAATAATCCTGGTGCTCGGGTTCCGCAGCATAGAAGGTCTCCAGCGGCTCCACCTGGGTCACCAGGGGCGCCCCCCACATCTCCTCGCCGGCGACCCATTCCATGACCTCCCGGGCCGTGGCCGCCTGCTCCGGGGANTGGTGGAGGATGATGGAGCGATACTGGGTCCCCACGTCGTTCCCCTGTCGGTCCCGGGTGGTGGGGTCGTGGATGGTGAAGAAGATCTGGAGGATCTCCCGGAAGGAGATCTCTTCCGGGTCAAAGGTGAGCTGCACCACCTCGGCGTGCCCCGTGGTCCCGGTGCAGACCTGGCGGTAGGTCGGATCCGGCTGGTGCCCCGCGGCGTAGCCGCAGGCCACGTCCTGGATTCCCCTCATCCGGCGGTAGACGGCGTCCAGACACCAGAAGCAGCCTCCCCCCAGGGTGGCGATCTCGGTGGCATCGCCCTTGGCGGGATGGCCGTCGAGGGTGGGATCAGGAGTTGGATCCACCGATTCGGAGGTGGATTCGGGGTGGAATTCGTCGTCCGGGCGCATGGAGGGTGATTCCTGGCGTGTGGGGGGTGGAGGGTTGCTGGACACGTCCTGGGGCCAGCCGGCAGGGGCCGTTGCCGATGGAGGGGACTGGGGGTGGGCCTCAGGCTCGCACCAGCCGCACCCGACCCTTCCCGTAGAGCGCTCGAAGTCCGGAGATGGCCTCGTCCACCGGATCGACCCGGATGGAGCGGGAGCGGAGGCGCGGGGCGGAGCCGTTTCCGTTCCCCAGCCGGAGCTCAACCGGGGCTCGTCCCGGGTGGGCCCGAAGGACTTGGCGGGTCCGACTCAGGAGATCACCCGTCACCTCCTGCCCAGGTTCCACCTCGATGGCCACGGCCAGGCGCCCGCTCCGGCGAACGGTCTCCAGGAGCTCGGCTCCATCCAGGAAGAGCGGGGGGTCCTCTTCGTCCCGTTCCCGATTGGAGATCTTCCCCCGGAGGAGGACCACCGCGTCCTGCTGGAGGATATCCCGGGCCTCCAGCCAGGTCTCCCGAAAGGCCAGTACGGTGGCGGTACCGTAGTAGTCCTCCACCGTGACCCGCCCCCACTCCGCGCCATCCTTCCGGGAGATCTGCCGGGCCACTTTGGTGACCACGCAGGCCAGCTCCACCTCCTCGCCGGCGAAGTCCTTCAGGTTTCCGGCATTGGCGGTCCCGAAGGCCCGGGCCAGATCACGGTACCGGTCCATGGGGTGGCCGGAGATGAAGAAGCCCAGCGCCTCCTTCTCCCGGGCCAGCCGGTCCTGTTCCTCCCATTCGGGGAGGGTGGGGAGCTGGGGCCGGGGTCGCTCCACCTCGGCCGAACCCCCGTCGAAGAGGGATGCCTGTCCTGCGGCGGCCTCCGCCTCCCGGGCCTGCACCTCGCTGTAGGCGGCGTCCAGCCCGGCCAGGAGCTGGGCCCGGTGCCCGAAGGCGTCCAGGGCCCCGGCGGCGATGAGGGCTTCGCAGGCCCGCTTGTTCAGTGCCCGCAGGTCGATGCGCTCCAGGAATTCGAAGAGGGAGGAGAAGGGCCCTCCCTCCTCCCGGGCCCGGAGAATGGACTGGACCGCACCTGATCCCACGCCCCGTACCGCACCCAGCCCGAATCGGACCCGCTCGCCGTCGGTGGAGGTGAACTTCCACCCCGATTCGTTCACGTCGGGGGGGAGGACCTCCACCCCGTCCTCCACCTTGGGGATGTGACGGGAGAGGTCCCGGCACTCGGCGATGTACTTCACCACGTTGTCCGTCTTGTCCAGGACCGAGGACAGGAGGGCCGCCATGAATTCCGCCGGATAGTGGGCCTTCAGCCAGGCGGTGTGGTAGGAGAGGAGGGAGTAGGCCGCCGAGTGGGACTTGTTGAAGCCGTAGCGACCGAAGGTCTCGATCTGGTCGGCCAGCTCCTCGGCGAGGCGCTTGTCCGTTCCCCGCTCCACGGCCCTGGAGATGAACCGCCCCAGCTCCTTCTTGATGAGGGCGGCGTCCTTCTTTCCCACCGCCTTGCGCAGGACGTCCGCTTCGGCCAGGGAGAAGCCGGCCAGGAGATTGGCGATGCGCATCACCTGCTCCTGGTAGACGATGACGCCGTAGGTGGGCTCCAGCGTCCGCTCCAGGGCGGGGTGGGGGAAGGTGACCTTCTCCTTTCCCAGCTTCCGGCGGATGTAGACGTCGGTCATTCCCGAGTCCAGGGGGCCCGGGCGGATGAGGGCGTTGGTGGCCACCAGGTCGTCGAACCGGTCGCATCGCATGGCCCGGAGCTTCTCCATGGCCAGGTTGGACTCGAACTGGAAGACGCCGGAGGTCCCGCCCCGGGCCAGCATCCGGTAGACCTCGGGGTCGTCCAGGGGGACGTCGTCCATGCTCTCCCAAACGTCCCCTGACTCGGGGTGACGGAGCGCCCCCACCCGGGTCCGGACCATCTCCACCGCATCCTGGATGACGGTGAGGGTCTTGAGGCCCAGGAAGTCCATCTTGAGCATCCCGGCGTCTTCCAGGCAGTTCATGTCGTACTGCGTGACGACGACCGCCTCGCCGCTCCCCCCGCTCCCCTTGGTGGACTGGACGCTCACCGGACGTAGTCGTCCAGCGGCCCGGGGGCGATGACCACCCCGGCGGCGTGGACGGAGGCGTGGCGGGAGAGTCCCTCCAGCGTCATGGAGTAGTCGAAGAGGCGGCGGTGCCGCTCATCCTGCTTGTAGTACTGCTTCACCTCGGGGATCTGCTTCAGGGCCTCGGCGACTGTGAGGCTCTTCCCCGGCTGATTGGGGATGAGCTTGGCGATACGGTCCATCTCCGACGGCTCGAAGCCCAGGGTCCGCCCCACGTCCCGGATCACGGCCCGGGACTTCATGGTGCCGAAGGTGATGATCTGCCCCACGGCGTCCCGCCCGTACTTCTCCCGGACGTACTCGATGACCTCTCCCCGACGCTCGTAGCAGAAGTCGATGTCGATGTCCGGCATCGACACCCGCTCCGGGTTCAGGAAACGCTCGAAGAGGAGGTCGAACTCCAGGGGACACAGGTTGGTGATCCCCAGGGCATAGCTCACCAGTGATCCTGCGGCGGAGCCTCGGCCGGGTCCCACCGGGATCCCCTGCTCCCGGGCCCAGCGGATGAAGTCCCAGGTGATGAGGAAGTAGCCCGAGTATCCCGTCTCCAGGATGACGCCCAGCTCGAAGTCCACCCGCTCCTGCACCGGGGAGGGGAGGGGGGAGCCGTAGCGCTCCTCCGCCCCTTCCCGGGTGAGGTGGACCAGGTAGTCCTCTTCGGTGGCGTATTCCTGGGGGAGAGGGAACTCGGGGACGTGGTACTTCTTATCGAAGGTGAGGTCCACCTCCTGTCGAAGGTGAGGTCCACCTCCTCCCCGATGCGGAGGGTGTTCTCGATGACGTCGGGGCGGTCCGGGAAGATGGCCCGCATCTCGTCGGGACCCTTGAAGTAGAGCCCTTCGTCGTAGCGCATCCGGTTGGGGTCGGACTTGTCCTTTCCCAGTCCGATGCAGAGGAGGGTATCGTGGGCCTCGTGATCCCCGCATTCCAGGAAGTGGGCGTCATTGGTAGCCACCACCGGGATCCCCAGGTCGTCGGATAGGGCGAAGATCTTCCGATTCAACTCCTTCTGCCCCTCGGTGCCGTGGCCCTGTACCTCCAGCCAGTAGCGGTCCCGGAAGACATCGGCGTACCAGGCGGCGGCTTCCCGGGCGCCGTCCTCATCGTCGTTCATGAGGTTCCGGGCCACCTCCCCGGCCAGGCAGGCCGAGGACACGATGAGCCCACCGGAGTATTTCTCCAGCACCTCCCGATCGACCCTGGGCTTGTGGTAGAAGCCCTCGGTGTACCCGATGGAAGAGAGCTTCACCAGGTTCTGGTACCCTTCCCGATCCCGGGCCAGGAGGACCAGGTGATAGTAGGCCCGGTCTCCGGCCCCGCCCCGCCCCCGGTCCCGACGGTCTCCGGGGGCCACGTAGGCCTCCATCCCGATGATGGGCTTGAGTCCGTTCTTCCGGGCTTCCTTCTGGAAGGTCCAGGCGCCGTAGAGGCAGCCATGGTCCGTGAGGGCCAGGGCCGGCATCTCGAACTCCAGGGCCCGGCGGACCAGGTCCCCGAGGCGATTGGCCCCATCCAGGAGAGAGAATTCAGAATGGGTGTGGAGGTGGACGAACGACACGGCGGTCCGGGGCTCTGGGTCCGAAGGCTGGGGGCAGGTCGGCGAAGGCCGACGGCGGCGACGCGGGTCGGCCTATCCTCCCTGTCCGCAGCGGAAGGAATTCAGGATGGTCTGAAGCTGGATCATATACTCGTACTTGTCCCGACCCGGGGCGTAGAGCCAGGCATCCATGAGGTAGAGGCGATCCTGGTCGGGGCAGCGGATGGCCCGGGTGATGAAGGGTCCCCCGGCGGGCCAGGCGTCCGGGAGGCTTCGCCACGCCGACTGGTACTCCATCGCCGGACGGCCGCCCACCTCGATCTCCTGGAAGCTCACGATGAAAGGGTCCAGCTCCTGGGGATCGTTGTAGTACTGGGCAGCGAACTCCAGCCGCCACGCCTCAATCTCCTCCTGATCGGGGAAGGTCTCGGGGGCGGGGCTCCGCCAGGTGATTCCGATCTCCCGGATCAACTCCGCCGGCGACGGATTGTCATTCCGGAAACGGAAGATGGAGTCCCGGACGATGTACCGATACACATTGGGGAGCTCC
>SL_3KL_010_SEDDRAFT_10003994_pt1 | contig 13370 bp, 16 predicted proteins | sample SodLakKL_010_SED_2_FD_10381 | JGI IMG/M metagenome (IMG submission 10381)
TATGCCGCAGGGCCGGCACCGGTGATCAATTATATGAACCGGATCCAGCAGCACTCGGTCTCCCACCCGACGACCTTTGTGATGTATGGTGGTGTCGCCGCCCTCACCGGGGATCAGGCATGTGTCGAGGATATGCGGGCTGAGTTTGCGGTCCGGAGAAGATATGTCATCGATCGTCTCACCCGTGCAGGCTATCCCTGTGCACCCCCTGATGGTGCCTTCTATGCATTTGCCAACGTCAGCGGGGATGATGTCGATGTTGCATCTGAATGGCTTGAGGAACGGCATGTGGCGGTGACACCGGGTGCTGCGTTTGGGGCTCCCGGCTGGGTGAGGATCAGCTACGCGACCTCGATGGAGCGGTTGGAGGAGGCTATGGAGCGGATCTGCGGGGAGTGAGGATCCTCTCTATTCTCCTGCAATTACCCCCCTACCTTTTTCCCTTTCTACCCGAAACCAGAATAGAGCAATGTCCTCTCCCCCTCCCCATGACGACACCTCACGTGAGAAGACAGGGATCGCCCTTGTCGCAGTCTTCAGTAACACCTTCCTGGTCATCCTGAAGCTCACCATCGGCTTCATCACCGGATCGGTGGCGATCATATCCGATGCGGTCCATTCGGCAACAGATATCATCGCATCCTCGATTGCCTACTTTGCGGTCAGGAAGTCCGCCCGGCCGCCGGATGATCAGCACTCGTTTGGCCATGGGAAGTATGAATCCCTCTCAGGCCTCATCGAGGCGGTTTTGATCCTTGCTGTTGCCGGTTTTATCATCTACGAGGCTGTGGGGGCCCTCATCGCAGGCGAGAGCACCCTCAACCCTGACCTCATCGGCCTTGGTCTGGTGGCAGTCGGTGTCTCGGCACTTGCCAACATCATCATCTCCCACCGGATGATGGAGATCGCGAGACGAACCGAATCGATCGCGCTTGAGAGTGACGCCTGGCACCTGAGGACTGATGTATATACTTCAGTGGGTGTCTTTGCCGGGCTTATCCTGATTCATTTCACCGGAATCCTTCTTCTCGATGCGGTTATTGCCATCGGGGTCGGGCTTGTCATCATCAGGACCGGGGTGGAACTTATCAGAAAAGCACTTGCACAGATCCTTGATACCCGGTTGCCAGAGGAGGATGTCGCACGTATAGAGGAGATCCTCAAAGCACACTGCACGCAGTATGTTAACTTCCATGGCCTCAGAACCAGGCGATCCGGGCCTGACCGGTTCATCGAGTTTCATGTGATGTTTGACCAGGATATTCTCCTGAGCACAGCACATGATCTTGCAGATCATCTGGAGGCAGATCTCAAGACCGAATTTCCAAAGAGCCACATCACCATCCACATGGAGCCCTGCCACGAAGAGTGTGATGAGTGTGGGGTTTTAATCTGCCCTGTCCGAAGGGATTGACTCTGATTCCTGCCTGTTGACCCTCTTCTCCATGATGAGGATATTCTTATCTCCTTCACGACTGTAGGAGAGGGTGTCTGTCAGCTGGCGGGCAAGATAGATGCCGAGCCCGCCGATCTTTCGATCCATGAGACCTGAACTGATATCCGGCGATGAAAGGCTCTTTGGATCAAACGGCCTGCCTGAGTCTGTGAAGATTATTGTAACTCTCTTCTCATCCCCGATGATCTCGATGGTAATATGGCCGCCATCCGGCCCATAGGCATAGGAGGCGATATTTGTCAGGATCTCATCTGCAGCAAGCTGGAGATCAAATGAGTCTGAGGGTACAAGCCCCATAGATCCGAGCGTTTCTTCAAGAAAAACAACCATATCCGGAAGATGTCGGATATCTGCCTGGAATGTCTCCGTCGCACGCAATTATTTCACATCCTTCTATGGGATCCAGAAGCCTCCAATAGCCTTCTGTTCTACCCTGACAATGCCTCGGATACCGATTCCCTGATGGTAAAGATCGATGTAAGCCCGGTCATCGTGAGTACAGCATCAACCTCAGGTCTCAGAGCGGCGATACGTACTTCTCCGCCCACCTGTTTCAGGCGTTTCTGTGCAGAGAGGAGCACCCTGAGACCGGATGAGCTTGTATAGAGGAGCCTCTCGGCATCAAGGATGATGATCGCCACCCCTTCTCCGATCAGCCTCTCAAATGCCGCATCAAGGAGTGTGGAGCTGGCAGCATCGAGGCGCCCTTCCGGCCTGATGATCCCGATATCCTCCTCCATCCCGGTTTCGATCTCCAGCATCTACCTGATCATTACAGCCGATAGAAGATAGCCCTTTTCTCTCCTGCCTCCTGTTGAGATGGGACCGCTTTCTGTGAGGACGATAGATACAAGGTTGATATACATTGATTGTGTATAGATACTAATGCGAAACTCCCGTATCGTCGCATTTCTCATCATCGGGATCCTCCTTGGTGCCGGGTCCGCTTCTTTCCTCTCTTCTTCATCTCCGTCTGAGGATCGGGAGATCTTGTGTCAGGTCTCAACGATCGAAGCCCTTCTTGAGAGTGTGTATGATGGCGTCATCCCGGTCGGTGACCTGACCCGGTATGGTGATACCGGGATTGGAACCTTCGACTCGCTTGATGGCGAGCTGATCCTGGTCGATGGCGTCATCTACCAGGCACGGGGGGATGGGACTGTCAGGGTCGCACCACCCGATCTTCTCACGCCTCTTGCGATGGTCACCTTCTTTGATCCCGATATCACCATCCATCGGGCATCAACCCGAGGGTACGCCCAATTTGAGGATCTGGTCGATGCACGGGTGCGATCAGAGAACCTGATCTATGCGATCCGGATCGATGGCTCCTTCTCCTCAGTAACTATCCGTGCACCTCACCGCCAGGAGCGCCCCTATCCGCGTCTTGTTGATGCTCTCGCTGACCAGTATATGGCCACACATGCCAATATCTCCGGAACCGCAGTCGGGACACTCCTTCCGGAGTATATGGGGGGCCTGAATGTCCCCGGCTACCATCTCCATTTCATCAGTGATGATCGGACGATCGGGGGCCATATTGTTGACTTCTCGCTTAAGGATGCAACCATCTCCCTTGATGAGACCCCACGTTTTATGATGCTTCTCCCCTCGGAAGGAGGATTCATTGAGGCGGAACTGGGCCGGGATCTCTCCCATGAACTTGCATCTGTCGAACGGCCGGCGGCTGGGTGATCAGAGGTGGCGGCAATCCCTTCCATCCTCTTCATCTGCAGCAGGAATGCAGGGCGTTCCCCGATGGCAGCGGGTCTCCTCCACCACCTGGCACCAGGCCGGTACATTGCTCTGAGCGCCGGGATCACCCCGGCATCCAGAGGCAATCCGCTCGTCATCCGGGTGATGGATGAGATGGGGATCGATATCTCAGATCACGAGCCAGGATCTCTTTCTGCACTCCTCGATCAGCGGTTTGACCGGATCATCCTCCTGACAGATGAGGTTCCCCCCCTGCTTCCTCCGGCAGGGGAGGTCATCTATGTTCCGCTCTCCGACCCTGCCGTTCTTCTGGGCGAAGAGGAGGAGCAGCTTGCTGCCCTCCGTTCATTGAGGGATGCAATTGCTGTATGGATCAGGGGGAATCTCCTTTGAGAGGAAAGCTTGTATTTCTTCTCCTGATGCTCTTCATCTGCCCGGCAGCTGCGGCAGATGAAAGAATGGTCCTTGTTCTTCACTCCTACCATCCCGAGATGGTCTGGGTGACAGATATCAGTGCCGGTATCGAGGAGGTTCTGGGTATATCAGAGAATCCGGTCCAGATACGGACCGAGTATATGGATACAAAGCGGTACGAATCGCCCGAGTATCTTGACCAGCTCGCCACCAGGTACCGGTACAAGTACCGTGATGACCCCCCTGACTGCATCATCGTTTCAGATGATGCCGGCCTTCGTTTCCTCCTGGATTACAGGGATGAGCTCTTCCCGGGGATCCCTATTGTCTTCTGCGGAATCAACCATTATGATCCCCTGCTGATCGAGGGGCAGTCGGGGATCACCGGCGTCGTCGAGGGTCTCAATATCCATGATACACTGGTGCTGATCAGGACTCTCCACCCCGATATGAAGAGGCTCGTTGCCATCAATGAAGAGAGTATCACCGGAGCTCAGACGCAGAGGACCTTTCGTGAAGTTGTATCCCTCCTCCCTCCTTCGGTATCTGTTGTGTACATCGAAGGGGAGTCGCTTGCTGCGATAGGGGATCGTGTCGGATCATATGGGGAGGGGGATGTCATCCTCCTCATGGCATTGACCAGTGATCCGGATGGTGCGGCATTCATCCCGCACGACAGGGTGGGATCCTACATCGCGGCGAGGACGGATGCCCCGGTGTATGGTATCTTTGAGTATTATCTCGGAGAAGGGGTGATCGGGGGGTTCTTCAGTACCGGACGGGATCAGGGGAGGATTGCTGCTGGCCTTGCCCGGCAGATCCTTGATGGTGCAGATCCCAATGACCTTCCCGTCATCGAAGAGATTGAGACGACGGGGGTCGTCGATCACCGTGCTCTCGTCGCTCACCAGATCGCTCCTGGAGATCTCCCCCCGGGAACAGAGATCATCAATTCGCCCCGGCCGATCTTTGAGATACCCGTCTATATTCTCATCAGCCTTCTCCTGGGGTGTGTCTTCCTCGTCACCATCGTCGTCATGAAAGAGGCCGAGCTTCAGAGGCAGAGGGAGATGGAGGCGGAGCTCCGGGAGCGGGAGGAACTGTATCGCGGGATCAGTGAGCGGAGCTTTGATCCGATCGTCACCATCGATCAGGACAGCAGGATCACGTATCTTTCCCCGTCATTTCAGCGGATAACCGGTATGGCCGTCCCGGTTGCCATCGGGATGCAGTTCTCGGAAATCATTCACAATGAGGATCGGGAGAAGGTACGCGAGGCCTTTGTAGCAATCCGGAACGGTGAGCCGTTGGAGGATCTCACCTTCCCGCTGATGCGATCAGATGGAAAAGAGGCAACCATCGAGGCGACATTCTTCCCGATCCGAAAAGGAGGAACGATCATCGGTGTTCAGGGGCTGCTCCGGGATATCACAGAGAGGATGGAACTCCTTCAGCAGCAGAAGGAGGCATTCAGGCAGATCGAGGAGAATATCACCCAGCTTGCGATCCTTGGGGATCATATCCGAAATCCCCTCCAGGCCATCGAAGGCTATACCATCCTCGGTGGTGGGGAGTATGCAGAGGAGATCTCAGATCAGGTCCGGAGGATCAACGATATCGTCGCCAGGCTTGATCAGGGGTGGGTCGAGTCTGAGAATGTCAGGGCGTTTCTGAAGCGCCATTATGCCATCGATCGCGATCATGAGGATGAGAAGCATTAAGTGCAAATGTAACGAATGTTTTACATTCTCAGGCACCTTGATCCGGTGCTGGTGGTGAATGTCTATGGCAGATACTATCATGAAAATACTCTTCCGGCCCGATGAGTTCTTTGAAGAGCATGCAGGGAAGGAGCCTGCACTCGGGCTGCCGTTTGGCATCGTCCTGATATATGCAATCCTCTCCGCAATCCTCGGGTATCAGATGACGTCTCTGATGGCCCCGATGTACTCATCTATTGCAGAGGGCTATGAAGGGATCATCATCTTCTTTGGAGCAGCAGGTGGGTTTGTTACGGCAATTATCTTCTGGATCGTCGCTTCGGTCATCTTCTATCTGCTGAGTATGCTCTTCAAGGGTGAAGGGTCGATGAAGAAGGTCCTTGAGGCGGTCGGATACGGTATTGCACCCCTCATCGCCTGGGTCGGGATTGCCATCATCTGGCTCTCGATGGTCGCTGACCAGATTGTCACCCCGGTGATCCGCGACTTTATGGATCCCGCCGCAGTTGATACTGCCCTGGAAGCGTTTATGACCCAGCCGGCGATGGCAGAGTACACCCTCCTCCAGACGGTCCTCTCGATCGTCTTTATGATCTGGGCTGCAAACATCTGGTACTCGGGGATGCGGTATGCCAGGAAGCTGACGGCAAGGAATGCCGCATACACAGTTTTTATTCCTGTAGGAATATATCTTATCATCACCATCATATCATACGGGGTTCTCTGATGCGGATATATCTCATACTTCTGATTCTCCTTGCGGCTCTTGTCTCCACAGGGGCTGCAGCCGACACCTCGGCACAGGTGACGGTGACGGGTATCGCCCTTGATCCCGGCGTCTTTATGCCATGGGATACCGGGACTCTGCAGGTCACCGTTATGAATACCGGGACGCTCCCGATCACCCTCTCAGCTGTCCGCCTGACCGGCGAGCAGAATGTGGATGTGCTCACCTCCCCGCATACAGGTTCAGGAATGCTTGGTGCCGGAAACAGCATGACATTTACCTATACCATCCGTGTCCGGGGAGAGGAGGGGATCTTCTACCCCCGTTTCTCCATGAACTTCATGGGGGGCGGCTCACTCTCCGAGCCGATCCTTCTCAGGGTCGACAGGCGGCCGCTCGATGCCGGCATCTCATCCCGTCCTGACATCTTTATGGAGGGAAGGAGGGATGATGTCGTCGTCTCTCTTGGCAATCCACGGATGAATACTATATCATCTGTTTCGATAACTCCCGTTACCGGTGCTGCCGATGTTGTTCCAACGAGCATCTTCATCGGGTCGCTTGCACCGGGTGAGTCGAGGGATGCTGCCTTCTCCGTCACCCCGATGGGAGCAGGTGATCTCACTTTCAATGTACAGTACCGGAACGGCCAGAACACTCATACAGTTCCGCTGACCATCCCGATCACTCCGGGCATTGCAAAGAAAGCGGCAGATCCGATCGTCTCGAATATCGAGGTGGCATCGATTGCAGGCGGATACCGGATAACCGGGGATGTCTCAAATGCCGGACTTGAATCTGCACGTTCTGTCGTGATGACAACGTCATCCCCGGCAACGCCAATCGATCCGTTCCGGGTCTATGTCGTTGGAACCCTTGATCCCGATGACTTCTCCTCCTTTGAGGTGACCTTTGCCGCGTCAGATGCCGAAGAGATCCCTCTCGTCATCCGGTACCGCGATGATGATGGAAACCTCTATGAAGAGACGGTGATGGCCACGATCAGATCCGGTTTACAGCCGGTGCAGGAGCATGACGGCGGCCTCTCCCCGATGATGATCGGGATCATTCTCCTCTCAGTCGTGATCGTTGCCGGAGCGATCATCTATTCACGAAAGAAGAAGAGATGACACCCGCGATCCGTTTTCTGGACGTCTCAAAGATCTACTCTCTCAGGAGTGGGGATGTCACCGCCCTCGACAATGTCACCCTCTCTATCGAGGAGGGGGAGTTCATCGCAGTGATGGGGCCGTCCGGATCTGGAAAATCCACTCTTCTCAATATGATGGGGTGCCTCGACACCCCGACAAAAGGCCAGGTTTTCATCGGTGAGAAGGATATCGGGGAGATGACCGATGATGAACTGACGATGCTCCGGCGTGAGCATCTCGGCTTCATCTTTCAGCAGTTTAATCTCCTCCCTCTTCTCTCTGCGATAGAGAATGTCCGGCTCCCCCTCATCCTCAAAGGCGGGGATCCGGGATGCACCGACCGGTGTATGAATATCCTTGCCGAGGTCGGCATTGAGGTTGATCGCCTCGATCATACCCCGGCCGAACTCTCAGGCGGCCAGCAGCAGCGGGTTGCGATCGCCCGTGCTCTCATTAATGATCCCGAGATCCTCCTTGCAGATGAGCCGACAGGAAATCTCGATACGAAGACCGGTGCGCAGATCATGGATCTCCTCGTTCGCCTTCAGAAGGAGGAGGGGAAGACGATCATCATGGTGACCCATGATCCCACCCTCTCGGAGTATGCTGACCGGGTCATCCGGATCGTTGACGGGAGGATCGCATGAACCGCCCGATCTTCTTCCTCTTCGCGATCCGGAACCTGCGGCTCCACTGGCTCCGGTCGCTTCTGGCGATGCTTGGTATCATCATTGGAGTTGTTGCGATAACCTCAATGGGTATCCTTGGCTCCTCCCTTGTTCTCTCTATCTCAGAAGACCTGACGACGGTCGGCGATACGATCGTCGTCGTCCCCCATACCGGCGGGAGCGGTATGGGTGGCGGACCTGGTGGCGGCGGGATATCATCGGATAATACCATCACATCAAGGCAGCTTGAGCGGATCACCCGTGCATCCGTTCCCCATACCGTCATCCCGATCTATTCGGGGGGTGAACGGATCAGGATCGGGGGTGAGATCGGTTTTGCTCCCATCTATGGGATGCGGACAGCCGATATTCCGATCCTTCTTGAGCGGGAGGATGGTCAGTACCTGCGGGGATCATCAGGTGCGATGATCGGGTCCCGCCTTGCGGAGACCTACTCGCTGAAGGTCGGGAGCAGGATCCTGATCGGCTCTGATGAACAGCCGGTCAGGGTGACCGGGATTCTGGAGGAGCGGGGAATGGGGTTTGATATCAACACCGACAGTGCCATCGTCGTCTCTGAGAGATGGTATGAGAACCGGTATGATCCCTCCGGGTATGATCGGGTGATTGTCAAGGTCCGTGATCTTGAGGAGATCGAAGCGGTGAAGAGCTCTATTGAGACCTCACTGAACCGGAGGGAGACGGAGGTGGATGTTTATGATACCCGGGCAATTCTCGCGACCATCCTCGAGACGTTTGGCAGGATATCGACCTTCACCATCGCAATCGGCGGAATCTCCCTCGTCGTCGCAGGGGTCTCCATCTTCAATGTCATGATGATGTCGGTGATGGAGCGGTACCGGGAGATTGGGGTACTTCGTTCCATCGGTGCTCTCAGGCGGGAGATCAGGCGTATGTTCTTCTATGAGTCGCTCCTCCTCGGCGTTGCGGGATCGATTATCGGTGGCATCCTCTCGGTTGCCGGAGGATACCTTGCACTCCTTGTGATGCTTGAGAATACCAGCTATCTTCTTGCCCCGTCGAGCCTCATCTACATCCCGATCGGGATGGCCTTTGGCGTGGGGACGTCGATCCTCTCCGGACTGTACCCGGCATGGAAGGCCTCGGAAGCCGATCCGATCGAAGCCCTCCGGCATGAATGACCGGTCGCCTGGACAAATACACAACCATTATCTCTTCTTTTCCCGGAATGTACTGTTAGATTCTTCGATGAACAGATGGCTGGTTGAGCCTGCCAGGGTGTGTCAGGGTTGTTCTCTGCTTTAGATGATGAAGAGGCCTTCACCGGCCTTGAGGCGGCGTTCATCCTGATCGCCTTTGTCGTTGTTGCAGCTGTATTTTCATTTGCCGTCCTTGGATCTGGCTTTTATGCGACCGAGAAGGCACGCCAGGTCACCTCGGATGCCGGGACAACACCCTCCTCGGTGATGGTAACCGGAGCAGTTATTTTAAAGACCGATGCATTTTCCAATCCGGAATCGCTTAGTTTCTTCTGTGAGGTTATCGGAGGGGAGGTTGCCATGTCGGATATCCGGTACAGCCTCCATACAACCCAGATGATCTACCAGGTCCCGGAGAAGGATATTCAACTCAGGTGGCCCTCCGGGGGATCGGCTGAGGGGGTGCTATCCCGTGGGGAGCTCCTCAGCGTGAGACTGACCATCAGGGATGCGGGTCTTGCAGCCAGAGACGATTTCACCCTCACCATCATTCCACCTCGCGGGGTTTTGGTCACTATACCCTGCAGCGTGCCGGGTACGCTCCTTGGGAACAAACGCTATGAGGTGGGGTGAGTGGAGGATGGCTTCACCGGCCTTGAGGCGGCGATCGTCCTGATCGCCTTCGTCGTCATCGCCGCCGTCTTCTCACAGATCATTCTTGCTGCAGGCTTCTCAATCTCACAGAATGTTGGAACAGAGGTTTTCGAGGGTGTTTGCCGGGGTAACTCAGGCTTCGTTCTTGCAGGAAGCATCTTCGCGGTTGATACGAATAATGATCTGAGATGGGCCGAGCACCTTGAGATCCCGGTTCAACTGACGCCGGGATCCCGTCCGGTGGATCTCAGGTCCGTCACAATCCGGTTCAGAGGGTTCTACCATTACGAAGAGATGTATGCGCATGATCCCCTCTTCACCTCTTCCCCTGCCACTCCCCGCTTCTCGATCATCCGCCCGATACGCGATGATCAGAATCCTGTTCTTGAGCCTGGCGAGGTGGTCGTCTTTATGGTAAAACCCGGCATGTCACGGGATCTCTCCCCGGGATCACGCTTCACGGTCGAGATCATCGCACCAGGTGTCTATCCGCTTCATATACCATTTCACTTTCCACCGGCACTCACCAGGTACACCAAGGTCGGCTGATGATGCACAAACCCCAAGCCTCATTATAAAGGAATGACAAACGTATCCTGATTCGGATGGCTGAGATACCAGAGGATGAATACCTCCTCAAATGCACGACGGCCTGTGCCGGGTGCAGCTCTGCACTTGCACTCAGGTATGTGCTCAAGGCGGCCGGACCTGATACGGTTCTGGTTGTTCCTGCCTGTTGTACAAGCATTTTGCAGGGAATATACCCAAATACTGCGTTTGCAGTCCCGGTGTATAACATCGCATTTGCTGCGGCTGCGGCATGTGCGTCAGGGATGAGTGAAGCCTTTGCGAGTGCAGGGAAGAAGACGAAGGTTATCGTCTATGCGGGTGATGGCGGGACGGTGGATATCGGAATCCAGGCACTCTCAGGTGCACTTGAGCGTGGCACCGACTTCCTCTATATCTGCTATGACAATGAGGCATACGGAAACACCGGGATGCAGCGGTCGGGTTCAACCCCGATCGGTGCACGGACAACGACCACCCCTGGTGGTAAGACCGATGCGAAGAAGGATATCGATCGTATCGTCGCTGCCCACAATATTCCATATCAGGCAACAGCATCTGCGGCGCATCCAAAGGATCTCTTCGAGAAAGTCAGGACCGCCCTTGCGACACCCGGACCTTCCTTTATTCATCTCCTCACCCCCTGCCCACCGGGCTGGCGTATCCCCTCTGATATGTCCGTGACGGTCGGGAAGATGGCGGTGAAGACCGGAATATGGGTCCTCTGGGAGAGGAAGTATGGGGAGCTCACCATCAATGGCGCCTCCAGGGCTGTGATGAAGAAGCGGCTGCCGCTGAAGGAGTACCTCTCGCTTCAGGGCCGGTTCAAGGGGATCACAGAGAAGCAGGTGAATGAACTTGAGCAGCAGGTCGAGAAGAACCTCGCCCGGCTCGCAAAAGAGGAGGCAGGAGAATGCTGACGGTAGCAACAGGGAACAAAGCGGTTGCAGCAGCGGTAAAGGCGGCAAAACCCGCTGTGGTTGCAGCATATCCGATCACCCCCCAGACTGAGGTGGTTGAGCAGATCGCAGAGTATGTCACTTCTGGTGAGATGGATGCCCGGTATATTCCGGTCGAGAGCGAACATTCGGCGATGACAGCCTGTATCGGTGCATCGATCACTGGTGTCCGCTCCTTCACTGCAACGAGTTCCCATGGCCTCCTCTACATGCATGAGATGCTTCACTGGGCCGCAGGCGCCCGCCTCCCGATCGTGATGGCAAACATCAACCGCTCCCTTGGTCCTGGATGGAATGTCTGGGCAGAGCATACCGATGCCTTCTCCCAGCGTGATACCGGCTGGCTCCAGTTCTTCGTCGGCGATGTACAGGAGGCGTACGATACCACCCTGATGGCATTCCGTATTGCAGAGAATAATAATATTCTCCTCCCGGTGATGGTGAATCTGGACGGGTTCCTCCTCTCCCATATCATGCAGTCACTTGAGACGGTGGAGCCTGGTGATTATATTCCCCCGTTACACCTTCCCCACAGGATCGATCCGGAGAATCCTGCTGGCTATGGGGTACTGACCGGGCCAACAGATCACTTCAGATTCAGGTGGGAGATGGAGCGGGCGATGCGCAATGCGCCCGCTGTCATCCGGGATGCGGAAGAAGAGTTCTTCCGCCAGTTCGGGCGGAGATACGGCCCGACCGAGGAGTACCGATGTGAGGATGCCGAGGTCGTTGTTGTCGCACTCGGGACACTCGGAAAAGAGGCAGAAGTGGCAGTTGATATTCTCAGGGATGCAGGGATTAAGGCAGGCTCCATGAGGATTCGCTGGTTCAGACCGTTTCCTGATCTTGATATCGGAGATCGTGATCTCGTCGTTTTGGATCGGGGATACTCATTTGGTTTTGGCGGGGTCTTATCGTCTGAGATCCGGTCGAAGTATCCGGGTGCCTCGATCTACTCGGTCGTCGCCGGACTCGGCGGCCAGGAGGTCACCTATGATGACATCGCCGGCTTTGTCCGGGATCGCCGGATGGGTGAAGAGTTCTGGTTCGGGGTTGATGCCTGATGTATGAGATCCGGATCCATTCACGTGGTGGACAGGGGGGCGTCACTGCCGCCCGACTCATCGCGATGGCGGCCTTCCTCGACAAAAAACATGCAACCGCCGCCCCATTCTATGGTGCGGAACGGCGGGGTGCCCCGGTCGTCTCGTTTGTGCGAATCGATGATCACAAAATCAAGATCTACTCACAGATCCGATCCCCTGATCTCATTGTCGTCCTTGATGCAAGTATCATGGAAGCGGTCGACCTCCTTCATGGAATGAAGCCTGGGGGGCGGGTTCTCATCAACAGTCCGCACCCGATTGATCTGCCCGGAGCTGATGTGATCACCATCGACCTCACCGGGATCGCCCTCTCCGTCGATCTCGTCGTTGCCGGAAGCCCGATCTTAAATACCCCTGTCATTGGGGCGATCGCTAAGATGGGGATCATCACACACGAATCCGCGCTTGCAGCGATCCGTGATATGTTTACTGATGAACGGAATGTGAAGGCGGCTCTGGCTGCATATGAGGAGTTGAAGCTATGAGCGATCCTGTTGCGATGAGCAGGCCCCGGAAGGGAGCTGCAGGAAAGACCGGAACATGGCGGACATTCCGTCCTGTGGTCGATCGTGAGACCTGTAATGCTTGTAACCTCTGTGAGATGTACTGCCCTGATGCCTGTATCAGCGTGGATCTTGAGATAGATCTCGAATACTGCAAAGGGTGTGGAATCTGTGCTCAGGAATGCCCTAAAAAGGCAATCCGGATGGACCGCGAAGAGCGGTGATCATCCCCCCATTCTCTCTTCTGCCCTCATACAAGGGTATAAATAATAATAGTTCGTCTATATTCTTACAGTTCGTTAGATTACGAACATAAACCAGGCCCTGTCTTCGGGGGGTTCCGGGTATGAGCAACTCCTGCTCTCTGTTTTTTATTGGGCCGGTCCTGGATTTGAGGAAAGACTATGGCAAATATTGTATCAGATGTAATATGCACCTTCTGCGGGACGCTCTGTGACGATCTTGAGATCGAGCTCTCCGATGACGGCAAGAAGATCAAAGAGGTCTATCATGCCTGTGCCATCGGTGCAGAGAAGTTCCTTCATGC
>SL_3KL_010_SEDDRAFT_10003995_pt1 | contig 13368 bp, 10 predicted proteins | sample SodLakKL_010_SED_2_FD_10381 | JGI IMG/M metagenome (IMG submission 10381)
GTGAGACCGAGCGGCTTGTCGACGGCGAAGATGCGCACCGCGCCAGCCTAGCAGGCGCGCGGCGGCGGGCCGTGGCGCCCTCCGTGACCATCGGCACACGACCCGCAGCGCGCCTGGAGCTTACGGTGGTGCAATGATCCACGTCACCGCCCTCACCAAACGCTTCGACGACGTGGCAGCCGTCGACGACGTCTCGTTCCAGGTCGCTGCCGGCGAGGTCTTCGGTCTCCTCGGCCCGAACGGCGCCGGCAAGACCACCACGTTGCGCATCCTCGCCACCTTGCTGAAGGCCGACTCGGGCGAGGCCGTCGTCGCCGGCTTCGACGTCGCGCGCGAGCCGGAGTCGGTGCGCCGCACCATCGGGGTCGTGAACGGCGGCATGGGCCTCTACGACCGCCTGACGGGGCGCGAGATCCTGCACTACTTCGGGCGGATGTACGACCTCTCGAAGCGCTCGATCGAGCGCCGCATCGCCGAGCTCGACGACCTGCTCCAGCTCGGCGACGCGCTCTCGAAGCGCGCCGGCACGTTCTCGACCGGCATGAAGCAGAAGATCGTCATCGCCCGCGCGGTCCTCCACGACCCACGGGTGATCTTCTTCGACGAGGTCACCTCGGGCCTCGACGTGATGGCCCGCCGGGCGGTGCTCGACGTCGTGAAGGCCTACCCGAGCACGGAGCGGGCGGTGGTGTACTCGACGCACGTCATGAGCGAGGTCGAGGAGTTGTGCGACCGCGCGGCCGTCCTCTACCGCGGCAAGCTCGTGGCCGACGGGACCGTCGAGGAGCTGATCCGTGACGGCGGCGAGGACTCGCTGGAGCGCTCGTTCTTCGCGCTCGTCGAGCGCTCGGGGCTCGTGGACGCCAACGGCGCGGCGGTGGCGGCATGAGGGCTCGCATGGTCCGCCGCATCGCGGCCAAGGAGATCCTATCGACGCTGCGCGACACGCGCGCGATCGTGTCGAACCTGCTCATCCCGCTGCTGCTGCTGCCGGTGATCATGCTCGGCCTCCCGTTCCTGCTCGGCGGCCTGTTCCAGCGCGAGGCGACGACGGTCACGCCGCTCGGCATCGCAGGGCTGGAGCACGCGCCGGCCGAGCTCGTCGCGCTGATCGAGGCCCAGAACGCCGTCCTGGAGAGCGTCGACGACCCCGAGGGGGTGGTGCGCGACGACACCTACCCGGCCGCCATCGTCATCCCCGAGGGGTTGGCCGAGGCGCTCGCCGCGGGTGAGCCGGCCGCGCTGACGGTGTACCGGAAGATGGGTAACCTGCGCTCCGAGCTCAACGCCGGCAAGCTCGAGTCGGCCGTCGCCGCGTACCGACAGGAGGTGGTCGCGGAACGGCTCGCGGCCGTGGGGGTCGATCCGTCGGTGCTCGAACCGCTGCGGGTGGAGACGCGCGACGCGAGCACCGAAGCGGAGCGCTCCAGCGGGCAGCTCGCCTGGCTCATCCCCTTCTTCATCGCCATCTGGACGCTCACCGGCGGCCAGATGGCCGCCATCGACGCGACCGCGGGCGAGAAGGAGCGCGGCACGCTCGAGGTGCTCCTGGTGGCGCCCGTGCGCCGCGCCGAGGTGGTGGTCGGGAAGTTCCTGGCGACCACGCTCTTCGGGTTGTGGGCGGCGGTGATGGCGATCGTCGGCTTCGTCGTGGGGGGGTTGCTGCTGCGCGGCGCGTTCCTCCCCGGCCTGGGCGCCGGTGCGGCCGAGATGGTGGCCGTGATGGGCGGTCAGCTGAGCGTCACGCCGACGATGGTGGTGCTGCTGGTCGTGTCGGCGGTGTTGCTGGCGAGCCTGATCTCCGCCCTGCTGATCAGCGTGACGCTGTTCGCGCGCTCGTTCAAGGAGGCGCAGTCGTACGTGGCGCCGCTGTCGTTCCTGCTGATCCTGCCGGCGATCTCGCTGCAGTTCCGCGACCTGATCGGCGCCGGTGACACGCTCTACTGGGTACCGATGCTCAACGCCATGGTGCTGATGGACGACGTCGTGAAGGGTGCCGCGACGGCGCAGGGCATCGCGATCACGTGGCTCTCCTTGAGCGTCGCGGTGGTGGCGCTGTTGGCCTTCGCGTACCGCAGCTTCCAGCGCGAGGACGTGCTGTTCAGGACGTGATGCGCCGGGCCCGCCGCTGCAGCCTCGGCCAGCAGCCTCGGCCAGCAGCCTCAGCCAGCGTCCTCGACGTCGCTCCCCGTCACCGACTGGCGGTACGGGGTGTCGACCGCGCCCTCTCCCGGCAAGCGGCCGTACAGCTCGGCGATCTCGCGCAGCTGTGGAGCCAACCAGTACGGCAGCATCTCCCACGTGAAGCGCCAGGTCCAGTTGCCGGCGGCCACGCCGGGCGTGTTCATGCGCGCCTCGCTGCCCAGTCCGAGCAGGTCCTGGAGCGGCGCCACGGCGGTGTCCGCGACCGAGGCGGAGGCCAGCCGCCAGAACTCCCACGCCACGTTGGCGTCGTCGCGCGCCAGGTAGCGGCGCACGAAGTCGCGCTCCACCTCCGGCGCCTGGGCGTACCAGCCCGTGGTGGTGTCGTTGTCGTGGGTGCCGGTGTAGACGACGCTGTTGGAGCGGTAGTTGTGGGGCAGGTAGGGGTCGTCGGAGCCGCCGGCGAAGGCGAACTGCAGCACCTGCATGCCCGGCAGGCCGTTGCCGTCGCGCAACGCCTCGACGTCGGGCGTGATCACACCCAGGTCCTCCGCGATGATGGGCAGCTCGCCCAAGCCCTCGCGGATGGCATCGAAGAAGGGCTGGCCGGGGCCCTTCACCCAACGCCCCTCGACGGCGGTGGGCTCGCTGGCCGGGATCTCCCAGTACGCTGCGAAGCCGCGGAAGTGGTCGATGCGCATGACGTCGACGAAGTGCAGCGTGGAGCGGATCCGCTCGAGCCACCACGCGAAGTCGGTGTCACGCATGCGCTTCCAGCGGTAGAGCGGGTTGCCCCAGCGTTGTCCGGTGGCCGAGAAGTAGTCCGGCGGCACACCCGCGACGACCGTCGGGACGCCCTGCTCGTCGAGGTAGAAGAGGTCGCGGTTGGCCCACGTGTCGGCGGAGTCGTAAGCGACGAAGATCGGCAGGTCGCCGATGATGCCGACGCCGTTCGCGCTGGCGTACGCGCGCACCTGCGACCAGTGCTGGTCGAACCAGAACTGCCACAGCGCCTGGCGCGTGATGGCCTCGGCCAGGCGTTCGCGCGCCTCGGCCAACGCCGCCGGATCGCGGTCGCGCACGCTGGCGGGCCAGCCGTCCCACGAGCGCCCACCGTGCTCCTCCTTGAGCGCCATGAACAGCGCGTAGTCGTCGAGCCAGGCGGAACTCCGTGCGCGGTACGCGTCGAACTCGGCGCGCGACTCCGGCGAGGCGTCCGCGACGAAGCGCCCGGCCGCGCGCGTCAACCGGTCGAGCTTGAAGGCGATGACGGGTCCGTAGTCCACCCGCTCGTCGTCGAACTGGGTTCCGGTGAGGTCGTCGTCGCCGAGCCAACCAGCGCGCTGCAGCCGCTCGAGCGAGATCAGGTAGGGGTTCCCCGCGAAGGCGGAGAAGCACTGGTAGGGGCTGTCGCCGTAGCCCGTCGGACCGAGCGGCATCACCTGCCAGGCGCGCTGGCCGGCCTCCGCGAGCAGGTCGATCCAGCGCTCGGCGTGCGAGCCGAGCTCGCCGATGCCGTACGGGCCGGGGAGCGAGGTGGGGTGGAGCAAGACGCCGGAGCTTCGGGGGAACGGCATGGGGCCTCCAGGGGGGGCGTGATGAGGAGCGTGGTCAGGACTTCGTGAACGGCTTGCCGATCGCCTTGGGGGCGACGGAGCGACCCACGAAGCCGGCGAGCACGATCATGGTGAGGATGAACGGCAGGCTCTGCACCACCGTGGGCGGCAGCAGCGCGCTGCCGCCGAGCTGCGTCTCGAGCGCTTGGAAGGCACCGAACAGCAAGGTGGCGCCCAGCACGCCCAGCGGATGCCACTTCCCGAAGATCAGCGCGGCGAGCGCGATGAAGCCGCGGCCGCCAGACATCTCGGTGATGAACTGGTTGAAGGCGCCGATCGACAGGTAGGCACCGCCGAGGGCCGCCAGGACGCCCGACAGCATCACCCCGATGTAGCGCATGCGCGTCACCGAGATGCCCACCGAGTCGGCGGCCTCGGGGTGCTCGCCGACCGCACGCAGCCGCAGGCCGAACGGGGTGCGGAACACCACGAACCACACGATCGGCACCAACGCGAACGCGAAGTACACCAGCGGGCTGAACGTGAACGGGCCGACCGACCACAGCGGCAGCCGGTTGGTGATCGTGCCGCTGGTCGTGTTGTTGCCGAACAGGCCGGTGAGGATGACCGCCGGGACGCCGATCGCCATCAGGTTGATGGCGACGGCGCTGATGATCTGGTCGGCCTTGTAGCGGATCGACACGACCGCGTGGATGCCGCCGACCAGCGCGCCGACCACCATCGCCGCGAGCAGACCCAGCCAGGGCGCGTACCAGACGCTCGTGCCCGGTGCGTCGCGCACGTACGGGAGCTCGACGTAGTAGGTGACGAGCGCCGCCGTGAGCGCACCGAACAGCATGATGCCCTCGAGCGCGATGTTGACCACGCCCGAGCGCTCGCTGAACAGGCCGCCCAGGGCGGCGAGCAGCAGTGGCGTGGTGGCGCGCAGGGCCGATGCCACCAGTGTCAAGAGGACGATGGTCTCCATCAGCCTCGCTCCTCCTTCGCGCCGGTCGGCGGCCGCCCGGGCGGTCCGCCGGGCGCATCGTCGGGTGGTCGATCGGGCTTGCCGTCACCGACCTCTGGGGGCAGGTCGCCGAGGGCCTTCGCGCGCCGCAGCGGGTTGGTCAGGCGCTCGGGCAGGAAGCCCTTGGCGGCGATGAACAGCACCACCAGCGCCAAGATCATCGACACGACGTCGCGCGTCAGGTTGCTGAAGGTGATGTTGAGCAGCGAACCGCCGTTCTTGAGCACGCCGAACAGGAACGCCGCGAGGACGATGCCGACGGGACTGTTGCCGCCGAGGAGCGCCACCGCGATGCCGTCGAAGCCGTCGCCTGTGGGGATCGACTGCCGCAAGGCGTAGTCCTCGAGGGCGCCCCCGAGCACGTAGTGCGTGGCGGTGAGCCCGGCCAGCGCACCACTGATCGTCATGGCCATCACCGTGTTGCGGCGCAGGTTCGCGCCGCCGTACTCGGCCGCCTTGGGCGACAGACCCGAGGCGCGCAGCTCGTACCCGAAGCGCGTGCGGAAGAGGAAGTAGTGCACGAACACGGCCGCCGCGATGGCGATGACGAACGAGGGGTTGAGGTTGCTCGGCGGTATCGCCACCGGCAAGGCTCGCCAGCCGAGCGCCGCGAACGCGCCGTACGCGACGAGCGCCGAGCCAGCGGCGACGCCCAAGCGGGCGCGCGCCGCCGCGGGGCGGCGCAGGCGGTTCGCGACGACGAGCGCCGCCACGCCGAACAGGAGCGCCGCCGGCAGCGCGACGTCGACGGGTACGACGTTCGTACCGGGCGTCTGACGCAGGTCGATCCCGAACACCGCCGGCAAGCGTGGCAGCCGCGCCGTCTCCTGCAGTTCGTACGACTTGGGCTCGGAGCCCGGCACCTTGAACGGCAGCTGCAGCACGTACGGGGCGTCACCGGGGCGCGGCTGCGACACGATGATGGCGCCGACCAGCACGCCGACGCCGACGAGCGCCAGCACCACGCGCGGCCCCCGGCCCATCTGCCGCCGCAGCCACGGGACGAGGAGCGCCACGATCATCACGCCCACCACCACGCCGATGAGCTGGATCACCCGCACGGCCGGGGCTGCGAAGGTCGGGCTCGACGAGAGCATGAACAGCAGCAACGAGGCGGCCACGAAGTTCAGCAAGATGGTGTTGATGACCTCGTTGGCGCCGAACCGGGCCTTGAGCCACCCGGGCAGCGCACCCCACAGGCCGCCGCCGAGCGCCGCCGCGGCGACCGCGACGGGCAGCACCAACCAGGTCGGTCCCGGCATGTAGAGGCCGACGAACATCGTCGCGATCGCACCGAGCACCATCTGGCCCGGCGCGCCGATGTTGAACAGGCCGGCGCGGAAGCCGAAACCGACCGCCAGTCCGGTGAAGATCAGGGGGGTGGCGAACGAGAGCGCGTCGGCGAACCCCTTGGCCGTGCCGAGCGACTCGGCGAACATCGTGTAGTACGCCAACCAGAGCGTGTCGAGTCGACCTGCCAGCGCGATCAGCGGTCCCTCGAACTCGAAGGCGCTCGCCCGCGGCGTGGGTTGCATCACCAGGATCACCACGGCCGCCGCGGCCAACGCCAACACGATCGACACGGCCGGGATCGCCATCGTCGCCAACGCCCGATCCAGCGGGCGGTTCACCGCGCGCACCACCCGCGCGCCCGCGACGATGGCGAACAGCCCCGTCACGATCGTCAGGAACGCGGCCAGCCCCATGCCTGCACCGGTGTAGGGCAGGCGCCTGATGATCAACCCACCCTCGCGCGCCCGCGCGACGGTCTCCTCGATGCTCAGGTCGGCCGGGTCGTCGACGATGGCCTGGAGGACGTCCACGTCGAAGGCCGGGCGCGGGCGCTCGACCGCGGCGCGGACGTCGTCGCGCACCGAGAGCACGCGCTGCGCGTCGACGGCGCTGGCGAAGCCCGCGAGCCCCCACGCCGTCGTCACCAGGAGCGTGGCGCCGGCCCCCAACCACAGCACCTGCCGCGGCCGGTCGCGCAGCGCGCCAGCGCCGACGATCGTCGCCACGCCCAGGACCGACAGCAGCAGGACGACGCCCTGACCGGGCGCCTCGACGGGCGTGGTGCGCGTGGTGAAGTCGATGATGCGGTTCGGCAGCAGCATGACGGCGCTGCGGGCGCCGGTCTCGCGGTTGAGGGCCGCCCAGGGCGCAAGAGCGAGGCTGAGCAGCGTGAGGAGGGCGAGCGCCACGACCGCCAGGCGTTCGGTCACGACGGCATCCTACCAAGCGCCCGCGCCGGTCGACCCGGCTGCCCGGCGGAGCGCGGGCCGGACGGCCCGCAGGGCGGCGAGCGCAGCGGCACCGTCGGGCGGGCGATCGTCCGCCCGCTTCGCGAGCATGGCGGCCACGAATGCGTCGAGCGGCTCCAGATCGGGGTCGAAGGCCGATGGGATCGCGGCCGGCGCATCGCGGTGCTGCGTGACCACCTCGTCGACCGTCCCGCTGAACGGCACCTCGCCCGTGATGGCGCCGTAGAGCATCACGCCCGCCGCGTAGACGTCCGACGCCGGGAGCGCCGGATCGCCTCGGGCCTGCTCCGGGCTGAGGTAGGCGATGGTGCCGACCAGCCCGGGGCGCGTGGCGGAGCGCAGCCGCACCGCCAGGTCGAAGTCGACCACGCGCACGTGACCACCCGCGTCGACGAGCACGTTCTCGGGCTTGACGTCGCGATGCACGATGCCGCGCTCGTGGAGGTACGCGAGCGCCGCCAGCAGCCCCTCGAAGGCGTCGAGGTAGGCCTCGCGACCGCGCGGCGTGCGGTGCCGCGCCAACAGCCGGCGGCCCGCCACGAAGGGCATCAGCAGGCCCGGCCGACCCAGCACCTCGACGACGCCGTCGACGCGGTTGACGTGCGGGTGGTCGAAGTCTCCTGCGATGGCGAACTCGTGCCGGGCACGGGCGTGGTCGCCGCCGGGCAGGAGCTTGAGGGCGCGCACGCGCACGCCATCCGAAGCGAGGTAGACGTGCGCGCTCGCTCCCCTGCCGATCTCGCGGATCACCAGGTCGCCGTCAAGGAGGCGCGTGCCGATCAGGGCCACGCCGCCATCCTATGTCAGAGACGGCGCCAGCGCGCGTGCGCCTCAGCGCGGCACCACGACACGCGCACGGCGCAGCGCCGTGAAGGCCGCGCGCTCCGCGGCGAGCTCGGCGTCGCTCGACCGGCCATCGCCAACGGCGCGACGACCGCCGTCGCGGGCCGTGCCCGCGCGCTGCGCCCCTGCCGGACCCGCCCGACGCCGCGTGGCACGCGCCGACTCGGGCGGCGCGGCGTCGGTGCGCAACAGCACGTGGGCGTAGCCGGCCTGCATGATCGCGGCGCGCGTGCGGCGCACGAAGGTCTGCGCCGCCTCGCGGTAGGCATCGACCTCGTCGGGCCCTGCCAGCATGCGCTCGCCGCTCTCGGCGTCCACGACCTCGAGGCGTCCGGGCACCGGATCGAGGTCGTCCTCGGCCACCACGTGGAGGAAGGCAGCGTCCAGGCCGCGGGCGCGCAGCGCGAGCAGCGCCGGCTGCAGCGGGGCGGGGTCGAAGAGGTCGGAGACCACCAGGACCAGGCCGGCGCCGCGCACCCGCGGCAAGCCCAGGGCGAACGCGCGGATGGCCGCGACCGGCATGGGCGCGTCGGGCCCCGTGTCGGCGGCGGCCAGGGTGCCCCATGCCGCGGCGAGGGCGGGGCGCCCGATGCCGGCCGCGCTGCGGCCACCCCGGACGTCGTGGACCTGCACCCGCGCGTCGCGGTGGGCGACGTAGGCGAGCAGCCGCGCGACGCCCGTGGCGTACGGGAGCTTGCCGCCGATCGCCATGCTGCGGCTGGTGTCGAGCAACACGTGGACGTCGATGGTGCGCTCCGCCTGGTACAGCCGCGTCATCACGCGGCCGGTGCGCGCGTAGACGCGCCAATCGACCGCTCGCAGTTCGTCGCCCGGCTGGTAGGGGCGGAAGTCGTGGAACTCGACCGATTGACCCGCCTCGCGCGCCAGTCGCTCGCCCGACGTGCGCGACAGCGCGCGCGACGCGAGGGCGTAGCGATCGAGCAGCTTCCTGGTGGCGTCGCTCAGCATGGTGGGCGGCGCGTCAGCGCGCCTTGGCGCCGGCGACCTCGTCGAGCACCTCGTCGACCACCTGGTCGGACTCCGCCCCCTCGACCTCGGCCTCGAACGACAGCAGCAGGCGGTGCCGGAGCGCGGGGCGGGCCGCCCGTCGGAGGTCGGCGAGCTCGACGAACGGGCGCCCGGCGGCGAGCGCGTAGCCCTTGGCGGCCAGCACCATCGCCTGCGCTCCGCGCGGCGAGGCACCGAGCCGCACGAGCGGGTGGTCGTGGGTGGCGTCGATCACGCGTACGACGAAGTCGAGCGCGCTGCTCGCGACCGGGACCGAGCGCAGCATGCCTTGCATGGCGAGCATCTCGTCGCGGCTGACGATGCCGCGGGGCGGCTCGCCCTCCTCGCCCGTGGTCGACTCGAGCACCCGGCGCAGCGTCGCCGCGTCCGGCCGGTCGACCTTGAGCTTGAACAGGAAGCGGTCGAGCTGCGCCTCGGGGAGCGGGTAGGTCCCCTCCATCTCGATCGGGTTCTGGGTGGCGAGCACCATGAACGGCTCTGGCAGCACGTGGCGCTCGCCGGAGACCGTGACGGCCCGCTCCTGCATCGCCTCGAGCAGCGCCGACTGCGTCTTCGGCGTGGCGCGGTTGATCTCGTCGGCCAGGAGCACGTTGTGGAACACGGGACCGGCCTGGAAATCGAAGCGACGATCACCGTCGGCCTCCTCGATGAAGACGGTGGTTCCGGTGACATCCGCCGGCATCAGGTCGGGGGTGAACTGCACGCGTCCGAAGCTGAGCTCGGTGGCGTCCGCGAACGCCCGAACCAGGCGCGTCTTGCCGAGCCCGGGAGCGCCCTCGACCAACACGTGGCCGCGCGCGAAGGCGGCGACGAGCAGGTCGTCGACCAGGTCGGTCTGGCCAAGGATCACCTGGCTGATGGCGTCGCGCAGGCGCTTGAAGGGCGTGGTGAAGCGGGTGGTGGGGTCGTCGGCCATGGGTCGCGTTCCTTCCCGGTCGTTCGTCAGCAGAGCGTACACTGGGCCGCATGACGGCCGCGTTCGCGAAGGTGCGGCACCCGACGGGTCCCAGGGTGCGGTTACAGCCGCTGGCAGAACTCGACGGGCGCGCCTGGCGCCGGATCGCACAGCACTTCCGCGACCCAGAGATCGCCTTCCTGAACGGCACCCCCCCGAACCGCATGCCGGTGTGGCTGCTGAAGCGGGTGCTGAAGGCCGACGCGAGGCGCGTCGATCGCGCCACGTACGGCATCCTCGACGAAGCAGGCGACTACATCGGCACCATCGAGCTCTACGACATCCGCCCGGACCGCGCGACGCTCGGGATCATCATCGGGGAGCGCAGCCACTGGAGCCGCGGCTACGGGCCCGAGGCGATCGAGGCGCTCCTCGACGTGGCGTTCGAAGAGCGTGGCCTGCAGGTGGTGCAGCTGCACACCTTCGCCGACAACCCGCGCGCCCAGGCGGCCTTCAAGAAGGTCGGCTTCAGCGAGGTGCGGCGCGCGCCGGTGGCGGGCGGACGCGTCGACGTGCAGATGACGTTGCCGCGCCACGTGTGGCTCGAGCGCCGTGGCGGCCTGGCGGGCTACCCGCCGAAGCGGGACGAGGGGCACGACGCCCGCTGAGCACGCTGTGGTCGTGACGGGCGCGAGGCGCACCGTCGCGCCCGGACCGTCGCCGCTCAGCCGGCCTCCTGGACGGCCGGGTCGTCCGTCTCGGCCGCGAAGAACGCCTTGATCGCCGCCGCAGCGGCGGGACCCACGCCGGGAATGGCGGCGAGGTCGTGCACCTCGGCCGCGCGCAGCTGGTCGACCGAGGCGAAGTGCGCCAGCAGCGCGTCGCGCCGCTTGGGGCCGATGCCGGGGACGTCGTCGAGCAGCGAGTGCGTCATCGCCTTGCCGCGCCGCTGCCGGTTGTAGCCCACCGCCGTGCGGTGCGCCTCGTCGCGTACGGCGATCAGCAGCCGCAGCGCGGGGTGCGTCTCGGGCACCAGGACCTCGCGGCCGTCCTGGGTGACGATCGTCTCGCGCCGCTTGGCCAGCCCGACGAGCGGCACGTCGACACCGACGGCGGCGAGCGCCTTGCGGGCCGACGTCAGCTGCCCCTTGCCACCGTCGATGAGGATCAGGTCGGGCGGCTCGAGCCGATCGGCGAGCGAGCCGGCGAAGCGGCGCGTGAGGATCTGCTCCATCGACGCGAAGTCGTCGGGCTTGGCGAGCCCGCGNATCCGCACGCGCCGGTACTCGCTGCGNTTCGAGCGCCCGCCCTGGAACACCACCAGGCTCGCGACGGTGTGGGTGCCCATCAGGTTGGAGACATCGAACCCCTCGATGCGCCAGGGCGGCGTCGACAGGCCGAGGAGCGTCTGCAGCTCCTTGACGCCCGGGGCGTCGCCGCGCTGCTCGAGCAGCGCGATGTGGGCGTCGAGGCCGCTGCGGGCGTTGCGCGCCGCCAGCTCGAGGAGCGCCGTCTTGTCGCCGCGCTGCGGGGTGCGCAGTTCCACCTTGCGGCCGGCGCGCTCCGCCATGAAGCGCTGCCAGATGTCGCGCTCCAAGTCGCTCTCCGGCAGCAGCACCAGCGGCGGCACGTGCGTGGCCATGCCGTAGTACTCCGCCAGGAAGGGCTCGAGCAGCTCCGCCACACTGGCTCCGTCGGCCCCCTCGAGCAGGCGCGTGTCACGCCCGACCACGCGGCCGCGGCGCATCTGGAAGAGCTGCACCATGGCGTGGTCGCCCGCTTGCGCCACGCCCAGGAAGTCGAGGTCCTCGCCGCCGGACGACACGACGTTCGACTCGTACCCGGTGAGGCGCCGCAGGGCCTCGAGGCGGTCGCGATACAGGCGCGCGAGCTCGAAGTCCTGCCGGGACGCCGCCGCGCGCATCTCGCGTTCGAGCACCGCTGCGGTCGCCTCCACCCCGCCCTCGAGGAAGGCGCGCACCTGCTCGACCACGGCGGCGTAGGCCTCGGGCTCGGCCTGACCGACGCAGGGCGCCAGGCAGCGCCCCATGTGGAAGCGCAGGCACGGCTTCTTACGCGTCTGCATGGGCGAGCCGCTGTTCTGCCGCAGCGGGAACACCGCGGCAACCAGGTCCTGCACGCGCCGGACCACGCTGGGGTTGGGGTACGGGCCGAAGTACTGGGCGCCGTCCTTCAGCACCCGCCGCGTGAACTCCAGCTTCGGGAAGGGCTCGTTGGTCAGCTTCAGGAACGGGTAGGACTTGTCGTCCTTGAGCAGCACGTTGTAGTGCGGCTTGTGCGACTTGATGAGGTCGGCCTCGAGGATCAACGCCTCGACCTCGCTGCTCGTGACGATGAACTCGAGCACGCGCGCGTCGCGGGTGATCAGCTGCGTCTTCTGCCCGACGGAGCGCCCGAAGTACGACCGCACCCGCGAGCGCAGGTCGATCGCCTTGCCCACGTAGATCACGCGGCCGCCCTCGGCCCGGAACAGGTAGCAACCGGGCTGCCGCGGCAGGACGGGGAGGTCTGCGCTCGTCACGGCATGAGTGTACGGGCTGTCGACGGCGAGCTCCGTGGTCCCAGGTCGGCCTCAGGCGTTCCGGCCTGCCTCGTCGAAGAACGCCAGCCGGCCGCCACCGTCACGCTTCGCCCGGTACATCGCCAGGTCGGCCTGGTGCAGCAGGGCCTCGGGTGCCAGCGACGCGTCGTCGGCGATCGCCACACCGGTCGAGGCGCGCACGTCGACGCCGTGGGCGTTGGCGTTCAACGTCTCGGCCAAGGCCTGGTGCAGGTGGTCGGCGACCGTGCGGACGGCCTCGCGGTCGCTCACCGCGCCGGCGACGATGGCGAACTCGTCGCCGCCCCAGCGCGCGACCGTGTCGCCAGCGCGCACCGCCCCGTGCAGGGCGCGCCCGACCGCGACGAGCAGCTCGTCGCCGGCCGCGTGTCCGTAGCGGTCGTTGAGCGCCTTGAAGCCGTCGAGATCGATCACGAACAGCGCCGTCAGGACGCCTTCGCGCCGGTCACGAGCGAGGGTCAGCGCCAAGCGCTCGCCGAGCAGGGCGCGGTTCGGCAGGCCGGTGAGGGGGTCGTGGTGCGCCAGGTACTCGAGCCGCCCACGCTCGGCCCGCAGCGCGTCCTCGAGGGCCATGCGCTGCAGCAGCGCGCCGAGTTGGGCGGCGAGGAGCTCGCCGTCCTCGACAGCGCGAGCCGCGAAAGCGACGCGCTCGTCGCTGGCGTCGAGCACCAGGAACGCGGCCAGCTCGCCGCTCACCCGGACGGGCACCGAGAGCGTCGCCCGGCCGGCTGCCCCGGCGCTCGCCGGCTCGGTCTCGCCGAAGATGTCGTCGGGACGGTGCGTGAGCACGGCCGTCGCCGAGCTCAGCCGAGCCTCGACGAGCGCGGCCGGTAGCGCCGCCGGGGAGGTCCGCTCGCTTCCGCGAACCGCCGCCACGCGGTACGCGCCGTCGGCGCCCTTGACGAGCAGCCGCCCGGTCGTCGCACCGGAGACGTGCCGGAGCGCCAAGTCGAGGACGCGCTCGTGGAGGTCGGCGGCGGCCGCCGGCGCGAGCAGGTCGCGGGNCAGCTCGAGCAGGGCACGCCGGAAGCCGG
>SL_3KL_010_SEDDRAFT_10003996_pt1 | contig 13367 bp, 12 predicted proteins | sample SodLakKL_010_SED_2_FD_10381 | JGI IMG/M metagenome (IMG submission 10381)
GGGGCAGCAAAGAAAATATCGACCATCACTTCGTCCGGGTCCATGACCGTCTTGCGTACACCCGCATAAAATTCCGAAAGCGGAACTATGCGTTCTCCCCGGGTTGATACCAGTTTTACCCTGGCACCTAATGCCATCAAAGGACTGATGGTATCGTTGGCGGGTGAAGCCGTCACCAGATTGCCCGCAATCGTGCCCCGGTTGCGGATTTGTGGGGATCCAACCTCCCAACAAGCTTGTAACAGCGCATACGCCTTTTCTCGGATAAGCGGGGAAGCAACCACATGGTTATGAGTCACCAGGGGTCCCATATGGATGATGCCATCATCATCCTCGGTGATGTCATCCAAACCAGGGATTCTTGTGATGTCAACGATGGTTGTTATGCCTTGGCGGACACCGCGTTCAATCTCCAAAATTAAATCCGTTCCGCCGGCAATAATCCGGGCTGAGTCCCCAGCTTCAGCTAATGATTTAACTGCTTCATCAATTGATTCTGCTAACACAAAATTTTTCCACATATATCTTTATCTCCAGTTTTTTATGCTCTTTGAAAATGCTTCTTCATCTGGTTGTAGTGATCAATGATCTCTGCCATGACACTGATTGCAATTTCATTCGGGGTTTCTGCATGAATAAATAGTCCTATGGGTGACTTAATCCGCTCAATTGCTTCTTTAGACACACCATTTTCAATCATTTTCTCTTGTGTGTGCGCCCAGCGCCTCTTGGAACCAATCAATCCAATATACGGCACATTCGTTTCCAAGATAGCTGGCAGCCCTTCAATATCCACTTCAGCACCTCTCGTCACTAGTACCATATACGTGCGAGAGCCTAAAGCGATTTTCTCAGGTATCTGGCTCATTGGTACTGGCAAGTAAAGGTCACCACCGGGGGTATCTTCAGGATTACATAAATCCTCACGGTCATCACTGACCACGACTCGGAAACCCAGCCACTTTGCCAGGTGAACAATCGGCTTACCAACGTGCCCGGCACCGACCACTACGACTGTCGGCAGCTCAAGGAAGGGTTCAACAAACACTGTCACCACACCACCGCAAATGCCAGCGTCACCCCGTTCAGGATCAATCATATCATAGGATAAGAAGCGGGTTTTTCCATCTTTGAACGAAGCCAGCGCCTCTGCAATAACCCTGTTCTCCACCTCGCCACCACCGACGGTTCCTTCAAACCGTCCATCGCTGTAAACCAGCATCTTTGCCCCAGCATGACGTGGCACAGCGCCTTTTGTATTCACAATAGTACACAGGACAACTGATTCGCCAATGGCCATTGCTTTGTTCAATTGTTTTATTACATCCATGCTTACTCCTCAATCAAGCTCAGAACGACGGGCAGCAATTGTTTCTTACGTGAAACCACACCCTCTGCCAAATAAGTGCCATCTGAAAAANTACGATAGGGCATGTCATTTAAAGCGATGGGCGCATCGACCATCAACAATCGGCTGACACCCTTAACCACGTCCGTCACCATCAACATNGCGAAATCCANGCTGCGCCGCTCTTTTACCTCTTGCAAGGCCTGACGCAGTGGATCCAAAAAATCATTCAATTCGTGCAAGTCTGATACTTCAGCCTGTGCAATCGCAAAGCGGATATTCTCTGTTTCATACTTTTTCAAATCCGTGGTCACCACATCCATTGGCTCACGACTTGCTAAACCTGTTCCAGCAGTCAGAACCTTCTGTCCAAAGGATTGCAAATCCTCATCCGCAAGCGGAGTGCCCCACACAAATGCCCAGCGCGCCAACCTTTCACCCGCTGTATGATCACGTGGGGTCGTCGTCGGTGAGGTCAAAATCAGTGTGTCGGACAGCAATCCGGCCAACAATAATCCTGCNAGTTCAGGTGGCGCACTCAAACCAGCATCTTCAATTANNTCTGANACCAATGTGCTGGTGCTGCCAACAATATCCACAGTAAAGCGAATCGGTTCATGGGTTGAAGTATTGCCCAAACGATGATGGTCCAGGATCTCAACCAACTCAGCTTCTTCCATGGACATTAAAGATTGCTGCGGCTCATTGTGATCCACAAGGATTATTTTCAACCGGGGTGGATCCAGCAAATCACGCTGACGACAAATGCCCAGGTATCGCTGGTTCTCATCTAAGACCCAAAATTCATTAACCTCATCACGGAGTAGACGCCTGATCACATCCCGAATGCGGGTTGTTGCAGTGTATCGGGCAACCTCGGTTTCTGCAGCTTTGCGGCAGGGTATCTCAAGCAACTCCGCCAGGGTCATATCTTGATAGCGTGGATGCGGACCTACCATTTTGCTCAGGAAATTAAACAAGGTCTTACCGGAAATGATCCCGTAAGGTGTACCGTCCTTATTCACAACTGGGGCGACACCACCGGTCCGGCTGAGAATTGCCCAGGCTTCACTCAATGGGCTGTCTGGTGTGACCGTATCAAAACGGCGCATGACAGACTCAAACCGTGGCGATGCATCATTGTAAAGCATCGGCGGCTCTAATCCAAGGGTCCGTAAGACCCAAGAAGTTTGCAGGTTAATCGCACCTGCGCGAGCAGGGATGGCATTAAGCCCATCCCGCTCTCGCAATAGCCACGCATACCCCATTGCAGAAGCAACAGCATCTGTATCAGGGTTTACATGCCCGATAACAATGACCTGGTTTTCAGTCCCAATATTGGGACCATTTTGAACAATCTGAGCTTCGAACTTCCAGCCAGCCAAATCTATACCTCTTGTGGGGTATTGGTTGTTGAATCTGAAGGACTGTTCGCCGTTAATGCCTGCCAAATCTCCTCTGGCAAAACTGGAATCTTATTTAGCGACACACCGCAAGCATCAAGGATGGCATTGCCAACAGCAGGGGCAACCCCATCCAGTGGAATTTCAGCGACAGCTTTGGCACCATATGGATGGGATGGCTCATAAGTTTCNACAAAAATCGTGGTTAATTCGGGCATTTCGTCAGANCGGAAGATGTGGTAGTCTTCNAAATCTCGCTCCCTTGGTTGACCGTTTTCATCNTAAACCATTTCTTCACAAACTGCATAACCTAAGGATTGGGTCATACCACCTTCAATCTGNCCAGAAGCAGTGATTGGATTGATGATCACACCTGAGTCGACAGCCATTACCAGCTTATCAACGGTAACCATGCCGGAATCTGTATCGACNGTCACCTCGGCAAACTGTGCCGCAAAAGGTGGCGGTGCAACCGGGGACATATGCGATGCAACGGCCATTATTTGTGTCTGGTCTGTTTGATGGAGCGCATGCAGAGCAATCTCATCAAAACCAATCGAGTCACCCGAGGGTATGATGGCCTTTCGATCTTCCAATACAACTTCCTCTGGTTTAACATTGATGTCCTTCTCAGAGAACATCAAGACGGCGCGTTCTCGAATTTGCAGAGCAACCTGATCTGCTGCTTTGACAACTGCCGCGCCGGAAATATAGGTTGTGCTGGAAGCATAAGCGCCTTTATCAAAGGGTGTAAAATCTGTATCCGAAGAATAAACAAGAATATCCTCCAGGGGAACACCCAGGGTTTCTGCTGCCATTTGGCCTAACACCGTATCCGATCCCGTCCCCAGGTCAGTTGCACCGACCAGCAGGTTAAAGGATCCATCATCATTCATTTTAATACTGGCACCACCCATATCGAGATACGGAATGGCCGTTCCTTGCATCACCAGGGCAACGCCAATTCCTTTGCGTAAGTGATCTGCACCTGGGACAAGCTGCCAGTCTTTGTTGTGGAATTTATGGTCCCAACCAATCGCCATGCGACCCTGGTTGACACATTCCTCCAGGCCCACAGTGTAGATTGTCTCAGGCTTGGGTTCACGCCCCTCACTCCACTCTGTGCTGAAGGGATGAAGTTCACCGGATCTGAGGGCATTCTTCAAGCGGAACTCAATCGGGTCCATGTTCAACGCACGAGAAATCGTCTCCATATGACGTTCAACAGGCCAAAAGCCCTGGGGAACACCGTATCCTCGGTAGGCGCCTGACGGCACAGTGTTGGTATAAACTACATCGGCATAGAAGCGAATATTCGGTTTCTCACGATAAGCTCCATCGCCGACATACAGCGCCATCGCTTTGTGACCCGTGTTCCCCGTCACAGTTAATGCATGGCAACCCAAAGCACCTGTATCGCTGAGGCAGTACATCTCGTTGGCAGTGATTGTGCCATCTTTCTTCACACCGGTTTTAAGACGAACCCGCATCGGATGTCTTGTCCGTGCGCCGATAAACTCTTCTTCCCTGGTCATCTCGTAAATTACTGGTCGACCGGTTGCGATCGTCAAATGTGCCGCCACATCCTCACATAACACTTCCTGTTTGCCCCCAAACCCGCCACCGATCCGAGGTTTGATGACCCTGACGCGCTTAATAGGTAGATCCAAAACAGGTGCGATCTGGCGACGCACATGGAAAGGCACTTGGGTGCTGGTGCGAATAACCAACCGATCATCCTCGTCCCAGTAAGTCACAACGACATGCGGTTCAATATGTGCCTGTTGCACCTTGGGAACAGCGTATTCTGTTTCGAAAATTTGATCAGCCTCTTTGAACCCTTTTTCAACATCGCCAATATCTACCCTGATTTCTGCTGCCAGGTTGCGAGACGGGTCCGAATCAGCAAAATTCACATATTCTTCCTCATCGTGAATCTGGATGGCACCATCTTCCATCGCCTGCGCTGGATCAATAATCGCTGGCAAGACCTCATAATCGACCTTGATCAAATCCAGGGCTTCTTCAGCAATTTGAGCAGTTTCAGCTGCCACGAAAGCAACCCGGTCACCCACAAAACGAACTTTTTTATCCAGAGAAAAGGTGTCTAAGGGTCCAGGGATGGGATGAGATTGTCCCGCTGTCGAGTAGACCACACGGGGAATATCTTTCCACGTCAATACAGCGGCAACACCCGGTAAAGCTTCCGCAGCGGAGGTGTCGATATGTTTAATGATGGCATGGGCATGTGGGCTGCGCAGTACTTTGGCAACCAATAAATCACGTTTTTCAAAATCAGCAGCAAAGGCCGGTTTGCCCTGGACGAGCTTGATGGCATCAACCTTAGGCTCACCACGACCAACAGTTTTCATCGGAGAGTGCTCGTCTACCACCTTTAATTTCGGAAAGACTCTCGTCTCAGTCATCGTTCCCATGCCAGATGTCAGGGGTGAACCGCCCACATCTGGTGCTTTATCGAAATCAATTACATCGGTTATTTCAATCGGTTCATCAATGGGTGGCACCTGTTCGCCACGCAGAATAGCAGCCGCGCGTAAAATGGCCTGGACAGGTTTTAGGTAACCCGTACAGCGGCACAAGACACCTGAAAGCGCTTCCCGTACCTCTTTTTCACTAGGAGAGGGAATCTTTTCTAAGAGCGTTTGGGCGACCAGCACCATCGCAGGTGTACAATAGCCACATTGGATTGCACCGGTATCAACAAAGGCTTGTTGAATAACATGAAAGCCATCAGTTTTATGCCAGCCTTGTTCAGGGTGTTCTCCAAGGCTCTCTACGGTTTCAATAAGGTGTCCCTCAGCCTGTACAGTTAGCATCGTACAGCTGTTTACGGGACGACCATCAAAGCGTATTGCGCATGCCCCACATTCGCCCTTCTGACAACCACCATATTTAACACTGAACAGGCCAAGACGGCGAAGTGTATCCAACAACCTTTCACCCGCAGGGATATTCAAGTGAATTTCTTGATGATTGATGTTCAATGTGATTTTCATTCAAACCTCTTTCTTTTTCGATTCGTCGATCCGTTCCAGGCAGCGTAAAGCCAGCTTTGCAGCAACTTCACGTCGATATTGTGCAGTCGCCCATTGATCATCTGCTTCATAAAGCGCATCTCGGCTGGCAATATCCACACCATTGCTATCTGACCCATCCATTGCTATGATAGGGACCGAACCAAAGCCACCCAATGCCACCCTTGTTCGTCCAGAACCCCATTGGGCCACTGCAACCACTAACATGGGACGGTCTTTGGGTGAACGGGCTACATACTCAAACGCCACATGGGACTTTGTAAACCAGGAGACTTCTGTCATCAATACACCTGGTGAGGCTGTATCTCGCAATGGCAGCCAATCACCTAAAGAGATGGTTTCGGTACCAGGCGCCCAGGTTAATGTTGCATCCAATGCCAGCAATACCGTAGAAAGTATTGATCGCCCAGTACTGGTGATCAACCAACCACCCAGGGTAGCCATATTACGGATATTTTCTGCAGCATCAATTCTGGCTGCACGTTTTATCTCATCATTAACCTGTGGATGCGCTAGGAGCATATCCAATCTGGACATTGCTCCACACTTGATATCTTGGTTGGTTGTTATGATCTGATCCAACCCGGCAGATTGCAAATCCACCACACCAAAATCTCCCGATTTTTGACGGCTCAAATTGGTGCCGCCACCAAGTGGTTTTCTTTCCTTACCTTCCTCAACCAATAATGAAATAGCTTCATCAAGCGAGGTAGGTCTAAAATATTCACGTATCATTCTGTCTCCTCATCTGGATAAACACGCCAACCCAACTCCTGGGGGTTGACTTCTGCTAATTGTCCATCAGGTATATCAACCAAAACCAGTCTGGAAGTGCGAAGCTCGGCATCTGCCAAAATATTACCGNTTAGGTCTTGGATTTCGCTGTGGGCATAGGACACTCTACCTTTTCGATNGCCAGCTTCACCAANCACAACCAGGTCAGTTTCTGTTGGAACGGGTTGGCGATAACGAACATTCAATTGGGCCGTGACCATAAACTGCTCCAGTTCTACCATGTGTGCCCGACCGCCGCATTCATCCAGGATCGCGGCGATAATCCCGCCGTGGACAACCCCTGGGTAACCCTCATATTCGGATGTCACCCACAGGTCAACACGCACCTTACCAGGAGCGATGTTATAGAAATTTAGTTTTAATCCAGCCGGGTTCTCCCTGCCGCACACAAAACAGTTTCTTGAACCCGGCTGCTTTTGGACCATTGTCACTTTATGGCAAAGGTGTCAATCAAAACTTTAACGTTTCCGCCGACCGGGTAAAGGATCGGGCAGGTTGCACCGTTGTTGATATATTCCTGAACCTTCTTACGGGCTTCTTCGGGGGTACCACTGGCCGTAATGCGGTGAATCAGGTCATCTGGGACCAGGTGTTTGGCCTGCTGAATTTGCTCATGGGTGGCTGGCCAGCCCAAAATGGACTGAATCTCATGCACAATGTCCATGGAAACACCAGAGGCCTTGGCAATATGCGGCTGTTGGGCCAGGTATTGGGTCAGCAATTCACGGCTGGTCTCGATGGCTTTGTCACCGTCTTCATCTACCGAACAAACCACCAATTGCGGGCGATCCAGGTCATCCAAAGTCCGACCAGAAGCTTTCAAGCCCTTCTTTAATTCATCAATGGCTCGTTCGTTATAGGATGGGGGCACACAATAATTCAATACGGCACCATCTGCAATTTTTCCGGTCAATTCCAGCATCTTCGGCCCGGTAGCTCCGATCATGATGGGGACATGGCGGGGTTCGCGTCTGCCGTGAACGACATCAAGCTCAATTTCATGCACATGTACATAATCACCGTCAAACGACACGCGCTCCATGTTTAACAATCGGCGCAACACCAATACTGTCTCTTCCATGGCCGTCAAGGGGCTCTTACGCTCAATGCCAACATTCTTTGCCAGTGGATCCCACCAGGCGCCAATGCCGCAAATCGATCTGTTGGGCGCCAGGTCATCGAGCGTCAGGAATGTGGACGCCAGCAAACCAATATTTCGGGTCCAGTTATTGATCACACCTGAGCCTATCAGGATTTTTTCAGTTACAGCGGCATAAGCAGCCATTGGGACAATCGCATCCCGTACCAATCGACTCTCTGCTTGCCACACAGCTTCAAAACCGCGTTCTTCAGCATACTTCACATAATCCAGACCATCTCGAAGGTCATGTGCGTCCTGCAAATAAAGTGCTACTCTTTCCATTTTCATTTAGATTCTCCTTTTTTGATAGACAATGGGTTCATGATAAGATGGGTAATAAACTTGTTGAACGAAGGATAGCATAATCCTCCGGTACGTCTAAATCTAAAGCGATTCTTTCATTTTCATAAACAATTACCTCAGCACCCTTTTTTTCTGCCAGATCGCAATGTTTATTAAATGAATCCAAACCAAACGAGAATGATATCAAGTCTGCTGGGTTAATCAACATCATATTGGTTCCCTGGCGTCGTCTGTCAGGGCTAATTACCATCAGGGGTGGTTGTGTTCGTTGTGCAAGAAAGTCTTCAACATCCTCGGGGGTCAGCATTGGCAAATCAGCAGGGACGATCAGGACTCCTTCTTTGGCAAACACATTTGAAAACAAGGATGCCCGTCGTAAAGCATTATTCAATTCAGGTGTGCCATTTTCTGTGACTGTGCGGACTTGCCTTTCCCGGGCTTCGGTTAGCACATGCGTATCTCTACTGACGACAAGGATATCCGATATCAGGCTGACCTGTGATAGCACATTAATTGTTTGAGTAAAAAGGTGGTGGTTTAATCGAGCACGTTCATCTTCAGTTAAGATTTCAGAAAGTCGTGACTTTCCACGACGTAAAGGTTTGACTGGTACGATTGCCCAAAGGCTCATAGTTTTAGTGGCTCCTGGTTAGGACTTCATCGCCAAATTTGAGGATCTCCTCTGCAAACCGGATGCGGTCCTGTTCATCGGTCATTATGATATTGGTGAGTAGTGTAATTATATGCCATCGCTCGATTTTTTCAAATTCTTCATGGTCCTGAAGATCAAAAATAAATCCATTTAAGAAATCCTTGTAATGATTGGCTACCGCAGACGCACAGGGTTCGAAACCTAATTCACGGTACATTTTAGCTGCAGGTCCTTTTAATGACCGACCAGCAATCAACGGCGAGACCGCAATAACGATCTTTTGTCCCAAAGCCGCCAGGTACCCGGGTACAGCCAGAATCGGATCAATGCTCACCCAGGGATTGGAAGGCGCTATGATGATCAAATCAGCCTCTTCAATCGCTGCCAAAGCACCGGCGACAGGTTGTGCTTTTTCAATACCCTGAAATTCGAAGGACTCAACCACCGGCTGACAGGCTTTTTTTACAAAATAATTCTGAAAACTAAGGGAGCCATGGTCGGTTGTATAGACAATAGTTCGTACAGGATCATCACTCATTGGATAGACATGATGTTCAACCCCCCATGCTTTGCAAAGAACTTGGGTAACCTCAGCTAAACCGATTCCTTCGGCTAGTTTTTGCGTGCGAAAAAGGTGCGTGGCCAGGTCTCTGTCACCCAACCGGAACCAATCTGGACCCCCCAGAGATTGCAGCGTCTCGTAAACCTCCCAGGTCTCATCTCGCTGCCCCCATCCTGTGCCGGGGTTGGCGAGATCGGCCAGGGTATAGCAGACCGTATCCAGGTCAGGGCTGATATGCAAACCACAATACTCAAAATCATCGCCGGTGTTGACAATAACACTAAATTCATCAGGTGAAAGGTGCGCGGACAAACCATCAACAAGTTTTGCTCCACCCACACCACCAGCTAAAGCGACAATTTTCAACAATTACTCCTTTTAACCACAAAAGCGGAATCGGTGTAGGGGTTCGTTGTTTGGATCAGCACCATAAGCAACAATGATCATGTTATCAATCGAAATCGACAACTCGATGTGGTCAAACACCAGCGAACCAAGTGCACAAGCAAGGTTTTCTATGGATAAATCATTGACAGCCAAAGTAACATGAGGCATCCAATTGGATGGATCATAATACGGGTTCGGCTGTTTCGAAAAGCCTGGAATTTGATCCCAAACCTGGTTGTGGATGTCAATCATCTCTTGTGTTTTTACAAGTGGCAAATACAAGACTGGACGGACACCAGTAAAAAAACCTATCCCAAATCCTTGTGTCGTGAATCCACAGTTATTTCCAGTCAATTGATTTACGGCAGTCACAGATGATTTAATTTCAAGATCCTCTGCCACAAACCAGCTTAGATGCGGTGTTGGCTGATCATAGATTCCTTTCAAGTTGCATACATCTTTTAATTTCAGCCATAATACTTTTACTGATTCTGTTGATTTTGTATCTAACTCACTAATAATCGCGTACATTATGGCCTCACCTGAAAAGGTCTTCATCCTTAGGGCGAATCAGCTCATTTAACGAACCTTCACGCAAAGGATATGGGAAACCCCTGGCAAGAACTACTGGCAAGCCTTCTTTTGCCTGCCCCATGATTAAAGATGCCCCTGCTGCCAGTTCATCACTGGCAGCAACCTGGGTAACGCGCAATTGATAATCAAACAAATCAGGCTCGCCGCGCAAGTCGACTAACCCGGGTAAGCCTGATAATCCTATCGTTGTACCCGTGGTGCCCAACCGCCAGGCACGGCCGTGGGAGTCAATAATCAAGACACCAATTTGACAGCCATACCTTTCTTCAAGAAATTCGCGAATACACTGAGCGGAGGCACTGGGATTTTCTGGTAAAAGCAGGACCCAATCTTCGGCTTCCCCCCATGGTCCCAGAAACATTGGAATGATCAATACCTGCATTTGCACTGATAAAACCCAGACGGTGTTCAACAACAATCAAGTTTTTCCGCACTCGCAGTACATCATGGCTTTCTGAGAGGATCAACTCAATCATGCGTGGATCTTTGTCCGTTAAACGAGCATAATCCACAGCAGTCTCAGAAGGTGTTACGGTCGTCAGGTTAACCAAACGATTCTCTGCTTTGGAAACAATTTTCTGGGCAATGATGATAATATCACCCTCGACCAATGGCATATCATTTTGATCAAGGGTATCAGCGATCAGCGCGGCAAGATCATCTCCCGGGGCTACCAGCGGCAGACCTTTAAGGGCAGTTAAGGTCAGATCCATCCTATTTTTGGTCGGGTATACCCGTTATGCGGATACCGGAAGCATGTACCTTATGTTGGATATTCAAACCAATAAGTACCGAGGTCATACCTTCGACAACCACAGCATTTTCAATCGGTCCAGCATCCCAACCCTTTAAGCCCGTATCTTCCACCAGCCCAATCACCACTCTTCGGGCTTCCTTTCCTGTTCCACAAACCAGGACATCACAATCTGTATCACCCTGGCCTAACAGACGCTCATGGGAAATGTTTTGGAAGGCATCCACCACTTGGCATGCATCACCCAGGATATCTTGTGCCTCCTGTGCTGCAGACCCGGCTTCAGGCATTTTCACTTTTGTCACCTTTGGTGGAACAAGCGGGACAACGACATCAATTACGATTTTGCCCTGCAATACATCCTTCAAGTCTTCCAGCGTAGGTTTATGGCCCGCATAGGGTACAGCAATCACTGCGATATCACACGCCTCGACCGCAGAGCGGTTATCCATGCCCTGCAAATTCTCAGGTTGATGACCCATAAATTCTGCCAGCTCATCAACGGCTTTTTGAGCTTTTTCAGCTTGACGTGACCCAACAATCACGCGATGACCAGCCTTCAGCCATCGGTATGCCAGGCCCTTGCCCTCTTTGCCTGTCCCGCCAACGATCCCCAGTGTGTATAACGCTTTTGTGTTTTCTGTCATTTTATTAATTCCTTCTCTTTAACATTAAATTACGATTAGATTGATCTCTTTACTGAGTTGCAATTTCTTCAAACCGTTTCCAAATAGAAGAAGATATTTCTATTGCTTTTTCTGCAATATCGCCTTCATCCAGAGTTAACAAGTCTCGACGGTACATCAAAGGTTTACCTGCTACGATCGTGGCTGTGATCATGCTCTCCTGGAAGCCAAACAAAATATGCCAGGGCAAATTGCCAGCCATCAACGGGGTAAAGGGATGATAATCCACGAAAATTAAATCAGCCGCGGCACCCTCAGATAATTCACCAACTGGTAAACCATCAAATAAAGCCGTCACCAGGGCTGCATTATTTTCAACGCCCAATTTTGTGATGGTATAGCCGCCCATGCGTTGAGGATCGCGATGATAAAGTTTGTGCAGCAGGTAAGCTTCTTTCCATTCCTGCCACATCGTGTTTGAAAAGCCATCATTTCCCATACCCACTCGCATTCCAGCAGCCAGCATATCCTCAATCGGTGCCACACCCACTGCATTATTCATATTTGAACGTGGTTGATGTGTGAGCCAGGTCTGAGTCTCTGCCAGTCGGGCAATTTCACCATCATCCAGGTGAACCCCGTGAGCCAGTATTGATTCAGGCCGCAAGATACCAAACTGGTCCAGCCGATGCGCAACACGCTTACCAGAAGTTTCCAGGCTGAATACCTGGTCAGCAATACCCTCGGCAGCATGGATATGAAATCCAATTCCCTCGGGACATAACTCACTGGCACGCGCCAATGTTTCGTTGGATAGAGTCAGACTGGCATGCAATCCGAAATGTGCTCGTAGGTTTTCATCTCCCGGGGCTTGCTTTTTCACTCGCTCGATGAAGCGCAGGTTTTCCTGTAAACCCTGCTCTGCTTTTTCAGCACCATCCCGGTCAGTGACCTCATAACAAAGTGAAGCCCTTAAGCCAGACTGGTTCACAGTTTCAGCAATAATATCCAAGGATCCGTCAATTGCATTTGGTGAAGCATGATGGTCAATTAACGTCGTCGTGCCGTGCTTGATCGCATCGACGAGGCAAACCAGTGCTGAATATCGAACACCCTCCTCATCTAAAGCCTTATCCAGGTTCCACCACAACTTGTCCAGAATCTGAGTAAAGTTGGTTGGCGCATCTCCCGGGATGCCAAGACCACGTGAAAAGGCTCCATAAAAATGAGTATGGGCACAAATATTACCAGGCATCACATACTGCCCTTCGGCATCAAGTTGTTCTTCATCAGGATGATCTCGTATCAACTCATCCTGTTTTGCAATCTTCTCAATCTTGCCATCTTGGATTAACAAACCCCAACCTTCTGGCATAATTTGATTTTCTGCTCCCCAGGTAATCAATTTGCCGTTGATGATAATCATAGAATCCTCCAGTACCGGTTGTGAATATTCTAAATTTTTCCTATGAAAAATTATAGCACAAGCCTTGATCAGATTCATGTTAAGGTCTAAACAACAGCCCCTTATACCAATTGCTCTGCAGGTCACCCTGCAGTGCTATAATCAGAGCAGGAACAATGTGTGACAATGATGATTAATCAACTTCCTGACCGTGTTAAACAAGGCATTCGCACCTTTAACCAAGGTAAATTCTTCGCTGCGCATGAATTCTTTGAAGATGCTTGGCGCGAAACCCCAGATGATACTCGCGAGTTTTATCGAGCTTTACTGCACATAAGCGG
>SL_3KL_010_SEDDRAFT_10003997_pt1 | contig 13365 bp, 8 predicted proteins | sample SodLakKL_010_SED_2_FD_10381 | JGI IMG/M metagenome (IMG submission 10381)
TCACCGATGTAAACTACTTCTGCATCCCACTTTTCTCTCAGAAGTTTGTATTTCAGTTTAACCGGCAGACCTTTCGGGAAATCGGCATCAAAACAATAGGCATGCAGGGTGCGCATCATCTCGCTAAATAAAAACTCTGTTTGTGATTCTGTAAGACGATCGGCTGAAGGAAAGTTCTCTGTTTCAACCCCTGTAATTTCTGCAACCGGTTTCGCTTTTCCGCGTATATATCGCTCTGCATAGGCAAAAGGTTTTAACTCTTCCGGAAGGCTTTCCTCATCAAACTCCGACATCACATTCGGATCGGGCAGGTTCTTGGCCGCATATCGTAATCTCTCAGCAAGCTCTATAATCCATGAATCGGTAATCTTTTTATTATCTCCCATAGCTCTTGGTTTAATTATACTCTTGTTTCTGTTTTTCAGAAATACAATTTTTTCGGATCAGATTCAAAGTATTTGACAGATGTAACGGATTTTCTCATCCAAAAACCCGCCCGGATTTAAACGACAAACATTTCAATAGCTGAGTAAACAGATCAGCGTTGAACGTTTCACGATGTCTCTTGGAATTTTCAACCCGAAATACAGATCTTAACTTACCCGAAGTAATAATTCTAAATCTGATTTAAAGAACAATGAAACAACTTACAGCTACACTGTTTACCATTCTATTGATTTTTATTGGATTCTCTGAAGCGGTTAAGGCAAACGATCCTGACAGGAGTTCAAATACCAACGAAGTAAATGAACAGCAACTTACACCACTCGAGGTAAACCGCGATCGCCTCGTGGAGATGGCAGTTACCGGCTATGTACGCGAGCCGTTTATCACTCCGGCAACCTATCGGATATCACCCGAAGGCACGGTAGCCGCATTGCCGGGCACCGGAAGCATCACTTACAACTTCCGCGTGGGCGATTCAGCCGTAGATATGGCTGGCGATCATGTGGAGCCGTCAGTGAGTATTACCAATGATGGCGATGATCAACGTGCATTGAATAACCTGGTTCAGATAGGAAATGAAGTGCGTATAATTTCCGGTGATGCGAAAGACAAAATTGGTACGGTAATCGGCAAGCATGGAGGCATCGAAAATGTAATGGTGGAGTTTGATGATGAGGTGTACGACGTCCTTAACATCGGCGACCGGATGCAGGTTCGTGTGGTTGGACTTGGTATGGAAGCAACCAATGCGGAAGATCTTTATATCCGAAATTTATCTCCCCGTCTTTTGGATGCACTGACTGAAAACGGTATGGGGCTGAACAGCGATGGCAAACTGGTGGTGCCCGTAACCCATATTATCCCGGCTAAAATTATGGGGTCAGGTATTGGCCGTAACAGCGTGCACAGCGGTGATTACGATATCCAGATGTTTGATGAGGGAATTAATGAGCGGTACAACCTGAATGCACTCCGGTTTGGTGATATTGTGGCGATCGAAAATGCCGATCATGCTCATGGTCGTATCTACCGCGAAGGTGCGTGGTCGATAGGCGTGGTGGTACACGGTATCAGCACCGTTGCCGGACACGGCCCGGGTGTTACATCTCTGCTCACATCTCCATCCGGAAATATTGAACCGTTTATTGATGAAAGCAGCAATTTGAAATATTTGCTGGATTTGAGGTGAGGGGATAAGAACCTGTTTAAGTAGTACTCCGGAAGAGTTTGAATTGTAATTAATCTCTTTGCCCAGTGGTTTTTTACCACGAGGGCACGAAGGCACAAAGATGCATGAAGTAAAAGAATTTTAGATTTCGCAGTTGTGAATTTGCAAATAACCCGGAACACCCCTCCCCCACGCCTAAGGCGTGGGTACTCCCCTCAAGGGGAGATTTTTTTCTTCTGAATCATGAACCTGCCATAAACAAAAAAAGCCTCCCGAACGGGAGGCTTTTCTCAAGACTCATATCTCACGACTCATGACTATTTTTTGTCGTCTTCGTCGTCTACCACTTCGAAATCTGCGTCTACGGCATCTTCGCCTTCAGCTTCTGTGCTTTCAGCCTCAGCCTGTGCCTGCTCTGCTCCGTCAGCACCGGGCTGCTGTGCTTCAGCTGCCTGGTAAATCTCCTGCGAAGCGGCTGCCCAAGCCTGGTTCAGCTCTTCGATAGCGGCATCGATCTCGTCAACCTTCTCCTCTTTGTGGAGTTCCTCGAGCTTATCGAGTGCTCCCTGGATTTTAGTTTGGTTATCTTCCGAGATCTTATCTTTATGTTCTTCAAGCTGCTTTTTGGTTGAGAAGAGCAGCGAGTCGGCCTTGTTCAGCGTTTCTACGCGTTCGCGAACCTTCTTGTCTTCCTCTGCATGCTCTTCGGCAGCTTGTTTCATCTTCTTCACTTCCTCATCGCTCAGGCCAGAGCTCTGCTCAATGCGGATACTCTGCTCTTTACCGGTTCCTTTATCTTTTGCACTCACATTCAGCACACCGTTTGCATCAATATCAAACGTTACTTCAATTTGTGGCATGCCACGCGGTGCGGGAGGAATTCCATCTAAGTGGAANCTTCCAAGNGTCCGGTTATCCTGAGCTTTGGCGCGTTCNCCCTGAAGAATGTGGATCTCCACACTGCTTTGGTTATCGGCTGCGGTTGAGAAGGTTTCCTTTTTGCTGGTTGGAATCGTAGTGTTGGCTTCAATCAGCTTNGTCATCACGCCGCCNAGGGTTTCGATACCCAGNGTTAGCGGAGTAACATCAAGCAGAACCACATCATCCACATCGCCTGAAAGTACGCCACCCTGTATTGCAGCACCAATCGCCACAACCTCATCAGGGTTTACGCCTTTGCTAGGATCTTTTCCGAAAAACTCTTTAACCACTTCCTGTATTTTCGGTATCCGTGTAGATCCGCCAACCAAAATTACCTGGTCGATTTCTTCTTTTTTGAGGCCTGCATCTTTCAGCGATTTTTCACACGGTTTGATTGTTTTCTTGACAAGGTCATCAACCAGCTGCTCAAATTTTGAGCGTGTTATATCAATATTCAGATGCTTCGGCCCCGCATCTGTTGCAGTAATAAACGGCAGGTTCACATTTGTTTTTTGTGAACTTGAAAGCTCAATTTTTGCTTTCTCTGCAGCATCTTTCAGCCGCTGCATCGCCATCGGATCTTTTCGAAGATCTATTCCTTCATCCTTCTTAAACTCATCAGCTAAGAAGTTTATAAGACGCTGGTCAAAGTCATCACCACCAAGGTGAGTATCACCGCTGGTCGATTTTACTTCGAATACTCCGTCACCCAGCTCCAGGATAGATACATCGAACGTACCGCCACCAAGGTCATAAACCACGATGGTTTGGTCTGTATCTTTTTTATCAAGGCCGTATGCCAGTGATGCCGCTGTAGGCTCGTTGATAATTCTCTTAATTTCGAGTCCGGCAATTTTCCCGGCCTCCTGGGTTGCTTTACGCTGTGCATCATTAAAGTATGCGGGTACGGTCACAACAGCATCCGTAACTTTTTCGCCCAAATATTCTTCGGCAGTTTGTTTCATTTTTTGAAGTACCATTGCCGAAATTTCCTGTGGTGCGTACTTACGATCGTCAATTTCAACACGCGCGGTGCCGTCGTCTCCTTTCACAACTTTGTATGATGCCTGGCTGCTTTCTTCTGCAACCTCAGCAAACATCCGGCCCATAAACCTCTTAATAGAGGATACGGTTTTGTCAGGATTAGTAATTGCCTGACGTTTAGCCGGTGCACCCACAAGTCGCTCGCCATCTTTAGAAAATGCGACAACGGATGGAGTTGTCCGCCCTCCTTCTGAATTTTGTATAACTACCGGTTCACCGCCTTCCATAACGGCAACGCAGGAGTTTGTTGTTCCTAAGTCAATACCTATAATCTTACCCATAATATGTCTGTTCCTTTTTTATTTATAAATGTTCTTTAGTTGATGGGGATTGATCCGGATGGACCTTCGCCATCTTCTTTTTTTGAAATTTCTATTTTCAGAACTCCGTCTTTAAATGATGCTTCAACAGAGCTTTCATCTGCATACTCCGGAATGGCAAATGATCGTATAAACGCTCCTTGTTTTCGCTCTTCTCTTTCAAGGGATTCGCCATCTTCCAGGTAGAGCTCTCTTTCACCTTCAATGGTCAATACCCGGTTTTTTAAAGTCAGTGAAACCTGTTCTTTCTTCATCCCGGGCAGATCAACAAAGATCTTCCACACATCTTTACCTTCTACCACATCGCATGCTGGGGTAAAGTCTCGTACCGGCTGATCAACCGGAATAAGTTTTTCCACGAAATTCTGAATCTCTTTACCGAGATCTGATAATTGTTTTTCGATATTTGTTGTTTTAAAAGAGCTCATAATAAATTTACTTTTGTTCTGTGATACTATGAGCAACCACAGTGCCAATTATGATCTGCCTCTGTGTTCACTGACTTATTGGCATAGATTTTTCCTGATCAAACAGTCGTTGACAGTTTGGCGGTGAAATCCCGTTAAAATTGGAGTAAGCTTGATTTAAGACGTCAAATTGCTGAGATGCTGCCAAAAATCAGGATAAGAAATGGCTGTGCAATCGGCATCTTTAACAATTGATGCTTCTTTTGATTTTGTGGCCAGCACAGCGGCAGCCATGGCCATCCGGTGGTCGTGATGTGATTCAAATTCAGCCGCTTTTGGAATAAAATCTGAGCTCCCGTGTATTGTAATTCCATCAGTGTGAAGTTCCGTTTCAGCTCCTGCACTTTGCAGTATTTGATGCATTGCAGATAAACGATCTGTCTCTTTATGCCGCAGTTCTTCAGCGCCGGTTATTTTTGATACTCCGTCAGCAAAACACATAGCCACCATCAATATGGGCAGCTCGTCAATACAGTTTGGAATTAATGCAGGCTCCAGTTCTATCGCTTTTAATAAATTTCCCTTTATTTTGAAGTCTGCTACCGGTTCTTTGCCTTCTTCCCTCGGGTTTGAAATTTCAGGATTTCCTCCCATTTTCTCCAAAGCAGCTAACAGTGCAGTACGGCTTGGATTAATCCCCACACTTTTTAATGAGATTTCTGATCCGGAGTGGATAAGAGCGGCAACAATCCAGAATGCGGCGGCTGAAAAATCACCCGGCACCCGGCATGTTTGAACCGGTACGTTAACTTTATTACTGCTTCGGATCAGTTTTCCGGTTCCAAATGCTTCACTTTCCAGCCCGATTAATCGCTCGGTATGATCGCGGCTTGGAACTGTTTCAACTATCTCGGTCGGCATATCACCATAAAGGCCGGCAAGAAGTACAGATGATTTAAGCTGGGCACTGGCGATGGGAAGGGTGTATCGCATCCCTTTTACACCATTGTTTGGTTTGATATCAATGGGAGCAAACTCGCCATTCCTGGTAGTTATTTGGCAGCCCATTGCCTGAAGCGGATCCACGATCCGTTTCATTGTCCGCGATGATAGTGAATGGTCACCGATTAGAGTACATTCTATTCCCGCCCCGGCAAGTATGCCGCTCATAAGCCTCATAGTAGTGCCGGAATTACCACAATCAAGAGAAGACACAGGCTTACTTAATCCATTTTTACCTTTGCCCGATATAGTAACTTTGCTGTCCTTCTTACTTACACTGATACCCAATTGCTCCAAACAGGACAATGTGCTTTCAGGGTCAGCTGCATCGGAGTAATTTTCAATTACAGATTCTCCTTCAGCAAGTGCTGCAAACATGGCCACGCGGTGGGAAATGGATTTATCCGCTGGTAACTGAACTTCTCCCTTCAGAGTACGCCGGATTTACTTCTGCATCCATATTAATCACGATCCAGCAGTCTTTGAGCTTTTTCAGCACCTTCGGTTCCTGGATAGTTCTCTACAATAGAATTGAGCAGAGACAGGGCGTCACCTCTTCTTCCCTCCCTGATATATATTTCTGCGGTTCTATACTGTGCTTCTGCAACCCAGTTATCATACACTCCAAACAACACTCTAACTTTAGAAAATTCTTCAAGGGCACTTTCACGATCACCCTGAATCATGTAAGATCTTCCGAGCATAAATTGAGCTTCAGCACCTACTGCAGTGGTATTATTTTCAGCTACAATTCTGAAAAATCTTCGTGCCTCTTCAACCCGGTCATCTTCGAGTAGCACCTTACCCAGGCCGGTTCTTGCGGCATCATTCCCTTCATTAATTGATAGCACCCGCTCAAAGTTTTGCCTTGCATCCTGATGGTTACCCAACCCAAGATTTGCATTACCCATCCCCAGATATGCTTCCTGAATAAACCGGGAATCTTTTTCAGCGAGCTCTTTGTAGGTTTGCAATGCAGCATCGTAATTCGACTTTTGAAGTTCGATCTGCCCAAGCCCCGCCATGGATGGCGCAGCTCTTTCAGAGTTGGGGAACTCATTAATGATTGTACGATATGCTTCTGCGGCTCCGTCATTATCGTTTAATCTCAGATAGGCATCAGCCATATTAAAATAGGCTTCAGGCATCATATTTTCATTGTTTGTGATCCGCAAATATTGACGAAATTCTGCCACTGCCCCTGTATAATCACCGGAGTGCAGTGTGTTTTCTGCTTGACGGAACCGCAGGCGGTCTGCCGTTGCAGATGTTGGATTCTCACTCAGAAACTCTTCCAGATACTCGGTACTTTCATCTTCCAACCCTGACGAAAGTTGTGCAAACTGAATTCCGTTTATTGCTTCCAGGATGTAATTACTTCTGGGGTAATTTCTTAATACATTTTCATACTCTTCTATAGCCCGTTCAAAATCACCGGCATTATAAAAAGCGTCTCCGATATTATACTGAGCTCTTGCCGCCCACTCAGTGCCGGGGAATCGTTCAATTACGGTAGTAAACTCTGCTACTGCCTGGTCATAATTTCCTGTATTAAGGTAGATATATGCGATATTGTACTGTGCCTGTTCCCGAAGTGAGCTGTATGGATAAATTCTCAGCATTCTCCGGAATTGAGTAACAGCTTCAAAATTTCTATTCATCCGGTAATGGCTGTTGGCCACCTGGAACATGGCATAATCACCGCCGGGTTCAGCTCCTATTGCCTTATTGTAGTACTCAAGAGCTTCCCTATACTTTCCCTGTGCATAGAATGCATCACCGATTCTAAGCTGGGTATCCGTTTCGAACGGGTAAAGTGCAATAGGCGGGGGATCGTAATTTTCAAGAAAATCGATCAATGGCTCCACTGCGTTGGCGAACTCACCCATCATAAAATAGGACCAGCCTAATGCATATTTCGCAGCACCAACAAGTTCATGCTCCGGATTTTCTCTTATAAATCTTGCAAATTGTGATGATGCCGGTCCGTAATTACGGAATTGATAATGAGAATCTGCACTCCAAAACAGAGCTTCACGTCCCAGGTCTGATTCGGGCCACTCATCATACACAGCCTCAAAATCGGGTTGTGCCTGTCTGAATGCCTGATTACTATAACGAACCCAGGCCATCTGGAACCGTGCCTGACGCTTTAATGCAGGATCGAGATCCGTCATTTGCTCGGCAATCTCAAAGGTTTCGAGAGCCCTGGCATATTCAGAGTTTGCGTAGTAAACCTCACCTAAAAATGTCAGAACCTCACCGGGGTTCTCGAGTTGATCTGCTACCCTTGCAAGAGGCAATAATGCTTCAATCGCTTCTCCGTAAAATCCGACTTCAAAAGCTGTGACAGCCCATTCAAAATATGCCTGCTCAAAAAACACACCTTCATCAAACCGGCGTCCAAAATCGCGAAAAGCATCCAGTGCCTGCTGGCGCCGGCCTGCCAGTTTATTATTTACCGCTTTGTAGTATAATGCCTTTCTTGCTGTTTCATCATCACCAACTGCTGCGTTGCCAAATGCTTCAGCCGCCCAGTGATAAATTTCCTGTTTATGATAAACCCAGCCCAGCCCGTAGTGAGCAATACGCGCCTGATCTTCATCATCAGCCCGGTTTATATACATTCTGTAAAGGCGGGTCGCATTCCGGAAATCATTTAAAGCGTTGTAGCTCTCAGCCATCAGAAACACAGCTTTCGACCTGTTTTCATCATCAAGATGATGAATCGCATCATTAAAAGCCTTAATAGCATCTTCATATCTTCGCTGCTGGTAGTAGGATTCACCCAAAGCCGTGCCAATACGTCTGGTCATATCATGAAACGGATGCCGTTCTCTCAGCAGTTCAAAAGCATCTGATGCTTCCGCATACTTTTCTTCTTCGAGGTATAATCTTCCGCGGGCATAAAGTGCGCGGGGTGACCAATCGGACCTTCTGAATTCATTGGAGAGTTCAAGAAAATATTTTCGGGCAGTGTCAAGATCTCCGTCTGATACTGCATTCTCTGCAATGTTGTAATAGAGTTCCTGCTTTTCCCTGCTGCGCTGCGGATAGTTAAGAGCCTGTATTCCTCTTTTTACGGCATCCGAATATTCTCCCCGTTGTTTGTGTTCATTTGCAAGCTCTTTAAGTAAAAGAGCAGAAAAGCGGCTGTGTGGGTGCTCTGCTACGTATTGATCAACTGCGAGACCGGTACGGGTTGAATCTAATTGTATTTGCGTTCTGGCGTAGAAGTAATGAGCGGTTGTCTGTATTTCGCTGTTGAGCGATTCTGAGGACCTTGCTTCATCAAAATAAGATGCCGCTTCGGCATAAAGCCCTTTTTCAAACAGTTCGATTCCAACCTGCAGCTCATCGTCAACCGGATTTGGCTGATGCTGTGCAAATAGCGTGTTCGGATTTGCCGAAATCAAAAAAGTGATAAACAGAATTAAGCCGGTAAAACGATTCATGGAACAGACATGGGGACAATTGAAATTCTTATATGAGCAATATACCAAATCAGCGATTTTTGTTCCCACCCTGAGCTGTAAAAAATCTTTCACAGATCCAGATATCTCATCAGTTCGTCTGCACGGGATGTCAGGTCAACCTGCATTAAATCCTGCCGGTTTTCAGTGGTGGTTACATAGCCATGCCGCTCAAGAGCTGCTGTTACTGCTGATGTATCCTGTAAATTAAGTTTAAGGGAAACCTGGAGCCTTGGAGAACTGTCGTTCTGATGATCAACGGTTAATCCAAGAATTTTCGCACCTTCCGATTCAATCACATTTACCAGCTTGGTAAGTGTAAAGTCAGCTTCAGCCATCTCTACCGTAATTACCGAACCAAATGTGGCAATATTCAGCATTTTGCTGAACGCTTCAAGCACATCTTTCTTTTCGATGATACCGATAAACGATTCGGTTTGATCAACAAGAGCCATAAACCTTACTTCGTAGTGAAGCATTTTTCTTGCCACTTCAAATATGTGCTCATTTTCATAGGAAAAAACAGGCGGCTCTAGTTCGATATCGGAAATATCTGCAGATTCATCATCAACATCAGATAAATTTGAAAAAACAGCCTGTCCTGCAATTTTCAATGTAGCAGGGTCTATAACCGGAATATTTTCCGTTTGCCACGCATCCATCTTATTGATCGCTGTTGTAATATCATCAGATATATGAAGCGGGGTAAAGCTGTTATTTATGAGTTGTTTTGCTATCACGTTTAATTATCCGATTGTAGCTGTTTCAAGTTCATCTAACATCGATTCGAACCTGCTTTGTTCTTCTTTGGTTATACTGCCTTTAACTATAACGTAATTTTCTTCAAATTGTTCGCTTTCAACATTTGCTGATTCATGCAGGTATGCAACCGCCTTATAATGTGCTACCGGTACATTATAAGAAAAAGAAACATAGTCTTCTTCAATTAAAGATTCTATCCTTTTTTGCAAATTTCCAAGCCCTATATGCCTTTCTCCTGAAACAAACTCTGCGTCCGGGTATTCTTTTTTTAGCTCAATAAGCCGTTGCGGCTCCAGAAGGTCAATTTTATTAAATACAAGTATCTGTTTGGTTTTGTTAACCTTTAACTCTTCCAGAGTGTTGTTTACAACTTCAATGTATTCATCTATCATTCGATTTGAGGCATCAACCACATGTAACAGAAAATCTGCTTCCCGAACCTCGTCAAGTGTGGATTTAAAGCTTTCTATAAGATTATGCGGCAGTTTGCGGATAAATCCTACCGTATCAGAGAGTAAAACTTCATGATTTTCCATTTCAAGCCTGCGAACTGTTGAATCAAGAGTAGCAAACAGACGATCTTCAGCCAGTACTTTGGTATCAGTTAAAGCATTCATCAAAGTAGATTTACCGGCGTTGGTGTATCCAACAAGTGCTACACGGTTGCTTCCTTCACGTCCTTTCCGTTGGGTAGTTCTCTGACGATCCAGTTTTTCAAGCTTTTCTTTTAGTGTCGAAATCCGGTCACCTACTAATCTCCGGTCAGTCTCGATCTGTGTTTCACCGGGACCCTTTGTACCAATACCCCCTTTTTGGCGCGAAAGGTGAGTCCAGAAACGTGTAAGCCGCGGTAACAGATATTGTAACTGAGCAAGCTCTACCTGCGTTTTAGCAGCTGACGTTTTGGCACGCGATGCAAATATGTCAAGAATGAGTCCGCTTCTGTCAAGCACTTTAGTATTCGTGCTTTTTTCAATATTCCGTATCTGAGTAGCGCTCAAATCGTCATCAAAAATCAACAAATCAGCTCCTTTTTCGGATACCATGTTGCCCAGCTGCTTAAGTTTGCCGGTTCCGATATATGTGCTTGGATCGGGGTGCGGACGGTTTTGAAGCACTTTTTCTAATGTTTCCGCACCTGCGGTATCGGCCAGCAATTCCAGTTCGTCAAGATATTCGGCTGCGAGAAACCGGGGAGTTTCATAACCATAAATCCCAACAAGAATTGCTTTCTCTCTGTTGAACGTCGGTTTTCTTAGATCTTCTAACAAGATGTATAACTATTTATTTAAACTTAACTGATATTGGTTTAATCAAGAGTTTTGATGTTAAAGTTGGAATCAACTACCGGAGTCATCGACTTACCAATCTTCAGTGAAATAATTTTTTCGAACTTTGAAACTTTTCGATCCGGCACAAAAAGCTCTAAACGTGTAACATCAGGTATTTTATCAAAATCAATACCGTTTTGATACATAAAAACAAACTCAGACCCTTTATGGTCCTGTTTCTCTACATAATCGCAAATTTGATGCCAGGCTACGGTTTGTGAAGGATCATTTATGTTTTTAACAATTCCATGGTCGGTGATATAACTTTTTGAAGCAAAAAAACTCGATACCCACCAGCTCAGTCCCATCCAGGTATAACAGCCAAATATTGTATAATAGGCTTCGAGCTGATACCTGAATACTAACGCAACCATTATTAAGATTGAAAAAAGAAATACTCCTGAAAAAAGCGGATATCCCCAAAGTTTGCCGGATTTCCAGCTCATGCGCACATTACGCAGCCTTATCGCATTCGAAATTGAATATAAGGCAAGAAATGTTGAGCCGAGCGTAAATAACGCCAGTAACAAGACAAATAAACTGTGTATTTCAGTAGTTATGTTCACAAATATCAGCTAATGGATTCTGCTTTGTAATGTCGTGAAATTATTGATTCCAGAAATAATAAAATTATTGCGATAGTAACAAACCAATGCCAAATTTCTTTTCCGAATGAAGCTGACTCAAGGTGTCCCGCAAATTGCTCCAAATCATGATCAATTGACTGTATCCTGAAGCTTTCAAACATCAGGTCAAAAATATCTTCGGCATCTGCTATACTTAACGAAAAAAGATCTGATTCCATTGCATTTTGGTTCACTGCGTGTATTTGCTCATTTTCTCCATATTTCATACTAATCCAGCCGGGCTCCCACTCCTTGCCGGCGTAACTGACTTCAGTCCCCGAAAAAGTTTGCCTTACATTTGGCGCAATTGTTTCATCGTTATACTCTAACAATATTTCGCCTGAATGTCCACGAGCAATTTCGGTTCTGAAAGGCGAACCGAGTGTATGATTGTTGAGTGTTGCGCCAGCTCCGGAAACAAGATAATTCACAGTTCTGAAAAATAACGGTGCAAAAAGCGGCTTAATCGGGAAGTTTGACCAGCCCGGATCTGCTCCAATTGCAGAATAAATCAGCCTTCCGCTGCCCACCTGCGATTCAGCGAGCACAACATTTCCGGTCCGGGTTGATAGAATCGGAGTCGTATTTCTGGCACTTCCCTGTTCAATTCTGTAGTAGTAAAAAATTTCAGGAACGTTTAGCCTGATCTGCTCCTCTTCCTGTTTTTCAAACATCGCCTCAAGAATCGGATGGCCCTCTGATGGGGTTGCAAGCCTGTCGATAGAAGTAAATGAACCGTAACTGCCAACAACGTCACGATAACTACCCGCTTCGCCGGAGCCAAGCAATCGATTGTAGCTGCTTATACTGCCATCAGCAGCCGGTAACAGTAAAAGACCGCCGCCACCCTGAACTTTATCAATCAATGGCTGAGACAGATAATCCGGTACAGAACGAACACCATTCAGTACAACCGCATCATAATCTTCAAAACTGTCTGGCGTCACATCATCAATGCTTACATAATCAACGGTAAACAGATCAGCTTCCTCAACAGAAGCATCCAGCAATGGACGCAGGTAAGAACTAAATCCGTCACTTCGTGAACCGGAACGTTCTATAACCAGTAAATTACGCTTAACCGGCAGCTGAACGGCAGCATAATACCTGTTATCGAAAGTCATCTCATCTCCTTCAATCAACAGCTGAACAGGTATGTGAGTGTTATTTCCGGCCAACAAAGTGAATGAAAATTCCTGCCGCTCTCCTGCTGCAATTTCATACGGCTGCTGAACTACCAGCTCATCATCTTTATATAAGCTCAGGAATTGATTAGCAGCCGTTTCGTTACCATAATTTTTAATTGCAGCGGTTAAAATAATATTACCATCTCCGGCTGCAATATCCATTTCCTCATATCCTACATTTGCAGGAGTAGCATTACCCAGTTTAATAACTTCCAGCCTGGTTTGGTACGGTTCATTGGGCTGATGATCTTCGAGCTTTCGCACCTGGCTTTCCTGAACATCCGTAATTAAATACGCAATTTTGTTCGTTTCCTGTGCAGATTCCATATTAGAAATCAAGCCGTTCAGGTGTTCGGGTAAATAATTACCCGCATTTAGCACCTCAATATTTTGAAGCTCGCTTAGTGCGGCACGCGGCGATAGAAGCGGTAAATTTAATGATTCACCATTTGTCACTTCAAGGAGGATCCGGTCATCGCTATCCCGGCTCTCAATGATATCTTTTGCCAAACCTATAGCCTGCTCAAAGTACGGGCCGTTCCTGTCGATCTGATCCATTGACGGGCTGTTATCAATCAATATCCCTATAACCATCGGCTGGCCGTCATCAACAATACCCAGCCCCGTGGGTAAAAATGGTTTTGCAAGCGCAAAAGCAAGTGCAGCAATTGCCAAAG
>SL_3KL_010_SEDDRAFT_10003998_pt1 | contig 13364 bp, 4 predicted proteins | sample SodLakKL_010_SED_2_FD_10381 | JGI IMG/M metagenome (IMG submission 10381)
TGTTTCTGAAAATTCTATCATTGTAAAATCAGGATCAAACGAAATCTGTATGAGATAGCTTTCAGCCCGCTCCGTTTCTTCCCATATAAAGACTGTATCGACAGAAATATTCAGTGCTCCATCTGTTGGTGAGGCAAGTACAGGTGTTTCAGGCGCCTCCTCGATAGTAGTGAAGCTCCANATCTCTGACCATTCCCCCTCACCNGCAATGTTTTTAGCCCGAACACGCCAGAAGTACTCTGTATTATAANCAAGTGTAACGGTAAACACCGTATCCTGGATGTCTGTTTGATCAACTAATATATCATCCATATCGGNATTATCGGATATTTGTAGAGTATAAGAATCTGCAATACCGACCGGCTCCCAGGTTAGTTCTGCATTGACCGGAACATCGAAAGCGTCATCAGGAGGAGAAACTAATGCCGGAGATAACGGCGGGTCAATTTCATTGACTTCTCCTTCGATTGCCATGCCTATGTCATATGGACTATCACCTTCTCTCCAAAGGATCCCATGAAATGAACCAGCACTTCCTTCAGAATGTGTAGCAGAAAGATGACTCGGTGTATCAGCAGTTGTTTTCACAACGACATTACTCCAGGTATTTCCATTATCAGACGTCTCTGCGTAGCGGATATTGTTTCCGTCAACATCCCAGATTCTGACAGTACCATTATAGACACTGAGAGAGTTCGCGCGATGTGCAGGATCTTCAATAATCCCCGGTGGATCTACCCGCGTCCATGAACCGTTGGCATTTCGTCTTGATACCGTTTTTCCAGAGTTTATCATTCCAATCCCCGGTTCCGGTGAAACAANGGAAGTCTCACCACTTAACGAAAGATTTCCGGGAATTTCCGTCCATTCCAGTCCTCCCATGTTACCTTCGTCNTCAGGGTTGTTGGGAGCCTGACTCCACAATCGGGCAAAAATACCTGAATTAAAATCCATATGCTGTCTCCAACTCANCAAAACCTCTCCTTCATTGANCTCTATGATCTTTGGCCCGCGGCCATTCAGATTATATCTTGACTCTTCACCTAAATCTTTCGGGAAACCGGGTCTGTCACTCCACACACCGTTTNAACCAACCGAAGAAAGTACGATAGGTTTGTATCGGTTNATTTCCTCGTAATACACCTTTGCCATTACCCATACATGATCATTGCTATCGANATATATTGAGAAATGTCTGTTCGAAACCTTCCAGTTATTATCTGAAAATATTACCTGTTCATTTTCAAAGGTAATATTACCATTTTCCTCAGCCTTACCTCTTCTGTATTCCAGATCACCCCACGTATCATCATTGATCTGGCGAATGAAATGAAAATAGGTACCATCGAATGCTACATTAAAAAATGCTCCCTGTGACTCCTGGAATAAATAATATCTTTCTGACCATACCTGCCCCTCACCGATAAGTTTGGTTCTCCAGTATGCATCTGTTCCATCGGAATAAAAGACCCAGATCTTTTCGTGTACATAGTAAGGACCGAGATTCCCGTAACCATAACCAACCGGTACGTGGGTAGTTGTTTCATTATAGGCTACAATATCTACTTCATCTATGGCGATTTGCGCATAAGATGAAAGTATAAAAAAAATCGAGAGAAGTATATTTAAATGTTGACGTAAATAAAATTTTAGCACAATTTCACCACACCAATATATATGATATATTTTATTATTGGTTTACTTTATAATCACCACCCCTCGCCCCGCCTACTAAAAACAAAGCCATTTTCTCCTGTGAATTTATATAAAACCCCGAAATCACTTTCGGGGTTTTACTAATCCAATCAATTAGCAATTACTGTTTTAATAATAAAACATTACTTCATAAACAGCATTTTTTTCGTGTTTACATAATCACCTGCTGAAATACGATAAATATACATACCACTGGACATCTCCCTTCCCATTTCATCCTTTGCATCCCACATAGCTTCATAGGTGCCGGCAGCGTAAAATTCTCCGTCAATTATTGTCGCCACCCGTTGTCCGATCATATTATATACTTCTAATGTAACCGTAGAAGCTTCCGGTATACCAAAACGGATGGTTGTAGTCGGATTGAACGGATTTGGATAATTCTGTTGCAGATTGAATTCATCCGGTATTTCTCCGGCTAAATCCCGGACAGATGTCACATCCTTGGTCGTAAAGCTCCAGGTAGATGACCAATCACCCGCACCGACATCGCTAATAGCCCGAACTCGCCAATAATACTGAGTATAACCCTCAAGATCTGAAACTGTATAAAATGTATTGGTTATCTCATCATTTTCTACAACAGGACTATCAAAATCACTATTGTCGGCTACCTGCAAATGATACCGTGTTGCAGTAGGTACCGAATTCCAGAGAACCAGTAGTTCTGTCTCCCTTTCGGTACTGCCGTCTGCCGGTGAATCCAGTACCGGTGCAACAGGAAATGCCTGACCGGTTTCAAATTCCCAGATATCCGACCAGTCACTTGTACCACCGACATTCGTTGCATTGACCCGCCAGTAATAACCGGTAAATGCATCAAGCTCTTCTGTTAAAGACAATGTTGTGTTGTCTATATCTTCGACATCAACAACGATCGAATCGAATTCGGCAGCCGTGGCAACCTGCAGACGGTATGTATCTGCCCTGTCAGATTCTTCCCAATTAAACGAAGGTTTGGTTGATACGCCGTCTTCACCATCAGCCGGGGAGACAAGAACGGGTACATCCGGTTGTTCTATTATTGTGGTAAAGCTCCATACCGGTGACCAGCTGCCTGTTCCTGACTCATTGGTAGCATTGACACGCCAGTAGTAGGTTTGGGAAAAATCGAGATCACTCACTTCATAAGAAGTGTCCGTTATACCACCGGTATTGACAACCGTCGATGAAAAGTCTGATACTTCGGAGACCTGTAATCTGTAAGTCTCCGCACGGTCTGATTCTTGCCATTCAAATGCAAGTGTCACCGGTTGGTCTTGAGCTTCATTAGCCGGTGAGGATAAAACCGGGGCCGATGGAGCAGCAATAACTGTGTGCAAATTCCATACCTGTGACCATTCTCCCTCACCAAATTCATTTTTTGCCCGAACACGCCAGTAATATGTCCGATCGTTATCAAGCCCGGTTATTTCATATTCCGTATTTTGGATATCGGTTACATTTGCAAAGGTACTGGAAAAATCATCCACTGTCGCAACTTGTAATTGATACGTTTCTGCACCGGCAGATTCTCCCCACTCAAATGTTATTGAAGTTGGTTGATCTTCCGACCCATCGGCAGGTGATGTTAAAGCCGGTGCCGGAGGAATACCTACTGTTTCAAATTCCCAGACATCAGACCAATCACTTGCGGGACCTCCTATGATACCGGTTGCACGTACACGCCAATAATAATGTAGATTTAAATCCAATTCGGTTATCGTTATCGTCGTATCGGCAATTCCGGATTCATCAACTACGAGTTCGGTAAAATCGGAATCGGTTGCTATCTGGAAATCATACGGTCCGGCAAAGATCACAGAGTTCCATACGAACGACACGTCCGCGGTTAGATCTGATGATTGATCGGCAGGTGATACGAGTTGCGGTGCTTCGGGTTGCGGTATGGTGCCGTCAATCCCCATATAGACATCATATGGTTCACTTCCTGAACGCCACATCACTGAATGATGAGATGTCCAGCTACCTACCGGATTTGTTGCCACCACAAAATTCGGTGAAGATGCACTCCATTTCCCGACAATCGGTCCCCAGGTTGACCCATTGTCACTTGTTTCACGATATCTGATATTATTTCCGTCAATATCCCACAATCGGACAACACCATCTTCCACAGACATCGAATTGGAAAACACCTGATTTAGACCAGACGGAGGAGTAACCGATTGCCATGTTCCGTCTGCATTTCTTCTTGCAACAACCGTATTTGAGTTCAGTAAGACTACACCAGGTTCGGGCGAAACAACCGATGTATTTGCGCTCGATGCATCGGTGCTTCCGATTGTTGTTGTTTCCTCATCACCCAGACTACCTTCCCCGGCCGGATCACCCGGATCGGCGGTCCACAATCGCGCACGCATACCCGAATTGCTCGCCTCATGATTTCTCCAGGTAAACAAGATCTCTCCCTCATCCTTTTCGATTATATTTGGTGCTCTGCCATTAATATCGTAGGTAGTTGTATTGCTGAGATCCTTTGGAAAACCGGGTCGATCCTGCCAGGTTCCATCGGATGCTGTCGATGATAATACAATTGCCTTATATGAGTTCCCACTTCGTACTTTTGTAACAATCCAGGGATTTTTTAAGTGATCGACTTTAATGGTAAAGTGACGATCGGATACCTTCCAGGAATCATCGGTATACACAGTAACCGGAGTGTCAAATGTCATAGAACCATCTTTCTCAGGTTTTGCACGAACATACTCAAGATCTCCCCATTCACTCTGCGGTTCCGCTACTTGATGAATAAAATGAAAATATTCTCCATCGAAGGTGACATGGAAATGCGACCCGTTCGACTCGTTGAATATCGTTGATTTACCTGACCACGCGGCAGTTTCATCCAGGTGTTTGGTTCTCCAGACAGCATTTTCACCATCGGAATAAAAAACCCAGATCAGGTCTTTGGCGATATACGGTCCGTGGTTGCTGTAGCCATATCCTACAGGTATATCTGTAGTTGTTTCATCACCGGCAACCAGACTCTGATAATCTATGGATGCCTGCCCGTAAACTACACCAAAACTTAACATAATTACAGCCAGTAGAAGTCCTACCCGGCCCGGTATTATAACATAATTTTTCATACGCATTAATATATCCCCTATATTTGTGAAAAGTAGCCCTATGTTAATTATAAATTTCTTTAAGTTTGTCTCTAAAATAAAACGATAATTTTAAAAATGGTGTGACAGAACGCACTTTTTGGCTTCAATACTCCATAGTATTAAAATCAAGAATTATTTGACCTTATAGAGTAAAAAAACTACAATCCTAAAACATTTTTTATAAATATTGTGAAATATCCGGAAAATTGATGAAAAATACAATCAATTCTTAAAAATTTATACATTACACATTGTTCATATGATACTATTGCAGTAATATCATTCTCTTTGTCTCTGTATAATTACCGGCTATCAATCTATAATAATACACACCGCTTGCAAGATTGTCTGCACTGAATTCAATTTCATAAGAACCTGCTCGCTGATTTTCATCAACCAGTGTTTTCACTTTTTGGCCAAGTAAATTATAGACTTTTAATGTTACCGATTCATCACGGGGGATTTGATATTGTATTGTAGTGATGGGGTTAAACGGGTTCGGGTAGTTTTGTTCAAGTGAATAATTAACAGGGATATCGGTTTGTACATGAACCGAAGCAATAACAACAGAGTTCTGCTCATAGTACAGGGTATTATCACGCTGTATCTTTCCGCTTAATGCGGTGAGGTTCTTTATGGTAAGGGGAATTTCCATTTCTTCCGATGAGGACCAGCGTGTCAGGTACAACTCTTCATACCTTTCCGCACCTCCTGTTGATTCACCGGAAAATTCACTTTTTCCCCAGATGGTTACCGGAGCCCTCCCGTTGCTGACGACACTGCTGCCGACGAGATAACCGTCTGCAGTCCAGACACCTATCTCATCGCCGTTTTCAAGTTCACTTGATTCTACGAGGAGTATGGCACTCGAGGCGATATTACTGTGTTTGACTTTATATTGTTGGGGGATTTGTTTATTACCGGATTTCACTTTTTGAATCTCACCGTTGCCGGCTATTCGCGGTTGGACGTCGGCGGATGCGGGATAGTATAAATCAGTTGCCTCGTTCATAAATATTTTATAACCCTGTCCCGGTTCCATATACTCCAGTGTCGCAACATTATATTCAGGCCAATAAATCTTGCCGGTATTGTTCGTAATAAGCTCTAACGATGAGGATATATTCTCGAGGGCTACATCTACCGGCAGCGATTGATCGACAAGGTATGATACAAAATTCCAACCGCCGGTTAGATAAAGAGGTGTCTCCTCAGGAAGGAGTTGTTCACCGATTATGACTAATGTGTCCGGCTCATTCATAAAGACATGATATGCTTCATTATAACTCCAAGTACCAATATCGTTGATCTCATAAAGTGGCCAATAGGTTTCGCCGGCAAAGTTTTTAACAAGTTCATAGAACTGTTTATCCCGGCGAATAATTTAGTTATATCATTTTCATGCGGATACATATAACTTGATATACTATTCCATCCCTCACGCAAAATAATTGTTTGTTCCGATTTTAATGATGCCCCTTCTGTTGTAAAACTCCTGACCTCCGACCACCTGCTGACACCGTCCGAATTGTGTGCACGCACCCGCCAATAGTATACAGTATTATATGATAAATTATGTACATCATATGGCACACTTTCTATTTCATCATTTGCATATGAAATCGATGAAAATATCGATGACGGCGAAACCTGCAATTCGTAGTGATCGGTTCTCTCAGAGTCCTCCCAGTGAAATGTAACGGAGAGAGAAAGATCTGAAGCATTGTTTTCAGGTGAAATCAAAAACGGTATTCCCGGCGCATTTTGCCCAATGTCCGAAACCGGCACATCTCCCCGATTCAATACCACATAAGGATCGACAAACCAGCCAAGTGACATCTCTGTCCGATTCGCATTGAGCCAGTTCTGTATATCGGTATCTTCACCATGTGTATAGTTATTATAGTATTCAAACAACTCTCTAAGAAGAGTTTCTCCATTATAATCTTCGTAAAACGGATATGAATGAACTCCTGTGAAATAATCCATCTGCCATTGGAGTGTGTTACGAAGGGCATTTTTAAAAGTTGGATTTCCCGAAACCTCAGCTTCAATAACCAAAATATCCCAGTCCAGTAACAAGCGTAACCGTTCTGCAAGACTTGCTATTATTCCGCCCGACATCATTGAATATCGTAATCCATCCGCTTCTCGATTCGTTTCCCGCCACAGATGATCCACGCCATATTCGGAATGGTGGCGTATCTTGACCAATAAATTGTTAGAATAATAAGGTGAGTAATCAGTAAACCAGTTTTCAATCCAGCCAATAACATTTTCTACGCGCTCTTCATCTTGTAGTAAACATCCCAATGAAAGTCGATATAATAATGCTGCATCTCCGATGTTATTGTGTCTCCATACGCCGGTTGATACAGTACCGGCATATATTAAATATTCAACAACGTTATCCCTGTCCTCTTGATCCCATCCGGGATAATCCCACAACAAGTCTGCAACGTATATAAATTGTGTATAAAGTCTACCAATCAGAAGATCGTCATGCACCGGATTAACCGTAGTAATTTCGGGGGCTACATCTGCCCAGGCATTTACTATCTCTATTGCTTTATCGGCATAATTAGTATCACCGTCATAAATATACGCTAATGCACTTGCAAGGGCAGCCATAGTTTGCGGCCTTATAAAATCCAGCCAATATCCTAAATGTTCTTCTCCATTCTGATTAATATGAATAGCGCCAGGAACATCCGGCGTAAATGATTGAGCATTATTTGCATCCTGCATTAATTCAACGAATGCGGTTGCTTGCGGTTCAATACCGTTCGAAATACGCTCTTTAACAATGTCGATCTGATCCTGTGTTACCAGGGTCATCGGTCGCTGGAATTGAATGCCGTTCCCGATATCCTGTGAATTGGTTATGTTCGCGTTTATTAATACTATTATCAGAGAATATAAAATGTAGCGGGTTGTTCTATTAAATACATTCATCGATTAACAATTGTTTTTTCAGTTTATATAAATATAAAATTTTAAATACAGCGTATTATCTGATTACTATCATTCTTTTAATTTCCGTATAATTTCCGGCAATAAGCCGGTAAAAATAGACACCGCTCGATATTGTGTCTGCTTTAAATACCACCCTGTGGGTTCCGGCTTTCTGACCTTCATCGACGAGCGTTTTGATTTTTTGCCCGAGTAAATTATATACCTGAAGGGTTACTCTTCGTCGCGGGGGATTGTATACTCGATGGTCGTGGTGGGATTGAATGGATTCGGATAATTTTGTTCGAGGGAATAGTTAACCGGAGTGGAATTTTGCGGGTTAACAGAGGCGATAACTACAGAGTTCTGCTCGAAGCGCAGAGTATTGCTCCCCTGTCCCCTGCCGTTCAAAGTTGTGAGATCTCTTATAGTAAGCGGAAATCTCTCCTCTTCGGCCGGCGACCATCGTGTCAAATACAATTCTTCATTATGCTCCGCACCGCCGTTCGATTCGCCTGCCATAGTATTTTTACCCCAGATTACCACAGGTGCCCTTCCGTTTGTGACAACACCGTTCCCGACAAGATTACCATCGGCAGTCCAGACACCGATCTCGTCGCCATTTTCAAAATCATTTGACTCTACAAGAAGTATAGCACTGGCTCCCGTATTACCAACCCTCATTGTATAGCGTGCCGACGTTTGCTCATTTCCTGTTTTTGAATTTTGATGATCACCCATCGACGCTATTTTGGGTTGTGCCTCAGTACCGGAAGGATAGTATAATTCAGTTGCGTCATTCATAAAGATTTTATAACCCTGGCCCGGTTCCATATACTCCAGCGTTACAACATCATAGGCAGGCCAGTAAATATCGCCATTATTATTAGAAACCAGTTCCATATTTTGTTCAATACTTGCAAGTGCTGTCTCTACGGGCATAGGTTGTTCTCCCAGATAGGCAGTTGTATTCCAACCCCGTGAAAGCGGGACAGGAGTTTCTTCCGGTAACAGATAATGCCCGCTGATAGTAAGCGTATCGGGTTGATGCATATATACCGAATAGCCTTCGAGAGAATTCCACTCACCTATCTCGTTTATCCCGTATTCGGGCCAAAAGACCTCGCCGTTGTTGTTGCTGACGATATTGACATTATCAACTATATCTTTGAATAAGATCGTCAAATCATTATCGCGGGGTTTAATAAATGTTGAGATCGTATTCCAGCCCGGCTGCAATAGGATGGAATGATTTCCCTCGGGGAGTATTACAATTGAAACCTCCTCCGATGCTTCTGTTGAGTTGTCTTCAAAAACGGCAACAGCCCGCACCGTATAGCGTCCCGGTTCACCATCATCCCATATAAATGTGTACGGAGCGCTCGATACTTCACCGATCTTTTCTCCGTTTGCAAAATACTCAATTCGTACAAGTTCCACATCCGGTGCGGCAGCTCTGGCAGTGAGTTCAATTTCACCTTTCTCAAGGAAAGACTGACCGTCACCCGGTGAAAATAAAGTTGCATTTGCAACCTCATAAACATTGCCGACTCTTATTTGATCGTTGATACTTACCTGTGATCTGGAGAAATCAAGCCCCGACTGATATAGTGTGCTGTTATCGCCGCCGAGAATTTCATAGGATGTTTGCGTTGGATTTTGTTGGGTATCACCGAATTCGACATTATATATTCTTGCTGTTGCATTACTTCTAATTTGTATGCCGATATTTTTATTATTAAATATTTTTCCAGATTTAATTGTAGTTGTACCACTGTAAACCTGCAAGCCGTATGTTTCATTGTCATATATTTCGGCATAAGATATACTGGTAGTACCAAAAGTTCGTACTGCATAGGGGCTATATGAGTCATTAGAAGTATTTCTTGCGATTAGTTCATCAACTTCAACGCCGACAAGATTCGCACCGACCCATTCACTAAAATGATCTGATCGGCCATTATCCTCGATTACTAACTTACCAATTTTCCGAACAATCCCTTCTGAGGTAGTTCTTATACCAGCTCCGCCATTGTGACGTGATGTTAAGTTATCTATATAAAGTTCTAAATCAGGAGCATCACCTGTATGAGTTAAGCCGTGATGAAATACATATTCGATCACCCCTTCGCTGAATTTGTTTACTTTTGCACCGACCGAAGTTTTCGCACCATTATGACCACAGTGATGAATATAAAAGTTTGTCATCTCTCCATTATTTGTACTCAGGTCTACGCCTGAATATCCACCACCTATAGCCAATTTTTTATGTATTTCATCAAAACCACAATTGTGCACCTCAAGACCATCAATAAAAATAAATCCATTATTTCCTAAACCTTGCCAACCACATCTGTAAGCTAAATATGTGTTTACTTGTATATTTGGACCGCCATAATTATTTAATCCCGTTTTAGTTGAATTGTAAGAAGCAATATTCTCAAATTGTAAGTCGTCAACATTGTTGTGTCTAAGAAATCGACTCCCTCCCGGATATATAAGTATATTTGAACTTCCATTATCTCCAACAACCTCTCTATTGCCGTCAAATGCTAGGTTCTTAAATATCAAACCGGTAATTTTTTCTTCCGTCCCTGTATGGTTTATTTGAAGTATACGTTGATAAGAAGAAAGATTGTCAGCTAATTTAAAAATAGTTGAATTATCTTCATCAACCACACGAAACATATAATTATATGGATCTTGTACAGCAGGTGACCACGTTATCCATTCTCGGTTTAACGCTCCATGTTGTGATATATTTTGTAAATCAGAAGCCGGAACAAACGTAAATTTTAGAACTCCTTCTACTGTTAATCCGTTATGTGTTTCATTGAAAAACATCCGTTGATTAATTTGATATACTCCCGATGGAACAAAAAGTTTATCAGTTGTTCCAACCGCATAATCAGCAGCAGCCAATATTCTTATATGATTTTCTCTGTACGGTTCATCATTCCCTTTAGCTCCAAACCAAAGCACATTAATGTGATCATACCCTGAATAATCTCTCTTCCATCGTCCTATACCACCTGCATTGGGTTGTATAATAGTGCCTTGATTATCTGGTTCGTTACTATTCTCATCCCAGTAAAAAGTCCCTCCGCCGCCGTCATCCGCCTCATAATAGCCGCTCACCGCAACCTCCGGAGCGCTGCCCGGCTGCAAACCGCGGAGTTCTGCCATATTTTCAACTGTGATTGTTTGACCATAGGAGAGTATTGAAAGAGCAAAACAAATAAAAAGAAACGTCAAAGTGTACAGAAAAGGTCGTACAAAATACCTCATATATAATCCTCTGGAGAAAAACTTTTCTAATAATTTGTGATCTGAGTCAATACTCTTCAATTTTAATGCCAGACTATACAGACTATAGCAGGTACGAATAATTATTTACAATTTATTATTTATCAATGAGTTGCGTTGGTTACCTCAACAAATTTATACACTAAATAATAGCTTCCATTTACAGTCTGTAAAATTTACAAGATTAAAGCTGTCACTTTTACATTGGGCAGTATACATTTCAGCGTCATATATAAATTTTATCTCACTTTAGTTTTGTTCGGGCAGGCAGCGGGTATTACCACTTGAGTGTGTGTTATTCCTTGGAAAGGATTTACTCCATTCTTCTTATCATCCTGCGTAAAGCGAAGTATACATCCACAGATATATTACTTAATTTCCAGAATGAAACCAATCACAGACAGTTTTTGAACAATCCATTTCGGATATGTCCGTAAATTTATGCAGTCATTACCACACATTTTCTGTCAAGGGTAATCTCTCACACCACCTTATAGCCCCACTATTATAAGAACATCAGGAGTTACCTGAATTTTACGCACTATACAGCAGCGCAGGAGGATACTACAAGCTCTCCCCCGGATTGACTATATACCGGCCTTAGCACGGTATATCGAAAGAAAATACAAGTTACGATTAGTACATCGAAGGGCTTATTGGAAAACTCAACCGAGTACCGACGCCCTGCCGGTGAGACCCCCACTCACTCTAATACAAATAGTGTGTTCGTACTTTGAACAACTCAGATAAGACATACACATGGAGCTACGTCACACACAGTTTTTGATAAGCGCTCAGCACCCACTCTTATTGGTATGTCAACTTGTTGTGTAAAGGTATAAATATCCCGATTTAAAGTCAATATAAAAATGCGGTATTGTGCCCATAAATCAGAAAAAAAATAACGTAATTAATTTTGAGGATTAAAATTATGGCGACGGCTTAGGTGTTAGGTGATAGGTGACAGGTGATAGGTTATAGGTGATAGGTTATAGGTGATAGTTACTGGGTGCTGGGTACTTGTTGCTGGTTGCCCACCTACGTCATGATTTCTGTGGATAGATCGGTGGGTAAACTGGGTCACGGGTTACTGGTTCCTGGTTCCAAGTTTCAGGTTGCTGGTTGCTTGCTCGCCGACCAACTACATCCAAAAAACGTGATTTCGTTGGTTGAAAAGCTTGTTCATTAGCGTAGGCGAGGGTGTAAGATATCGGGATTGCAGTTTGTGAATATTGCAGATAAAACTGTAGGCAAGCATCATCCTTCGCGTAATGGGTGTCCCGTTTTGGAGATGGATATATGGGCGGTTATCGTGCGACTATTTTCTTTATAAAAACTGTTGAGGTTTATTGACGGTTGGACACCCCTACATCGGAAATTTTTCAACAATATTCAATCGATGTGTTATTTGTAATCATTTAAACAACTTTGGAAGCTCCGAAGGAGCGACATCAACAGCACAGGGTGAAGCCCTGTGTAGAATAAGACCGGAATAAACCCATAGCCCTGAAAGGGCGACATCTAAATTGTTACCGGTCCACGATGTACCGCCATTGTTTATCAGAGCATAGTTTTGTATTAAGTTTGCCTACTATAAGTAACTGATAAAAACCTTATTTTTTCATTTAACCTTAGTAGCAAAAATGACACCCCAAAACCACCCGAACCTTATTACCTTATTTTAAAAGAATTTTACCCTGTTGATCCTGCCTTGATTATATTAGGTGAAAGGTGATAGGTGATAGTTACTGGGTGCTTGGTGCTGGGTGCTGGTTGCTGCCTGCTCGCCGAAGCTTGTTTTTTAGCGTAGGCGAGGTTGCTCGGTTCTTGTTACCGGTTGTAGGGACTACCTTTTGTGAATATTGCAGTTAATTTGAAGCCAAGCACCATCCTTCACGTAATGGGCGTCCCGTTTTGGAGATGGATATATGGGCGGTTATGGTGCGACTATTTTCTTTATAAAAACTGTTGAGGTTTATTGACGGTGGGACGCCCCTACATCGGGAGTTTTCAATAATATTCAACGATGTATTATTTGTAATCCTTTAAACAACTTTGGAAGCTCCGAAGGAGCGGTATCAAAAGCACAGGGTGAAGCCCTGTGTAGAGAAGACCCGGAATAAACCCATAGCCCTGAAAGGACGGCATCAAAAGGGCAAGTTGCCAGGCAAACCGTCCTCCCCTCACTCCAACAACCTGTACCACGGTAAAAAACGAACAACAGTTTTATTAATTTTGCTCTCCTCTTCATAGCCGAGATTCACAACCCATGCTTCC
>SL_3KL_010_SEDDRAFT_10003999_pt1 | contig 13363 bp, 13 predicted proteins | sample SodLakKL_010_SED_2_FD_10381 | JGI IMG/M metagenome (IMG submission 10381)
GGCACACGGGCTTGATCAGTTTGTTCCTAAAATCCCATTTTGCAGGCAACCAGCGCTATACGGATATCCACAGTGTTTTCACCATACATAACTTAAATTATCAAGGGATTTTCCCCAAAAAAATATTAAACGAAATATTGGATCTGGGTGATGAATATTTTACCCTGGAGGGAATGGAGTTTTACGGGAAGATTAACTTTTTGAAAGCCGGCCTGGTTTTCTCTGACTTCCTTACTACAGTAAGCCGCACTTATGCCCTGGAGATAAAAACTCCTTTTTATGGGGCTAAGATGGAGGGCGTACTGCAGAAAAGGAGTCATGACTTGTTTGGAATTATTAATGGTATTGACTATGAAGACTATGATCCCATGACCGACCCCGAGGTGTTTTTCCCTTACCGCAGGTCCACTATTAAAAAACAAAAAAACAAGTGTAAGCTTCAGAAACTATTAAATCTTCCTCAAAAGCCGGAAACACCGGTTATTGCTTTTGTCTCTCGGTTAGTAGAGCAGAAGGGCTTGGATCTGATTATGAGGGTTTTGGATGATTTATTGGCCATGGATGTCCAGCTGGTAGTTTTGGGCACGGGAGAATGTGGTTATGAAAAATATCTGTTGGAAAAGTCCCGTCTTTATCCTGAGAAAATGTCTGTGAATATTATGTTTGCCGATTCTCTGGCCCGTAAAATTTATGCCGGGTCCGATATGTTTCTTATGCCTTCTATTTTTGAGCCTTGTGGAATCGGGCAGTTAATTGCTTTGAGGTATGGTACCATACCTATTGTCAGGGAAACAGGAGGGCTTAAGGATACCGTCCATTCCTTCAATGAGTATTCGGGAGAAGGCAATGGTTTCAGTTTTTCCAACATAAATGCCCATGACATGCTTCATACTATAAAAAGGGCGGTCCATTTCTACCACCAAAAGAAAATCTGGGTTCAAATTATAAATAATGCTGTCAAAGCAGACTACAGCTGGAACAATTCCGCTGCCGAATACCATGAATTGTATGAGAACCTTCTAACGCCAAAATAGAGCGGCCCTTACATTTCCAGCCGGTGTGAATTATGCAGCAAAAGCAGCAGAGCGTAAAAGAGAATGATAAAATTTTAGCGGCAGCACTTTAGTAAATAGTTTAAGCCAATCTTTACAGGCAAAATCAGAGGTGAAACAAAGATGTCATACCTGGAACTGATCGCAACTTCTACGTTTGGGCTGGAGGCCATTGTAGCCCAGGAAGTAAAGGAATTAGGATATCAAGACATGACCGTGGAAAATGGTAAAGTAACCTTCGTGGGGGACTGGGAGGCACTGTGCCGTGCTAATTTATGGCTGCGGGTAGCAGACAGGGTGCGGCTAAAGGTGGGGGAGTTTAAAGCGGTTACCTTTGATGAGCTCTTTGAACAGACCAAAGCACTTCCCTGGGCTGAACTGATTCCTGTGGATGCGGAATTTCCCGTGGAGGGGAAATCAGTAAAGTCGGGGCTTTTTAGTGTGCCGGACTGTCAGGCAATCGTGAAAAAAGCTGTAGTGGAGAGTATGAAGAAAAAATATAAAAGGCAGTGGTTTGAGGAAAAGGGACCCCTTTATAAAATTGAGGTGGCCCTCTTAAAGGACACAGCCACCCTGACTGTGGATGCCAGCGGTGCCGGGCTTCATAAAAGGGGCTACCGGGAATCAGCCAGTTATGCGCCATTAAAAGAAACCCTGGCTGCTGCCCTGGTAAAATTGGCCCGCTGGAGGCCTGACATGGTTCTGGTGGACCCTTTCTGTGGTTCGGGGACCATTGCTATTGAAGCAGCCCTAATTGGACAAAATGCGGCTCCTGGAATGAACAGGGAGTTTATCTCTGAAAGTTGGCCCAACATATCTCGAAGCTTATGGAGACGGGCACGAAAAGAAACTCATGACGCAGCAAATTTTGAACAGCCCTTAGAAATTATTGGGACAGACATTGATGATAAGGTTTTGAAGTTAGCCCGGAGAAATGCCTTTGAAGCTGGAGTAGATCAGGGAATTCATTTTCAAAAAATGTCCTTCAAAGAATTTCGTTCCAGGAAAAAGTATGGTAAATTTATCTGTAACCCTCCCTATGGAGAACGTCTGGGGGAGCTGAAAGATGTAGAAAAAATGTATAAAGATATGGGAAAAGTATTCCGGGAATTTGATACCTGGTCTTATTATATCCTTACATCCCATCCTGAGTTCGAAAAATTGTTCGGGGAGGGAGCTACCAAAAAAAGGAAGCTTTATAATGGGAACATCAAGGTACACTATTACCAATATTACGGGCCGAAGCCACAAAAAGGAAGAGCAAAGGAGATACAGAGGCTGGAAGAATAGCGTGAACCTCCTTCACCTATGCTATTTAAGTTTAGAGGTAAGGAGATAGGAGAATTACTAATGATATACTCAGAATGGTTGCTCCCTTCGGACAATANATAAAGTACANNAGAATAGTANGGTTCGAATAAAAAATATTTAAAAAATTCTGATAAACGTATTGACAAATAAATCAGTCCATGGCATAATAGTATTACCAGATTCCGAGAGGCAAAAAAACAATCCGGGTGCGGCTCGGGTGGAAGTAAAAGGGAATTGAGGATGACGTAAGTTTGAATCGTTCCTGGGGCGTCCAAAAGAGTCGTATCGCTAGTAGGTCCGGAGTGGAAAGGTAAACTCAATGTTTAGGCGTTGGGGACGTTACCGGGAAGCACCGGGAGCCGTGGAACTGGCCCGTTGAACTGTCTGGAGGCTGAGTGAAACCCGATTCTAATTGAAGGGGTGGAGGCCAGTCAGGGAAGGACGAGAGGGCCGGGACGGAGAGTTGGAAGGTCTGTTGGGATCTGGTTTTATTATGTTTTTTAGAAGACAAGGGGACGGTTCTCTTGTCTTCTTTTAATTACCTTACATATCTTAGATTAGACAAGAAAACCGTCCCCTTGTCTTCCATTTTTACTTTGATCAACCTGCAAGAATTAATCTTTGATGTATTCAGCTACGTACTGCAAATTTCGGTATTTCTCATTATAATCCAGGCCGTAACCCACCACAAAAATATCCGGCAGGTCAAAACCTTTATAATCTACCGGAACATTCACAATACGGCGGGACTCCACATTTAGAAAAGTACAGACTTTCAGTGTTTTGGGATTGCGGGTCTTTAAGTTGCGCAGCAGATAACTGAGACTGAGCCCTGTATCTAAAATGTCTTCTACCACCAGGACATCCTTGTCGGCAATGTTTACGTCAAGGTCCTTTGTAATCCGAACCACACCGGTGGAATCGGTTTTTTCTCCGTATCTAGAAATGCTGATAAAGTCGATGGAAAAGGGCACAGTAAGGGAACGACTGAGATCCACGGCAAAAAAAACACTTCCCCTGAGCACGCTGATCAGCACCAATTCTTTTTTTCGATAATCATTGGATATCATCTCTCCCAATTCTTTTACTCTGGCTGAGGTCTCCTCCCGGGAGAGAATGACTTTTAACTTGTTATCCATGGAATCCCCTTTCAATTTTTATTACATTTTTTAAATAAAGTTACTGGACTAGCTTGGTCAGAATTGCGATGAATAAAGGTTAGTTATCCAATCCGAATTTTGTTAAAAGGCTTTTATAGTCTTTATTATAAATAATTTTTAAATTGACATCTGGATATAGTTCCTTTAATCTGCGCGCTTTTTTATTTTTTTTCCAAACCAATTTTTGCCTCTGAGTAGTGATTTCTACATAAAGGTCATGATCCGGCAGATAAAAGTCTGGAGCAAATGCCTCAGTGATACTCCCTTCGCTGTCCCACTCCAGGGGAAAAGTTCTAGGTTCATATTTCCAATTTATACGGTAGAAATCAAGCATTTTTGCAAATTCTTCTTCGCTGGGATGCATGAAGCGAATCTCTTTACTNTTTTCCGGGGATGAGAGCACCAAATTGGCTTTTGGTAATTCTTCCTGGGGGGCAGTAGTTAAATCGTTGGATTTTTCCATGATGATAAATGAGTTTACGATAATTTCAGCGGCTCTATTTACCGAGATCTTATCTGTGTTAATAACCAGGTCATAGAGATTTAAGTTTAACCAGTTTTCATTAAAGATATCTTTTATGTATTTTTTCCTATCTCTGTCTTGTTCAGAAATCAGGGTATGGGCTGCTTTTTTACCCAACGAATAAAGTTCCATGACCCGAAGAATTCTCTTCTCCAGAGGGCAAATTATTTTCACATGCAGAGCGGGGCAGTAATCCTTAAAAAGAAGATGCCCCCCTCTTCCCAGGATTACCAGGTTGTTTTCTTCAGACAGCTGATTGAGATAACGGTGCAGCGAAAAAATACGTTCCTTTCGAAGAAGGGACTGATGCTCATTTTTCCCAAGGGCTTTTTCCTCTAATTCCATCTGGTCATGGTTTTCCGGTGAAGGAGATAGTTCTTTTTCAATTATTTTTTTATTAATTAAAAGAAAATCTAACTTTTCAGCGGTTACCCGGGCGATTTCTTCTCCCCAACTTCCAAATTCTCGGGATAAAGTGATCAGTGCCATAATATTTCTCCTTCCAGAACAAACCTTCATGGATATTTTCGGCAGTTAAAGAATATTTCCTTCTTTTTTTTATTTTAACCAAAATGAAGGAAAGAGAATAATAACTGTTAAAATCCATAACTTATAAGTAACCTATTTTTGGTGAAAAATTTTTGGAGGGATGATCCAATGAGTGAAAAAGTGATTGTTTATACCACTCCTACCTGTCCTTACTGTGATACAGTGAAAGAGTTTCTTTCAAAAAAAGGAGTGCCCTATGATGAATATGATGTTGCCGATGATGAAAATGCCCGTCGTGAGATGATGGATAAATCAGGGCGAATGGCTGTTCCGACCGTGGTCATTGACGGTGAGGTAGTTGTCGGTTTTGACCAGGAAAAAATAGATAGTCTTTTACACTAAAGGAAACTTTAAAAGCCCCGGGAGAATATTCCGGAGCTTTTAAAGTTTTTTAATTTGGTTGGTTTGACAACACTAATAGGTTTGGATATGATTATGACAAGATTGGTTTCAGAAGGAAAAGCTTTTTTTCCGGAGGAAATAGGGGTATGGGTATTACGGATCAAATCATGGGTGTAGGGGTACTTCTCATTCTGGGATATACAGGGGGGCAGTTGGCCAAGAAGATTAAACTGCCGGCTGTAGCCGGTTATTGCTTGATGGGAATTTTGCTGAGCCCATCAATTTTTAATATTATCCCTTATGATTTAAGCCTGGAGCTGAATGCTTTGAAGATACTGGGCTTAAGTATAATTGCCATGATTATCGGAGGGGAACTGCGTTACAAGACTATAAAAAAAATAGGTAAAAGTATTGTAGTAATTACTTTTATGCAGATTTTCACTACAGTGCTGGCCGTCTTTCTGGGAATGTTTTTTCTCCTTGGGAAAGATCTTAGCATTTCTTTGATTATGGCTTCCATGGCCGTGGCTACAGCTCCGGCAGCTACCGTGGCTGTTATGAGGGAGTACAAGGCCAAGGGGAATTTTTCAACTACCCTGCTGGGGGTTATCGCCCTGGATGATGCTCTTTGTATTATATTGGTAGGTTTTGCTCTGGCCATTGCCAAAGGACTAACCCAAATAGGGGCTACCTTTGAAATGGCAGATATGGCTCATCCTGCCTGGGAGCTGGTAGGTTCTTTGGGAGTAGGGTTTGCTACAGGACTGATTCTTTGTTTTATTTTAAAATACATAAAGGACCGTTCTGAGACCATCGTAGTTTTACTGGGTTTTGTCCTGATTAACAGCGGCATTGCCGTATACTTTGACCTTTCTTCACTGTTGGTAAATATGGTAAGTGGAGCTGCTGTGGCTAATTTTTTTGTAAAGAGCCCCTTTATTATTAATGTTTTTGATGATATTGACCTGCCCATCTTTGTCATATTTTTTACCCTGGCAGGTGCCAGTTTACAATTAGACCTGTTGGCGGCCAACTGGCTGCCGGCTTTAGTCTACATAGTCGCCAGGGCAGTGGGGAAGATATCCGGCTGTTATTACGGAGCAATTATTTCCGGGGCAGACAATGTCACTAAGAAATATCTAGGGTTTGCTATGCTCCCCAAAGCGGGGGTTAGTATTGGCCTAATTCTTTTTGTGCAGTCCAGATTCCCTGGCACGGAACTGGCGGCGGTGGTAACAGCCATAGAGCTGGCTGCAGTAACCTTTTATGAAATAATTGGGCCTATGGCCACCCGTTATGCCCTGGTAGGAGCAGGAGAAACCTCTACGGTTGGCATAGATCAAACGGGGGATAAAAAAATTGAGGTGTGAACTTTTTTATAAAACCAGCATAGGTTGTCCCAGTATAAACCAGAAAGCGATGGTGGAAAGAGCTGTAAGAACACCGATTCCAATAATGGAAAGTCCGTTTAAAGAAATATTTTTGGCCAGCGGTTTTTTAAAAAAAACGATGAACCCGGAAAAAAGAATAAAAAACAGTCCAATTAATATTAAGCTTGCCCCCACAAAAGCCCCGAATATCCCAGTCCAAAGACCGAAGAGGTTTCCCTGGGACAGGTAGTAATAATCCACCGAAGGAATAATTAAAACCAAAAGACAGGATATAATTAATACAGTAATAAAGCGCCTCAATATAATTAACCCCTTTATGAATAAGTTCAATTAAGATTATATCAAATAATTGTAAACTCTCCAATGTCTTTTAATAAAAGGCCGCATAAATTTTTTCTATTATTCCAATGATAGTAAAGAAATTGAGTTAAGTAAGAGGGATAAAATTTAAAATTTATGTTTATGGAGTATTCGTAAAGGAAGGAAAGGTATGGCCCTTCAAGTAGTTTTACGAACTGTTATTTTTTATTTTACGGTACTGGTTGTCATTCGTTTCATGGGCAAGAGGGAAGTCGGCCAGTTGTCCTCCTTTGACCTGGTGGTAGCCATCATGATCGCTGAACTGGCGGCGATGCCTATGGACAAGGTGGAGATTCCAATATATATTGGGCTTTTGCCTATACTGGCCCTGGCACTGCTGGAGGTACTCCTGGCCAAGTTGAGCTTAAAGAGCCAGTTGGCCAGGTCGGTGATTACCGGGGTGCCTTCGGTACTTATTGAAAACGGTAAAATTTTAGAAAGCGAATTGAAGAAGTTAAGATATAATGTGAATGACCTTCTAAGACAGTTGAGGGAAAAAGATGTATTTAATATTGCTGATGTGGAATTTGCGATATTAGAAACATCTGGAAAAATCAGTTTGGTCCTTAAATCCCAGCATAGGCCGGTTACGCCGGAAGACCTGAACCTCACTACCAGTTATGAGGGTTTGTCTCATCCTTTAATCGTGGATGGCAAAGTAAATTACGACAATATAAAAAGAACGAAATTGGATGCCAACTGGCTGAAAGAAGAATTAAAAAAGAATCATAACATAGAGGATTTTAGAGAGGTCCTTCTGGCAACCCTGGATTCAGAGGGAAATCTTTATGTAAGTAAAAAAAGCAGCCCTTAAACCCTGTTACCAGGGTTTTTTTGATATAATAAATTTGGAGAGAAATATTTAGTAATAACATTATTTCTCGGGGAGAGAAGGTGATTTTATGAAGCAGTTATTAAAGACCCTGGATTTTACCCACTTTGTTGTGAAGGAATTCGTAAATGCTGGAGATACGGTCATAGATGCCACGGCAGGGAATGGATACGATACTCTCTTTTTGGCCGAATTGGTGGGGGAAAGGGGTAAGGTGTTTGCTTTTGATATTCAACAAAAAGCAATCCAAAGTACTGAAGGCCTGCTGCGGGAGCAGGGGCTGTTCCCCCGAGTTCAGTTAATACGAGATGGACATGAACATATTGAAGAGTATGTAAAAGAAGAAGTATCCGCGGTTATGTTTAATCTTGGTTATCTCCCCGGCTCGGACCACCGTATTGTAACCCAACCTGAAACCACCATTAAAGGGGTAAAAGCTGCATTAACTATGCTTTCTCCCGGTGGCGTTATTACCCTGGTGGTATATACCGGGCATCCCGGGGGACAAGAAGAATGGCCTTTTATAGAACATTATGTTAAGAGCCTGGCCAAAAATAATTATCGGGTCCTTTTGTATAAATTTTTAAACACAGATAAGTCTCCTTTTATGGTGGCTGTTGAAAAGAGGTAAAATGTATATTTTGTCAGGTGTGGGAATGAAGGCCAAAATAAATTCATATGATAAAAATAGAATAATGCACTGGCCAGGCAGGATTTCCTTATTATTTGTCAAAAACATATTAACTAAAAGAAAAAGGGTATTGTCATTGGGGAGGGAAAAGATTGACTTCAAAGAATAAGACTTTTGCACAGGAGTCTTTAGAACTGCACAGTAAAAATAAAGGTAAAATTGAAGTGGTTAGTAAAATTAATTTAGAAAATAAAAAAAACTTAAGCCTGGCCTATACTCCCGGTGTAGCTGAACCCTGCAAAGAAATTTATCGGGATGTGGAAAAAATTTATGAATATACATCTAAGGGGAATATGGTGGCTGTCATTACGGACGGCTCTGCAGTTTTAGGATTGGGAAACATTGGTGCGGAAGCAGCTCTTCCCGTAATGGAGGGGAAGGCTATTTTATTTAAGTGTTTTGGTGGGTTGGACGCTTTCCCCATCTGTTTGAAGTCCCAGGATGCAGATGCTATAGTAGAAGCCGTTAAACTTCTTGTTCCTACATTTGGCGGAATAAATCTGGAGGATATATCTGCTCCCAGATGCTTTTACGTTGAAGAACGCCTGAAAAGAGAAACAGAATTACCGGTTTTTCATGATGATCAGCATGGAACAGCCATAGTGGTAACAGCCGGACTCTATAATGCTCTTAAGGTAACCGGAAAAAAGATGAATTCTATTAAGGTGGTAATAAACGGAGCTGGTGCGGCAGGGATAGCCATTACTAAGCTTTTGCTGTATTTGGGAGTTAAAAATATTACTCTCTGTGATTCCGCAGGGATCATTTATTTCGGACGTTCACGGGAGATGAATTCATATAAAGAGGAAATTGCCCGATTAACCTTCTCTGAAGATAAGTATAAAAATATACCGGAGGAACATAGAACACTGAAGGCGGCGGTAAAAGATGCCGATGTTTTTGTGGGAGTGTCTGTGGCAGGGGCATTAACCAAAGAAATGGTACAGTTAATGTCTCAGGAGCCTATTATTTTTGCCCTGGCCAATCCTGTTCCGGAAATTATGCCGGAGGAAGCCTGGGCCCTGGGAGCGAAAGTAGTGGCCACCGGTCGGTCTGATTTTCCTAATCAGATTAATAATGTCTTGGCTTTCCCAGGAGTTTTAAGGGGGGCCATGGAAGTCAGGGCTAAGGATATTAATGATGAGATGAAGGTCAGCGCTGCAAAAGCAATTGCAAATTTGATTACAGAACAGGACTTGAATTCCCGTAACATTGTGCCGGAGGTATTTGACCCCAGAGTAGCTCCAAATGTAGCCGCAGCGGTGGCTGCTGCTGCACTGGAGACAGGGGCAGCCCGGCGGCAGATTAGTCCCGAGGCGGTTTATAAGAAGACGGTAGAGATGGTCGAAAAATTAAAAAACAGGTAATTAAGATGGATTTTTATAAAAATTAAAATAAAAAATCACTTATTAAAAAGGGAAACTTAAAAATATGTCGAACTATAATTATTAATAAAATACTAGAGGAACGTTATGCTCAAACCTCTTTTAAATGGTAAATTAAAGTTATTATTCTATTTTTAATGTACATACATGGTAAAGAGGTGAGTATTTCTTTAAGCATCTTCTAAATTAATTAAAAGGAGGAATTTTATGGAACAGGTAGTAATGAACACTGCATTAAAAGCATCTGAACCCATGCTCTCAGAAATAGAACATAAAAGCCATGTGGATGTTAAAAAATGCTATCAGTGTGGAACCTGTGCCGCTGGTTGTCCGGTTTCTTATACCAGTGATTACAGTCCCCGTCAGGTTGTAAAAATGCTGCAGGCTGGATTGGTTGATGAAGTTTACAAGTCTCATATGATTTGGCTGTGTGTCGGATGCGGCAACTGTGTTACCCGCTGTCCGCGCAACTTAAATATTCCCCATCTGCATGACACTTTACGGATTCTTTCCAAGGAAAAAGGGTATCCGTGTGCTGAAAAGAATGTAGATATCTTTAACGATTCTTTCCTCAAAACGGTGGAGTATACCGGCAGGCTTTATGAAGCAGGGTTGACCATGCTGTATAATACCCGTTCAAGGAATTTTATGGCCGGTATGGATGTAGCCCCTGGAATGTTTATGTTAGGGAAAATCAGTCCTTTCCCCCATCTGATTAAAGGTAGAAAAGAAGTAGCCAATATCTTTAAGAAAATGCGGGAAATGAAAGGAGCCAAATAATGAAGATAGCATATTATCCCGGTTGTTCTTTGGAATCAACAGGTATCGAATATCACCTTTCCAACAAGTTAGTAGCGAAAAAGCTTGGAGTTGAACTTTGGGAAATTCCCAACTGGAACTGCTGCGGAGCATCACCAGCTCACCAGTCAGACCTCTTTTTACCCAATGCTCTCAATGCCCGTAACCTGGCCATTGCAGAAGAGGAAGGCCTGGATGTGTTGGCTCCCTGTGCGGCCTGCTATAACAGAATGCTGGCTGCAGTGGAAGCAGTGAATACGGATGAGGATATGAGGGAAAAAATTAATGAGGCTATTGGACGTAACTACAGGGGAACCAATACCGCTATTAACATGGTACAGTTTCTGCATGACATAATTGGGATAGAGAAAATTACTGCGCAGATACAAAAAAAGCTTTCCGGTTTAAAGGTAGCCTGTTATTACGGTTGTCTTTTAGTGAAACCCCCGGCATTAACAAAATTTGATAATCCTGAAAATCCCCAGTCCATGGATAGGATAGTAGACGCGTTAGGTGCTGAAACTATCGTATGGCCTTATAAGACTGAATGCTGTGGCGGTGGCCTGGCTATTTCTAAGACCGAAGTAATCTTAAAGTTGACCAACGAAATATTCTCAATGGCCGTGGCCAGCGGAGCGGACTGTCTGGTGACTGCCTGCCCCATGTGCCAGCTGAACCTGGAATTACGTCAGAAGGCCACTGAAAAGGAATACAACGTTAAATACAATATGCCGGTCTTTGAAATTACGGAGCTGGTTGGCTTAAGTTTCGGTTTCAGTCCAAAGGAACTAGGTATTAATAAGCATTTTGTCAACAATGATGCTTTCTTAAAAGAGAAAAAATTAGCCTAAAATAATTATAAGAAGGAATTATGTTACTCTATACAGATCTATTTTTTCTGGATAGGGCTGTCATTGATTGTTTAAATACTGATTAGGCTCTAATCCAATGATCCGGGTTTTAGCACTCTCCATAAACCTTAATAAGCAAAAAAATCAGCTGTATGTTTAACGACCAGGGTGGTGATTGGATGAGGGTAAATGAAGTGTTTGCCGGAATAGAAAGAGAACTGGAAAAATTTGAAATTAGCTTGGAAACGGCATTAAACTCTCAAGACAGATTAGTAGCAGATATTTCTTCTCATTTATTGAGTTCTGCTGGTAAAAGACTTAGGCCAGCATTATTCTTTTTATGTGCAAAATTAAAGCGTATGGAACTGGAAAACTACATTCCTGTAGCAGTAGCTATAGAATTAATTCATTCTGCTACCCTGGTACATGATGATGTAGTTGATAACTCTGATTTCCGTCGGGGGCTGCCTTCAGTTAATTCAAGATGGGGAAACCAGGTTTCTGTTTTAATGGGAGATTACTTGTTTGCAAAGGCTTTTGCCATACTGACAGAATTCAGGTCATTATCTCTGATAAATATCATGTCAAATGTTGTGGAAAAGATGTCTGAAGGAGAAATACAGCAGTTGGACGAAATCTTTGAAGCTGATTTAACCGAGGAAGTATACCTGGATCGGGTGAAGAAAAAAACGGCTTTGTTTATCTCGGCCAGCTGTCAGAGCGGTGGAGTGGTAACGGGAGCCAGTGAAAAGGAAATTGAAGCTATGACCAGATATGGCCATAATTTGGGAATGGCATTTCAAATTACCGATGATCTGTTAGATTTTTTAGGAGAAGCGGATAAAACAGGTAAGCCCGTTGGAAATGACCTGAGGTATGGTACCATTACTCTGCCGGTCATCTATATGCTGAAAAAGTCTTCAAAGGGAGACTTTTTTAAGAACAAAATTTTGGAACGGCAGGTAGATCAGCCGCTTTTGGAAGAAATTGCCCGGGAAATCAAAAGTACGGGTGCCTATGAGAGCACTTATCGCATGGCAGAAGATTTTATTGGCCAGGCCATAAATGAATTGAAAGTTTTTCCGGAGGATTCTAACAGACAGACGTTGGAATTTTTAGCTCGATATATACTAAAGAGGTTTTACTAATCAATAAGAAATCAGATTTGACAATAATTTTGCACTCTTCAAGGAGTAAGGAGGCCTTGATGATATGCCGCGACGTAATGCGCCATTTTCAATAATCAGACGCCTACCCATCTATTTAAGGATACTGGATAATTTAATAAAAAAAGATGTGGATATCATTTCTTCAAGGACTTTAAGCAGCAGAACGGGTTTTACAGCGGAGCAAATACGAAAAGACCTTGCTTACTTTGGTGCTTTTGGTACCAGGGGGACCGGTTACAATACAGTTTATTTAAGAGATAAATTGCTGAAGATTATTGGATTAGATAAAACAAACCATACTGTAGTGATTGGCTCCGGCCATTTGGGGACGGCTTTTGGGCGATATATTCTTATGAAAAATCCTTATATCCGTGTAGTTGGGATGTTTGATGTTTCCAATGAGGTTATTGGAAAGAAGGTTGAGGGTTTGACAATTGAGCACATTGACCGGCTGCCGGCAGTGGTTGAGGAGTATAAAGTTAAGGTAGCTATATTGACTATTCCATCAGCAAAGGCTCAACCAATAGTTAACCAGTTGGTAAATTCAGGTGTGACAGCGATACTGAATTTTGCACCCACTAAACTAAATGTACCGGAACATGTGCATGTACACAATATTGATCTTACTATTGAGCTTCAGAGTCTGTTCTATTACACGGTTTTTGAAGAAGAAAAAGATTTGATTTAAGTAAGGTCATTGAATTCTTGTTTTTTAAGGGGCTCTCTGCTATAATTGAGGAACAGGTCAATTAATTAAGGCAATGAAGGGCTATTGACTTTTAAAAATTATTTGTGTATACTAATGAAGTGTCGGGCGGATAGCTCAGTTGGGAGAGCACCTGCCTTACAAGCAGGGGGTCACAGGTTCAAGCCCTGTTTCGCCCACCATAATATATGGAGCTGTGGTGTAGCGGTTAACATGCCGGCCTGTCAAGCCGGAGATCGCGGG
>SL_3KL_010_SEDDRAFT_10004000_pt1 | contig 13362 bp, 9 predicted proteins | sample SodLakKL_010_SED_2_FD_10381 | JGI IMG/M metagenome (IMG submission 10381)
GCCCCGAGCCGTGGCCAGGCCGTCCGGGGTCACCTCACCCTGGAGCAGAACGGCTCGATCGGCGCCCATGGCCAGGGCGGTACGGAGGGTCTCCTGCGACGCGTCGTCACCCAGCGAGACCACGGTGACCTCCCCCTCGCCCCGGGCTTCCTTCAGGCGGAGGGCCGCCTCCACGGCGAACTCGTCGTAGGGGCTCAGGACGTACTTGACGCCGCTGGGATCGATGGAGGTTCCGTCGCCACCTACCCGGATCCGGGTCTCGGTGTCAGGCACCCGCTTGACGCATACGATGATGTTCACGCGCGCACTCCGTGCGTTGGGGTTCAGAGGTTGACTTGCTCGTCGGTCTGTTCAGGACCCCTGGATCGGTGATCGAGGGGATTGTCGTATCGGGATCCGGATCGGCTGCTGGCCCCGATCCCACGGGCCATGACGTTGGGTAGAAGGGCACAGCCGTCCGGCACGCCCCCCTCCGGTGGGGCGGCTACCCCGACGGCGCGACGGCGATCCCGCCGGGGCGTCCCCGTCATCCCAGCGTCGCTCCCACCACGCCGAAGGCGACTGTGGCGAGCCCCGCCGCAAGCATGGCGTACGGAAGCTGGGTCCGTACGTGGTCGATATGGTCTGTGGCCGCCGCCATGGACGAGATGATGGTGGTGTCGGAGATGGGAGAGGAGTGATCTCCGAAGATCCCCCCGGAGAGCACCGCCGCCACAAAGGGTGCAAGGGGAAGCCCCAGCGTCATCCCCACCGGGACGGCGATGGGAAGCATGATGGCGAAGGTTCCCCAACTGGTCCCGGTGGAGAAGGCGATCCCTGCCGAAACCAGGAAGAGGAGGGGAAGGAGGATGAAGGTGGGAAACACCCCCGTGGTCACCTGGGCCACCCACGCCCCTGTCCCCAGGTGGTTGGCCACATTCCCCAGAGCCAGCGCCAGGAGGAGGATGAGGGCCAGGGGCACGAGCCCCCCCGCTCCCTTGAGGGCCGTCCGGGTAAGCTCATCCACCGTGTTGGCCTTCTGCGCCAGAAGGAGGATCCAGGCCATCGCCAGCGCCGTGAGCACCGCCCAGAGCACCGAGGTGGACCCGGAGCCGGCGCGCAAATCCCCATCGCCGGTGATCCAGAGCCCCACCGGCATCATGAGCACCATGGTGACGATGGGGAGCACCATGTTCACGGCACGGGGGGGGATTCGGTCGTTGGGGCGAGGGGAGAGGATGTCCTCATCGATCATGGGCTGGGACTCGGGCCACTCCTTCACCCCGTCCCGGGTCCGGATCTCAGCCTTCTTCATGGGGCCGATGTCTATGCGCCAGATCACCACCGCCAGCGCCAGGAAGGCGGCCCCCAGGGCGTAGAAGTTCAGCGGAATCGTCCCGATGAGCACCCCAAGGGGATCCTCCACCCCCAAGGAGTCCAGAAGTCCCAGATTGTAGGCCCCCCAGGCGTTCAGGGGGATCAGGATGCAGATGGCTGCCGAGGTGGAGTCGATGATGTAGGCCAGCTTCTCCCGAGACACCCGGTACCGGTCGAAGAGGGGTCGGGAGACGGCGCCGGAGACCAACACCGTGATGTTGCTCTCGATGAAGATGATGACGCCGATGATCCACGCCAGGAACTGGGACCGACGCCCGTTGTTCACCCACTGACGGGTCTCCAGGAAGCGGATGAAGCCCCGGACCCCGCCGGAGCTCTCCACCGTGGCGATGAGGGCGCCGATGACCAGGGTGAAGAGGATGACGTTGGCGTTGCCCGCACTGGCCAACACCGCCACCGTCTGCTCGATGGAGCGTCCGAGCCCCGAGAAGGGGTTCCAGTCCGCCGCGATGGTCCACCCCAGCCAGATCCCCGCCGCCAGCGACAGATAGACCTGCCGGGTCCAGATGGCCAGAACGATGGCCAGCACCGGTGGAAGGATGGAAACCCAGGTGGGATCGCTCATGGGCGCATGACCGACTCAGGCGCGGCCTCCAGATGGGGCCCCGACGAGAGGTGGGAAGAGGTGGTGAGGAAGAAGCGGAGGGGCCAGTCCCTGGCCTTCCGGATCCCGATTCGCCCCGACACCCCGACAGGCGCCGGGGCAGGTGGACTGTCCGGGGGCTCGAGAACCAGCGGTGCTCGGTCCAGTGGGTGTCCGTCCAGCGTGCCGTCGATCCCCAACGCCTGACAGAGCCGGGCAGGCCCGTTGGTCAGATCCCGCCGGCGACCGCGGCGATGCTCCATGGCGTCCAGCCCCTCCAAGGGCTCCAGGGCCCGGATCAGGACAGCTTCCGGATCACCCTCCCGGCCAGTCACCACATTGAAGCACCAGTGCATTCCGTAGATGAAGTAGACGTAGGCCAGGCCCGGCGGTCCGAACATGGTCCGGTTCCGCCGGGTCCGGCCTGCTGCACCGTGACAGGCCGGATCGTGGGCGCCGATGTACGCCTCGGTCTCCACGATCCGGCCTGAAGTACGGATTCCCTGAATTCGGGACACCACCCGCCACCCCAGGAGTTCCCGGGCCACCTGGGCGGCCGGTCTCTCCGAGATGGTGAACGCCGTGGGGTTCAGCGTCCGCCGGTGTTGCCGCCGCCCTCCGCCTCAAGGCGGGCCTTCCGGCGAGCGAAGTCGTCCTGCCAGGCCTCCAGAACCTTGGAGGCTCGGCTGGCGGTGAGGATCTTCCGCACCCGCCCCGGATCGGTCTGTAGGACCCGGAACAGGTCTCCTCCCAGCTCATCCACCAGGGACTCGGCGGTCTTCTGCCCCACCCCGGCGTAGGAGTTGCTCAGGTACTTGATGATGCTGTCCGGGTCGGTGGGGAGGTGGAGCCGGGCCGGATCCAGGGCGGCGGGCTGGTCGGAGACCGCCTTCTTCCCCTTGGGCGCAGCCTTCCCCTTGGTCTTGGTTGCCGCCTTGTCTTTCGCCTTGGGTGTCGCCTTGTCCTTCGCCGCACCGGAGTCGGCCTTCTTCCCCTTGGGGCTATCCGCCTTCTCCGCCTTCGGGGCGTCACTCTTCTTCCCCTTGGGGGCATCCGCCTTCCTGGCCCGACCGCGCTGAGACCGGCCCTTACCCTTTCCAGCGTCGGCCTTCCCCTCGACGGGGGCAGCCTTCGCCTCTTCCTTGGACGGCGCCTCCCCGGAGCTCTTCGCAGTCTCCTGGGCTGGGGGCGTTGCCGGAGTCGTCACCACCTGCCCTTCCAGCAGGGGCGGCGGTCCCTCCTTCACACCACGGCGGCGGCTCTGTCGCGGCCGGAGCCGGCGCGCTTCTTCGGCAGCGGTCTCCCGGGCATCCCGTCCCCGGGCTCCGGTTTCGGGGGCGCCGGCCTTCGCCTGCTCCTGGGTGGGTGCGGCGGCCTCCTCGCCGGAGGGCTCGTCCTCCGCCGCCTTGGCCGGTTCCTCTGCCTTCCCGGCCCGCTCTGCCGCCGGCTCCTTCCGGGGGGCCGACTCCGCCTTCTTCTCCCGAGACTTGGGCGCCTCGGCGGTGAGACCCACCTGGAACTGGCCGTTGTCACCCTTGTCCAGGGTCACCACACCGTCGTCCACCGCCTGCTTCAGGAAGAGGGAGAACTTGCTGAAGCCCAACTCCGCCTCATCGAACCCGGATTCGATGGCCAACATCCGGCGCTTCACATCGGAGTCCCGGACGGTCTTTCCGTCGTGGTCCTCCAGGAGGTCGGAGATGGCGCGTCGCAGAAGGTCGTAGGCGGCCTGCTTCTGTCCCTCGGTCCCGTCCGCCGCGGGCTGTGCCTCCGGGGCGGGGGCGGGAGGAGAAGGCTCGGAGGGCCGGACCGTGGAGGGAGGCTCCGGCGCGGCCTTCCGCTCGTCACGGTCCCGGGAGCGGGATTCGGACTTGCGCCCATCGTGGCGTCCCCCGCGCCCACGATCCGACTTCTCGGACCGGGAGGAGGAGCGGGATGGGGAGGCCCCGGCACGATTCACCTCGTACTGACCATTCTCCATCTTCCGGATCTGCACCAGCCCCTTCTGGGCGGCTTCCGTGAGGAAGCGGGAGAACTTGGTGAATCCGAAGCTCTTCTCCTCGAAGCCGGGGTCGATCTCGAGCATTACCTGCTTGAGCCGATCGGAGCGCATGACGTCGTTGCGACGCTCCATCTGCTCCACCGCCTTCTCAACCAGTACCCAGGGGTCCTGGGCCACCAACGGAGAGCCGTCGCTGGTCTTACGGAGACCGGAAAGGGAGGTGTAGGAATAGTACTCGTCACAGTTCTGGACCAGGATGTCCGAGGACGACTCCTGGATACCAACGCCGATGACGTACTTGCCGTACTCCTTGAGCTTCAGAACCAGTGAAGAGAAGTCCGAATCACCGGTGAGGAGGATGTAGGTCCCGATCTCCGGTCGGGTAAAGACCAATTCCATTCCATCGATGGCCATCCGGATGTCGGTGGCGTTCTTCTTCGAACTCCCGTAGGCCGGGGCGAAGATGAGGTCGATGGAGGCTTCGGAGAGCGGGACGATGTACTGGGGATAGCGCCGCCAATCGGCGTAGGCGCGCTGGACCGTGACCTTCCCCTTGATGATGTCGGAGTTCAGGAGCGTCTTGAGCTCCTTGGAGAGGTCGCTCCGCATCCCCATGGTCACATTGTCGAAATCGACCAGGAGGGCGGCGTTGGGGGCGTGGGGAGGAAGGTACGGCGCGGTGGCTCCCTCCATGTGGGGAGCCCGGGAAAACGGGGTACTCATACGTTTGAAGGTCAACCTTTCTCTGTAGTGATCTCGGAATCACCGCAGGACCTCCCCTCCCCCGCCCGGAGCACCGGATCCGGGACTGTCCCGGAAACCTCACGCACTCACGGGGGCAGGCTGGGGAAGCCTCCCGGTGTTCAGCTTCGGGGAAGATCGGACCCGGCCTTCAGGAGGCGAGCGATCTCCACCCGTCGAATCTTACCCGTTCCGGTGGAGGGGAGTTCGTCCACGAAGCGGATGGAGTCGGGTACCTTGTGCTCGGCCAGCGTCTGGCCGCACCAGTCCCGGATCTCCTCTTCCGTCACAATGGCTCCTTCCATTGGAACAAGAGCGGCCCAGACGGCCTCCCCCAACAGATCGTCCCGGACGCCCACCACAGCGGCCTCCAGAATCGCCGGATGCGCCAGCAGCCGATCTTCCACTTCACGGGGATGCACATTTGAACCGCCACGAATGATAACGTCCTGTCGTCGTCCTACCAAATGGACGTATCCGTCCTCATCCAGGATGCCCAGATCACCGGTCCGGAAGAAGCCGTCCGGATCCATGGACGCCGCTGTCTCCCTGGGCTGACGGTAGTATCCGCGCATGACTCCGGGACCGCGGACCAGTATCTCCCCCAGACTCTCCACCGGGAGCACCCCACCCTCCGGACCCACCACCTGCACCTCCATTCCCTCCAGCGGCCGGCCCACGGTGAAGCGCCGCTTCTCAAGGGGGTCGTCAGGGCGGGAAAGTGCCAGGGTGGAGGAGGTCTCAGTCAGGGAATATCCACCAATGAGGCGAGGACAGATCTGCGCTTCCACCTGGTCAAAGAGGCGCTCCCCGAAGGGAGCGCCGGCCATGAGTCCGACGCGTAGGGTGGAGAGATCCCGAGGAGAGACACTCTGCTCCCGGAGCTCTCCGGCGAAGAGCATGGGCACCCCATGGTGGACGGTGACGCCGTGTGCCTCGATGAGATCCAGCGTCTCTCTCGGCGCAGCCTCTTCCTGGAGAACCAGGGAGGCGCCGGCCAGCGCCGTGCCCAGTACCCCGGGACCGAGCCCGAAGGCGTGGAAGAGGGCCGTGATCCCGATCACCCGATCCGCCGGGGTCAGCGCCAGGGCCTCCGCCGTCCCGGCGGCGGCGTGGAGGAGGCTCCGGCGAGTCAACTCCACCCCCTTGGGCTTCCCCGTGGTCCCTGAGGTGTACACGATGGCGAAGAGGGCGTCCGGATTCTCGGTGACCTCTCCCTCGATGGGGCGGTCCATCCCTGAAGAGACCAGATCCTCGAACTGGTGGATCCGGTCGTCGTACCAGAGGTCCTCGTCTCCCACGGTGACCAGATACTGGAGCTCGGGGAGGCGGGGAAGGAGGTCCTCGAAGAGCTGCAGGTAATCCACCCCGTGGAGGTTCTCCACCGTGACGGCGCAGACCGCCTCCGAATGCCGGAGCATGTAGCGAAGTTCGATCTCGGGGAGGCGGGGGTTCAGAGGCACCACCACCACCCCCAAACGCGCCAGGGCGAAGAGGGAGACGACAAACTCCGGGCACCCCGGTAGGATCACCGCCACCCGGTCCCCGGCCTCGATCCCCAGCGTGGAGAGGGCTGACGCCAGGGCCCGGGCCTCCCGGTCCACACGGCGATAGGTGAAGGATTCACGGCGGAAGTGGAGGAAGGGAGACGCAGCCGTCTCCCCTGCCCAATGATCCAGGATGGCGGCGAGGCCGAGTTCAGGTGCGCGCTCAAGGAGCGCCATGGCACCTCCAGAAGAGTCCGATCGGAACGGATTCGGGCCGGTAGCCACCGGCACCGCCCGCGAAGCTCGCGAAACTATAGAGACGCTACCCGGAAGCCGTCAAACCCCGTCCAGGACCCGGGCCACCGCGTCGGAGGGCACACTGTGACTCCAGGCCGGGGCTCCCCCATCCTCCCCGGAGAACACCTCACCCACCCGCTTCAGGAGAACGAAGCGGACCTCTCCGCCCCGGGCCTTCTTGTCCCGGCTCAGGAGGCCCAGGATATGGGGCAGGGACAGACCGGCGGGCGGCTCCACAGGAAGCCCTACCGCCGCCACCGCCGTACGGATCCGTTCGGCGGTCCCGGCCTCGGTGATCCCCAGCATCTCCCCGAGGCGAGCCTCCAGGATCATCCCCACCGCCACGGCGCTTCCGTGGGGGAGCCGGTACCCCGAAGCCGCCTCCAGCGCGTGCCCCAGGGTGTGGCCGAAGTTCAGGATCTGTCGGAGCCCCCCCTCCATCTCGTCACGGCTCACCACCTCTGCCTTGATCTCAACGGAGCGGACCACCATACGGGTGGTGGCCGGGTCCGAACCGGCCAGCAGACCATGGGCCTCCGCCTCCACACCGGCCATGTAGGAAGCATCCACGATGGCCCCATGCTTCACCGCTTCAGCGAGCCCCTGGCTCCGCTCCTCCGGCGGGAGGGTCCGGGCCAACTCGGTATCGGCCAGGACGAAGCGTGGCGGGTGGAAGGCACCGACCAGGTTCTTGCCCAGGGGAACGTCCACCCCTGTCTTCCCACCCACGGATGAGTCCACCATGGCAACGATGGAGGTGGGCAGTTGCACCACGGGAATGCCCCGCAGGTACGAAGCGGCGACGAAGCCGGCCAGATCGCCGGTTACGCCTCCCCCCAGAGCCACCACACAGCCGTCCCGACCCATCCCCCGCTCCAGAAGGGCGTCGGTAAGGCGAATCCACTCAGTCCGGTTCTTGTTCGCCTCACCGTGAGGGAAGGTGAGGCGGTGGACGGGACGGCCCAGGGTTTCCATCACGCCCGCGACGTGCGCACCGTGGAGGTCCATGACGCGGTCGTCACCCACCAGGGCGTAGCTGTGGGCGGCGGCATGCTCGGAGAGCAGAGTCGGGAGCCGGCGAAGGGTGCCGGGACCCACCAGCACCGGGTAGTCCCGACCCACCGTGCTGCGGACATCGACGCGGATTGCCGATGTGGACATGTCTGCCAAACGACTCACGAGCCGGCGCGTCCGTAGCGGTCACGGACCCGGACCACATCATCCAACTCCGGGGTGGAAGCCTCCAGGATCCGGCAGTCGGTGACCGCCGTGATCTGGTGAAGGACCCCGGGCCGGAGATGGATGCTCTGCCCAGCCGAGAGCTCACAGACCTCCATGGCCCCAGGCGCCCGCCCCACCTCCAAGCGGATCTCACCATCCAGCAGATGGAGGGTCTCGTCCTTCACCTCGTGGAACTGAAGGGACATGGCCTCCCCCGCTCGGACAAAGAGGAGTTTCCCCACATATCGGTCGGTGTGGGCCCAGATGACCTCATAGCCCCAGGGCTTCTCCACCTTACGGGGTGTCAGGGGCCGAGCCGGGTCGGCGCCGGCGCCCACCGGGGTCACGGTTTCCAGCACGCCCTCCGGCACGCTGCGGAAGGACTCCCTTCCTCCTGGCATGAAAAACTCTCCCTGGGATTCTGATAAGGTCGATCGCGGTGGTGGGGCGGCAAATCTTTCGGTCTGGTCCACGGCGGGGCCGCCTACGGGCAGGCTCTCCTTGGGATCCTGTGGATCGGCAGCCTTTCGGAGCCCGGAACGGAGGTTAAGCTACCCCGAAGCGGCCCGTAAAGTAATCCATCCGGCGCAGATATCCGAAGGGCCCACCTCCCGGGCCAGCCCCACCCGTCATATCCACCCCGGTGCGCCATCCTAGTTGCCAGCCTGGGGCAGATCGTGCGCCACCAGGACCGATGAAAGGCCCTTGTGGGCTGAGGCCTCGGGCCTCAGGCCTCCCGGTCCAGACAGCTCCGGAAGTTGGGATTGTTCTCCTCGTCCACCGGGATGGGGAAGTTCACATCCGGTCCGAAGGCGCCGCCCTTGTGGTAGGCCCGGCTGGGGAAGACCTCGTCCGGGGCTCGGTCGTACTGCCGGATGAGCCGGCGCAGATCACCAAGCCGGTGCCCGGTTTGCCAGAGCCAGAGGGCACGCTCCTGGAAGTGGAGGTCCACCAGACCGTCGGTTCCGAGCCCGGCCACATCGTCCTCGGTGAAGGGCTGAAGCCCCTCCAGTCCGGCCCGGAGGGCGTTGTGGATCTCCAGGAAGGCAAGCCGATCTCCCCGCCGGAGGGCCGCTTCCGCTTCAATCAGGCGAGCCTCCACGCCGGTGGCCACCGGTGTGGGTGCTTCCCGATCCGGGAAGCGGAACTGGCTGAACTGGGCCACCTGTGCGTCGAAGCCAACACCATCGGCGAACCAGACCACACGGGGGTCCCCGGCCCGGATCACCTGGCCCGCAGCGGTGACCTCGGTTCCCAGGGTGCGGTAGGGAAGTCCGTTGCCACCGGCCGCGTCAGGGATCCGCCACCGCTTCACATTGTTCACGAAGTTCCAGGTGCCGTTCCACTGGCGAGCGGTGGATCCATCGTGAAGGATGACGTACCGGAAGTCCGTGGGCACAGCGGCCACTGCCGCTGCCGCCTCCTGGAAGTCACCCCGGTTCAGGTGGGCACGGGCCAGGCCCACCGAGGCCAGGTGCTCCAGCGAAGGCGCTCCGGCAGCGGCGGCGGTAACCCGGGCGGCGGTGTACAACTCGAGAGCCTCGCCGAAGACCTGCCGGGTGGTCAGGGGCGGTCCGTAGAGGAAGTCCCCGTCCACGGCAAGTTCGCTGAAGGGTTGTCCGGAGCAGAACATCTCCCCGAATGCGTTCATCATGAGCCCCGCCAGCGCCTGCATCTCCGCCCGTCCGGCAGCCGTCGGGGCGTGCCGCTGGAACGCCCGGTCGGCCCGGATCGCCGCCAGACGCGCCCGATGCATCAGGCGGTAGGTGGTCTGCACCGTGGCGTTGGTGGTCTGAATGCTTCGGCGGTCCACTTCCACCCGGGTCAGGAAGGTCCCGGAGGCCTCGTACTCGTCGCTCAGGAGCCCACTCAGGAGGATGAAGGAGTTGTCCTGGGCGGCTCCCCGGCCGGCGTAGGCCACCTGCACCTCTCCAACGGCATGGGCCCGGAAGACAGGAAGGTTGGAGGGGTCGTCAATGTCCTCGAACTGCGCCGTGTCCGGATCGTCCACATCCAGGATTCGATCGAAATCGCAGCCGGAGAGCGCCGCCGTGAGGGCAAGGGCGGCGAAACCCGTTCCCACCCCGAACAGAACGCGCATCAGTCACCTCACCTCAAAGGTTCAGAAGTCCACGCTCACCCGGGCGGTGAAGTACCGCAGGGGGGGCTGGGTCAGGAAGTCGGCGGTGGAGAAGTTGGCCTGGCCCGCGAAGTTCAGCTCCGGATCAAGTCCCGTGTAATCGGTCCAGGTGGCCAGATTCCGCCCGGCCAGGGTGAGCCGGAGTCCGTCGGCGCCCACCAGGCTGGTGAGGCCAGGCGGGGCCGTGAAGGTGACGGCCACCTCCCGGAGTCGGGTGAAGTCGGCGGGCTCCACGAATACGCCGGCCGCTCCCTGATAGAGTCCCGCCAGAGCCTGGGCCTGGAGCATGGGGTCCGCCGTGGGATCATGGATCTCCCGGCAATTCTGGAACGAGAGACACCGGAACTGGCGGGTGGTGTTGAAGAGGTAGTGGCCGCCCTGGTGGTCCACCAGGGCTCGCACCGAAATCCGGTCCAGGAGCCGAACATTTAGATTGAAGGAGAACTCCCGGGTAGGCAGGGCCGACCCTATGAAGCGTGCTTCATCGCTGAGGATCACGTCGCCGGGTCGGACCGGTCCTTGGTCGGGAATGTTCACCTCCTGGACGACCCGACCCCAATAGCCACCGAGGGGATAGCCCTCCTCGTGACGCTGGCTGTCACCGCCGAGTCCGAAGATGATGGGCTCCACGCCGCCCAGATCGGTGAGTTCGTTGTCGGTGAAGGAGCCGGCTGCCCCCGCCTCTACCCGCAATCCCGGTCGATTCCAGATGAGGGCGGTCAGCCCCACCTCCACCCCCCGGTTCACCACCTCCGCCAGATTCTCGAACCGGGTGGTGGTGGCCCCCAGAGAGGGGGCCAGACGCCGGGACACCAGGGCGTCCCGTGACTGCTTGTGGAAGTATGTGGCCTCAATGCCCAACCGGTCCTGGAAGAGACCGGCGTCGAAGCCCGCCTCCACCTCGGTGACGATCTCAGGCCTCAGCTCGGGATTACCTGCACCACCGACGGAGAATCCCGGTTGATTGGTGCCGTCCACATTCACGGTCTGGGGCGTCAGGAAGAAGAGGGCGTCCCGGAATCCGGGACGGAGCCCGGCCCGCCCCACCGCGCCCCGAAGTCGGAGGCTGTTCAGGGTGGGAGACTCGGGGAACCACTCCTCCTCATTCACGACCCACGACAGACTCAGCGACGGATACCAGACCAGGTCGAACTGGTCTCCGAAGGTATTGTCGTCATCAGCGCGGAAGGCGGCGTTCAGGTACACCCGGTCGCGCCAGGCGATGCGCTGTTCGATCCATCCGGCAATGGTGCGGACATCGCTGAAGGCCTCGCTCACCGCGAAGTCGTCGGTGGCAGCGCCCAGGGAGCGGGTCCCGTCCAGAAGGCCGGTGCCGGAGGCGTAGGTCCCGTGGAAGCGCTGCTGGTTGAACTCCGCGCCCACCGCCGTATTCCCCTGGATGGAAGTCGAAAGGGGATACGTGGTGCGGGCTGAGAGGCGAGCGGTGTAGGTATCCACATCGATCTTGTTGGAGATGCGCTCGCCGATGGGAAGAGTGCCGAAAAAGATGGTCCGGGGCGGCACGAAGGAGTTGTCGTGACGTTCCACATCATCCAGTCCCAGGCTACCGCGCAGGGTGAGCCACTCCGCAGCCTCCCAGGTGGCTTCCGCCCCAGCCAGTACGCGGGTCAACTCCTGCTCTGTCTCATACCGCGCCAGCGCCGACGGCCCGCCCACCAGCCAGCCCCGGGAGGGGCCATCCTGGCTCGAACCCAGGAGGGCCCCGGAAATCATCCCCAGGATGTTGTTGTCGTTCTGGGGAAGGCGCGCCGTTCCCACCGTGTACCCGGTCCGTATGCTGACCCAGAACTGATCGGAGAAGCGGTGGTCGAAGTTCCCCCGGAGATTGATCCGCCACAGGTCATTGTTGGGAAGGGCCCCCTCCTCCTCCTGGATTTCACCGGAGAGGAAGTAGGTAAACTGCTCCGACCCGCCGGTCACGCTTCCGCCATACCTCTGTCGGTTCCCGGTCCGAAGGAGGCCGCTGGCTTCGATGGGATTGAACGACCGGAGCGAATCCAGTTCGCACACTCCCGCGGCCTGCAGGTCGATTCGGCAACCGGGCTGCCCGGTGGTGGAAATCCCGGTGAAGTTCGCCGGGTAGGCGTGGGGGTCCTGCGCCAGGCCCTGTTCCGCAAAGAGGTTCCACCGAGCATCGCTGACCCGCCCTCCCCGGGTGGTGATCTGGATGGCCCCCGCCGCCGCTGCCGTCCCGTACATGGCGGTGGCCGCCGGTCCCTTGAGGATCTCGATGTTCTCGATATCTCGGGGATTCAGGTCCTCGAATCGGGAGAACGACTGCCCGCCCACGCCGATGCTGCTGGATTGGGCGCTGTTATCGGCCCGGATCCCGTCGATGATGATGAGGGGGTCGTTGGACAGGGATACGCTGGCAGATCCCCGGATGCGGATCCGAGCACCGGTTCCCACCGTTCCACCCGGTGCGCTCACCACCACCCCCGGAGCACGCCCCTGCAGGAGTTGGGAGAGGCTTGTTCCGGCCACCAGATCCGACTCTTCAGGGAGGATGTTCCCCACCACATTCCCAAGCTCCCGGCGACGGACCTCCGCCCCGGCGGCGGTGAGCACGATCCCCTCGAGCCCGATGGCCTGTCGCTCCAGGCGCACCGTAATGCCGACCATGTCGCCGGCTACCACCTCCACCTCCCGGCGCACCAGAGCAAACCCGATGAAGCGAACTTCCACCGTCCGGATACCGGCCTGCACCCCGGTCAGGGTGAAGGTGCCGTCGGCTCCCGTGAGCACCCCCTGGGTGGTGCCCTCGATGGTCACCTGGGCTCCCGCCAGAGGCCTTCCGGTCTCGGCAGTCGTCACCACGCCCTCCACCGTGCCCGTCTGCTGGGCCATGGCGGGGGAGGGTAGAAGCAGGGCCAACAGGAGACACGCCGCTCCCATCAGGAACTTCGGTGTCGTGCTCCGTGCCGAGCCTCCATCGCTCCCAGCCATATCCCGCCTCCCCACGTCGTGTGTGCAGACCACCCAAACGCCCTGCGCTTCCCTTCATTCTATGGCATCCCAGCGTTCCACGGGAAGAACTGGACGGCAGACACCTCCCTCCCCACCAACGACCTCCCCTTGAGATGCGAGGGCCCGCCTCCCTGGGGCCCCGTCTCCTTTTGGCCCCCGCCGACCGCCCCCGCCTACCTCCCGGCGGCCCTGCCTACCTGGGGCCCGCTCCAGTCCGACTCACGCGCCGCTTCGGGAGAGGTTAGATTTGGAGCCGTAAGGAGACTGTCACCGATAAATTCATGGACCTGCACCCCCTTGCGTTGTGTAAGACGAGGGGTTCGCAACCATCCATTCGAGGGGCACGGGGTTTCAATCTGATGGCACGTGGTAGAACCGACTCCGGCGGTCGATCCGGCGGAGGGGGGTTGCTGGAGACCCTCCGGGATGGATTGGGCCGAGGATTTCGTTCCGCCGGCCGAGCCGCGCGGATCCCATGGGTGTGGATCCCCCTCCTCTTCGTTGCCGCTGGCGGACTGGGGTTCGG
>SL_3KL_010_SEDDRAFT_10004001_pt1 | contig 13361 bp, 11 predicted proteins | sample SodLakKL_010_SED_2_FD_10381 | JGI IMG/M metagenome (IMG submission 10381)
GGCAGCGGGCCCCGGAGCAGGGTATCGGGGTCGGCGGCTTGCAACGCGACGAAGGCCTGATTCGCGAGCAAGCTCGCTCCCACCACCTGCGGCGGACAACATCGGGGGCATTCCCCACGTTGCGTGCCTGGCGTCTTGGCGAGAGTCCATTCAGCCCTGGATTGTCCGCAGCGTCAGACTCGCAGCAGCAGATACTGCCGCTCCCACGAGCTGATCACGCGGAAGTAGGCGGTGTGCTCCGCGCGCTTGGCGGCGACGTAGGCGCTGACGAAGCGTTCGCCCATGATGTCGCGCAGCGGCGCACAGCCGTCCAGTGCCTCCAGCGCGCGGCCGAGCTCGTACGGGAGCTGGTGGCCCGCCTTGTAGCCCACATCGCGCATCGGCGGGCGCGGATCGAGCTGCTCCATGATGCCGAGATAGCCACAGGCCAGCGACGCCGCCATCGCGATATACGGATTGACGTCCGCACCGGCAATGCGCATCTCCACGCGCGTGCTCTCGGCGCTACCATGCGGCACGCGCAGGCCCACCGTGCGATTGTCGTAGCCCCACTCGGTGTTGATCGGCGTCGCCTCATTACCCGGCATCAACCGGCGGTAGGAATTCACGTTCGGTGCCAGAAACGCCATGCCCTCCGGAATGTAACGCTGCAGGCCACCGATGAAGTGATTGAACAACCGGCTCGGCTGGCCGTCATCACCCATGAAGATGTTGCGCCCGGTCTCGATGTCGACCACGCTCTGGTGAATGTGCAACGAGCTGCCCGGCTCGTTCTCCATGGGCTTGGCCATGAACGTGCCGTAGATCCCCGCCTTCAGCGCCACCTCGCGCAGGGTGCGCTTGAACAGGAACACCTGGTCACACAGATCCATCGGCGCGCCGTGCTGGAAGTTGATCTCCATCTGCCCGGAGCCCTCTTCCTGCACCAGCGTATCGATGTCGAGTTCCTGCGCCTCGCAGTAGTCGTACATGCGCTCGAACAGCGGGTCGAACTCGTTCAGGCCATCGATGCTGTAGGCCTGGTGCGCCACGCCCGGGCGCCCCGAGCGCCCGAGCGGCGGCTCCAGGGGATAGTCCGGATCGGTGTTCTTGCGCACGAGGAAAAACTCCACCTCGGGCGCCACCACCGGGCGCCAGCCGCGCTCGGCGTACAGGTCGAGCACCCGGCGCAGCACGTGACGGGGGGCCAGGTCGACCGGGTCGCCATTCAGGTAGGCGCAATCGTGGATGACCTGCGCCGTCGGCTCGTCCGCCCACGGCACAAGGCGTACGGTATCGAGGTCGGGGAGGAGTTCCATGTCCTGGTCGACCGGATTCCAGACCTGGTGCTGGTCGTCGGGATAGTCCCCCGCCGCGGTCTGGATGAAGATCGAGTCGGGCATCCGCGGCCAGCCGCTCTGCAGGTACTTGCTGGCGGGCATGATCTTGCCCTTCGGCGTGCCCGTCATGTCGGGGAGAATGCATTCGACTTCGGTGATGTTCCGTTCCCGGAACCACTGCTGCATTACCTGATTGGGATCGCTTTCCGTTGTCATAAATCACCTTGTGGAACAAAAGGCGACCCGGTCCGCACGCGCACCGGGCCGCCGCTCACCGGTTGTACCGGTATCGGGCGCGTGGCCGGCGGCAAAAGCTGCGCACCGACCACGGCCGGGACAACCGTTACCGCTGCCGCACGTCGGACCAGATCTGCTGGAACATGCGCAGATCATCGCCCGACAGGCTCGGCGTGAAGTAGAGACGCTCCATCTCGGCATCGCTCGGCGTCGACGGCACCTCGAGCAGAATGTCGTCGAGCATGTCGCTCGCCGCCGCGTTCGGGCTCGTGTAGTAGGTCCAGTTCGACAACTGCGCACCGATCTCGGCATCGAGGATGTAGTTGATGAACTTGTGCGCCAGTTCCGGGCTGGGCGCATTCTTCGGAATGGCCATGTTGTCCACCCAGATCTCCGCACCCTCCTCGGGGATGGCGTAGCCGATGTTCTCGTAGTCCTCCGGATCCTCGAGGGCGAAGAAGACGTAGTCGCCGTTGTAGCTCAGGCCCGCGTGGATCACGCCCTGGGCGATCTGGCGCAGCATCGGCGTGCCGTCCTCGAAGCCGTTGAAGTTGTCGCGGCGGCGCGTCTCCAGCAGGAGCTGGCCGGCCTCGACCCAGGCGTCATGGTCCATCGAGTCATAGCCGTGGCCGAGATAGGCCAGGGCCGCCCCCATGGAGACCTGGCCGTCACCGCCCATGATGGCGAACGGGCGATCCGGGTTCTTGTCCGCATCGAAGAGCACATCCCAGCTCACGTTGTCCGGATCGTCCACGAGATCCTTGTTGTAGATCAGGCCGGTCGTGCCCCACTGGTAGGCCGCCGTGTACCGGTTGCCCGGGTCATACTCCGGATCGAGGAACGTGTCATCGAGGTTCTGCAGGTTCGGGATCTGGTCGTGATCCAGCTCCATGAGCAGGTCACTGTTGGCCAGGCGTTCGATGAAGTAGTTCGAGGGCACGACGATGTCGTACTGCGAGGCACCACCCGCCTGCAGCTGGGCGAACATCTCGGAGAGCGAGTTGTAATAGTTCTCGACCACCCGGACGCCATATTCATCCTCGAACTGCTCGATGATCTCCGGGTCCATGTACTGCGACCAGTTGAAGATGTAGAGCGTGTCCTCGGCCTTCGCCTGGGCGCTGATACCCCCCAGTGCCAACGCCGCGACCACCGCCGGGGCAAGTGTATTCCTTCTTGTATTCATGATTCTACCTCCAGGTTCACTGGTTGGTCGGGTCCTTCGGAGGGCGGACCCGCTGGAAGATGTAGATGATCAGGCCAGCGGAGAAGACCGCGAAGATCATCAGTGCGGAGATCGCATTGACCTCCGGTGTAACCCCTCTCTTGATGGCACTCCAGATGAAGATCGGCAGTGTTGTGCTATCCGGTCCCGAGGTGAAGAAACTGATCACGAAGTCATCGATCGACAGGGTGATCGAGAGGAAGAAGCTGGAGATCAGCGAGGCGCTGATCGCCGGCAGAATGAAGAACCACGCCCGCTGCAGCGGGGAGGCATAAAGATCCTGCGTGGCCTCGAACAGCAACGGGTCCATGCGCACCAGCTGTGAGTATACCAGCAGGGCCACGAAGGGCACCTGAAAGCTGACATGGGCGATGATCATCGTCGTCAGACCGGGTTTCAGCATGCCGGTAAGGTCATGCACGGTGACGAAGAAGGTCATCTGCGAGATGCCGTAGACAATGTCCGGCATGACGATCGGCAGATAGATGAACCAGATCAGCCAGCCCAGCTTCAGGTGGCGGTACTTGTACATGCCGTAGCCGAGGATCGCGCCGATGAGGGTGGCGATCACGGCCGAGGTCAGCGCCAGCGTGACACTGTTGTAGAAGGCGTTCATCAGCGCTGTATTGCCGAACATGCGTTCGTACCAGCGCAGCGACAGCTCCGGGAAACGCACGTAGCTGTTGGCCGAGTTGAACGAGAACGCCACCACGTAGGCGAGCGGGATGTAGAGGAAGGCGAGCGTCAGGTACCAGAACGCACGCAGCCCGAGCTGGAAGCCGTTGATGCGCCGCTTCACAGGACCACCTCCCGGCCGCCGCCGGCGCGCCGCCCCACCCGGCGCAGGACCAGGAGGCCGAGCAGGGTCGCGAGGATCATGATCATCGCCGCCGCACCGCCGAGCGGCCAGTTGGAGGCATCCGAGAACTGGCGCGCGACGAGGTTGCCGATCATCGACGACTTGCCGCCACCGAGCAGGTCGGGAATGACGTACATGCCGAAGGCGGGAATCGACACCAGCACCGTGCCGGCCATCAGCCCCGGCAGGGTCTGCGGGAACACGGCCTGGAAGAAGGCCTTTACCGGTGTCGCGTAGAGATCCCGCGCCGCCTGGATGAGGCGGTGGTCGAGATTCTGGAACGAGGCGTACAGCGGCAGCACCATGAAGGGCAGGAAGTTGTACACCAGGCCCAGCACCACGGCGAAGGTCGAGGGGAACAGGCCCATGTACTCGGACAGGAAACCGAGATTGTAGGCGGCATTGGTGACCGCGGAGCCGGGCGCGAGGATGTTCATCCAGGCGAACGCGCGGATCACCTGGTTGGTCCAGGACGGCACGATCACGATGAGCAGCAGCAACGGCTGCATGTGCGCCGGCCGCGTGCTGATGTAGTACGCAATCGGATAGGCAATCAGGATCACGAGCGACGTGGCGATCGCGGTCTGCCAGATCGAACGCCAGAGCGTATAGAGGTTGCCCGGGCTCCAGCCGAGGAAACCGAAGCCGGCGAGTTCGCGGAATGCCTGCAGCGTGAACGGCATCTCCGGCAGGCCGTACGGCCCATTGGTCATGAAGGCCACGGTCATCAGCATGATGCTCGGCAGCACCAGGAAGATGACGATGAACACCACGCCGGGCCCGATCGTGGCCAGAACATGCCAGCTCTGGCGGACAAGAGCCAGAAACGACATACCGGTTGCAGTGGCCGGGTTCATCGGTGCATGCCCCTAGGGATCCAGAAAGACCAGGCTCTGGGTATCGAGGGCGAGTGTCACCTCATCACCCACGCGGAAGTGCGTCTGCCCCCGGTTCGTGAGCGTCGCGGTCACGCTCTCGCGGCCGCACTCGAGGCGATACTCGACCGCGGCGCCGCGATAGAAGCGTTCGCTCACTCGCGCCGGGAAGCAGTTGGTCCCGGTTTCGCCGGCCGGCAGCAGCTCCAGGCTTTCCGGGCGGAGAAGCATGTGGCTGCCCGTGCGCTCGGCGCTGATCTCTACGGTACCGAACGGCGAGGCGTAGCGATCACCGCCGCCCTCAGGCTCGACCGGATAGATGTTGGTGTGGCCCATGAAACGGGCGACGAAGAGGTTCTCCGGACGCTCGTAGATCTCCTCCGGCGAGCCGAGCTGCTGGATGCGGCCATCATTGAGCACGGCGATCCGGTCGCTCATCACCATGGCCTCTTCCTGGTCATGGGTGACGAACACGAAGGTCATCCCCAGGCGCTTCTGGGTGCGCAGGAGTTCGAGCTGGAGTTCGGTGCGCAGGCCGGCGTCGAGCGCGGAGAGCGGCTCATCGAGGAGGAGGACATCCGGCTCGTTGATCAGCGCGCGCGCCAGCGCGACACGCTGTGCCTGGCCGCCCGAAAGCTGCTCCACGCCCCGGTCCAGGAGTTCGGCAATCTTGATGAAGGAAGCGGTCTCCTCGACCCGTCGATGACACTCCTCGGGCGGGGTGCGGCGCATGCGCAGACCGAAACTGATGTTCTCGCGCACCGTGAGGTGGGGGAACAGGGCGTAGGACTGGAAAACGGTGTTGACGCTGCGCCGGTGCGCCGGCGTGGAGAGAATGTCGCGGCCCCCCACTTCGAGCACGCCCGAGTCGGCCTGTTCGAGGCCGGCTATGATGCGCAGCAGCGTGGTCTTGCCGCAACCCGAGGGCCCGAGCAGCGTGAAGAACTCACCGGCACGGATGTCGAGATCGACTTGCTCGAGGGCAACAACGTCGCGGCCGAACGTCTTGCGCAGCGCCCGCAACGAGATCGACGATGCCTCGCGCGCCGACCCCGTGTCCGCTTGTGTATCCCCCTGCGCTTTCCGGCCATCGTCCTCGGCCGCTGCCGGCGATCGCCTCGCCGCTTCTGCATTCATGCGTTGATGCCTCCCCGGCGCCCGTGCCGTTGCCGGCTGATCCGGGCCGCATTCTGTGTTCGTGATCTCGGTCACTGCTTGCGTGGACCGGGGGCGGCGCCGGGAGCGGGCCGCTGCCTTCCTGTTGACCCGCGCTTCGGCCTTCCGTTCCCGTCGCCCCCCGGCCACGGAAAGTGTGATCACAATATAGGGTGGGAATTCTGCATGCAAGCCTGACGCCCCGCGGGAAGCCCGCCCGCGCCGCACGCGGCGACGCAGGCGGGACCCGACTCCGGAGCGGGCTCGTTACTGCAGGATGCGCGTCCAGACGCGGTCACGCAGTTCGTCCGAACGCTCGCTGCAGGAAGCGATGGACACCAGCCGATCGGCGAACTCTTCCGGCACATTCACCGCCGGCGACTCGGCCAGTTCGTCATCCAGATAGGGCTCGGTATCCCGGATGGCGCTGGCATAACCGGTGAAGTTCGACGTCATGGCAGCCGCTTCCTGGCTCATCATGAAGTTGATGAACTTCTTGGCGTTCTCCTTGTTGTTCGCCCCCTTCGGAATGACCATGTTGTCCGACCAGAACACCGTGCCCTCTTCGGGATAGAGGTAGGAGATGTTCTTGTCGTCGCGCCAGGCCCGGTGCGCGGCTCCGTTCCACATCTGGTGGATGAGGATCTCGCCCGAGACGAGGGACTCGTCAGTACCGGTGGCGTTGTAGGTCTTGACGTGCTGGCGCTGTTCCAGCATCAGGTCCTGTACCTGCTGCCAGTCCTCCGGGTCCTCCGAGCACGGCTCGAGCCCGAGATAGAACTTCGCGGCATTCACCGCGTCGCTGACCTCGTTGAGCATGCCGATCTCGCCCTTGAACTCGTCGCGCGGATCGAATATCTCGGCCCAGGAGTGCTCGAGTTCCTCATCGACCACGTCGGTGCGGTAGCCGATGCCGGTCGTGCCCCACATGTAGGGCGCGGAGTACATCCGCTCCTCGTCGAAGTAGGGCGAGTCATGCGGCGCCATCACGTTCGGGAAATTCTCGAGCGACGTCGCATCGAAGGCGTAGAGCATGTCCTCCTCGAGCATGCGCTCGACGTAGCTGTCCGAGGGGAGCGCGATGTCGAAGCCGGTATCGCCGGCGATCAGACGCGCCATCAGATCCTCATTCGAGGTATAGACATCGAGCGTGACGCTGATGCCGGTCTCTTCCTCGAACTTCTCGATCACCTCGGGTGAGGTGTAGTTGGTCCAGTTGTAGATGAACAACTCGTCGGCCGACACGGCCGTTGCGGCTGTCATGCCGGTTGCCGCGAGTATGGCGGTTGCAAGGGGTGCTTTTCGCATTTGCAGATCCTCCCCGATTGTCGTCATGTCCCGGCAGGCTCGGGAGGCCCCCGGGACGTTCTCACGCGGACTCTCGTCCACGCGCGCTTCATGGCCCCGTGAGGAGTGTCCTTGCATGTCAGACATCCTTGCGGGAAATGATCAACGACAGAGTCACCAGCACCAGTGACACCAGCAGCAGCAGTGCGGAGACCGCATTCACCGCCGGCGTCACGCCGGTGCGGATCATGCCGAAGATATAGACCGGCAGCGTGGTGGAACCCGCGCCGGAGACGAAGAAGGTGATGACGAAGTTGTCCAGCGACACGATGAACGCCAGCAGCAGGCCCGAGAGAATCCCCGGCCACAGCAGCGGCAGCGTGATGCGCAGGAACGTCCGCCGCTCGTTGGCGTAGAGATCGAACGCAGCCTCGCGCAGGGCCGGGTCCATGCCCTCGATGCGCGCACGGATCGGCAGGTAGGCAAACGGTATGCAGAACACCGTATGGGCCGCGGTCACGGTCAGCAGGCCGAGCTGGACACCGATCGCCACGAAGAAGATCAGGGTGGCGACGGCGGTGACGATCTCCGGGATCAGCAGCGGCAGCGCAAGCGTGGCGTTGATCGTGTTCTGCTGGCGGAAGGCACGCCCCTGGGCCATGCCGAGTGCCGCCAGCGTGGCCACCGTGGTCGCGATCAGCGAGGCGAACGTGGCCACGAACAGCGAGTTGCGGGCCGCGCGCAGCACGTCCGAGTTGTTGATGACGGCGACGTACCAGTCGGTGCTGAACCCCGTCCAGATCGTGGTCATGCGGTTCTCGTTGAACGACAGCGCGACCACCACGATGATCGGCAGATACAGGTAGGCGAAGAAGAACGCCGCGCTGGTCGCCAGGCCCGGGAAGTGGCGGCTGGTGTTCTTCGTGCTAGCCACCGGCGACCTCCCCGAGGCCCTTTGCCTCGCCCTTCTTCTTCGCGCGCCAGGCCCAGAGCATCAAACATGCGAGCACGATGGCAAGCAGGATGAACGCCAGTGCCGAACCGAAGGGCCAGTTCTGCGAGGCGCCGAACTGCATCTGGATCAGGTTGCCGATCATCAGGCGGCGTCCGCCCCCCAGCAGTTCCGGCGTGATGTAGGCGCCGAGCGAGGGCACGAACACCAGGATGCAGCCGGCGATGATCCCCGGCTTCGCCAGCGGCAGGATGATCCGCTTGAGCGACTGCAGGCGATTCGCACCGGCATCCTGCGCCGCCTCGACCAGGCGCCAGTCGAGTTTCTCCAGGCTGGCGTAGATCGGCAGCACCATGAAGGGGATGAACGAGTACACCAGGCCGAGCGTGATCGCGAAGTTGTTGTACATGATCGGCAGCGGCGACGAGATCACGCCCAGGTTCATCAAGCCGACGTTGATCAACCCGTAATCGCGCAGCAGCAGGATCCACGCGTAGTTGCGGATCAGCAGGTTGGTCCAGAACGGAATCGTCACCAGGAAGATCAGCATGGCGCGGTACTTCGGCGGCTGCATGGCCATGAACAGCGCCGCCGGGAAGCCGATCAAGAAGGCGATGAACATGGTCATGAACGACAGGCCGAACGAGCGCCCGAAGATGCGGATGTAGGAATCGGTGAACGCCAGGCTGTCATCGAGCTGGCGCTCGAACAGGAAGCGGATGTAGGCCTCGACCGAGAAGTTCCAGATGACCCCGCCGTAGCGGCCCGACTCGAGAAACGAGTAGGTGAGCATCAGGCCGAGCGGGATCAGCATGATCGCGGCGATGATCGCCAGCGCGGGCGAGATCAGGAAAACGCGGCGCCAACCCGCGCGGCGGCTCGCGCGCTTCTCCGCGACACTCGCCCTGGTGGCAGCTTCGGGGGCGGCCATCAGTCCCTCAGCACCCGCACGGCATCGGCGAGGAAGCGCACGCCGACTTCGTCACCCAGGCCGATCCCACCGACGCCACCGGCGACGTTCTGGGTCCGCACGTGGAGCATGCCGACCTCGTCCACGGCCACCTGGTAGAGCGTATCCGTGCCGAAGTAGACAATGTTCTCGACCAGGCCACGGACCACGGCCGCATCAACCGGCGTGACTTCGGCGCGTTCCGGGCGCAGTGCGAGGGTGACTTCGCGCCCCTCGCTGAGCCCCTCGCGGAAACTGCCGTCAATGACGACGTTCGACGCCAGGCGGAAGCGGGCACCGTCCTCGCCGACGGACTCCACGGTCGCCTCGATGAGATTGGTCTCGCCGATGAAGTCGGCCACGAAACGGTTGTCGGGGTCCTCGTAGATCAAGCGCGGGGTGCCGGCCTGCAGCACGTTGCCGGCATTCATCACCGCGATGCGATCGGACATGGTCAGCGCCTCTTCCTGGTCGTGCGTGACGAACACGAAGGTCAGGCCCGTCTCCACCTGCAGGCGCTTGAGCTCGATCTGCATCTCCTTGCGCAGCTTGAGATCGAGGGCCGACAGCGGCTCATCGAGCAGCAGCACCCGCGGCTGATTCGCCAGCGCCCGGGCCAGCGCCACGCGCTGCTGCTGCCCGCCGGAGAGCTGGGCCGGCTTGCGCCGCTCGTAGCCTTCGAGTTTCACCAGCGCCAGCATCTCGCGCACGCGTTCATTCCTGCGCTCCCGCGGCACGCCGTGCATTTCCAGGCCGAAGCCGACGTTCTGGGCCACGGTCATGTGGGGGAACAGCGCGTAACTCTGGAAGACGGTGTTGACGGGGCGACGGTAGGGGGGCAGGCCGGTCAGCTCCGTGCCATCGAGCAGGATCTGGCCCGCACTGGGCTGCTCGAAGCCGGCGAGCATGCGCAGCAGCGTGGTCTTGCCGCAGCCGGAGGGGCCGAGCAGTGTGAAGAACTCGCCCTCGTTGATGTTCAGCGAGACTTCCTCCAGCGCCCGCACCTCGTCGCGCCCGGAGCCGAAGATCTTGCTGACACGACGGAATTCTATGAGGTCGCGGCTGCCCGCCTCCCGCGCCGGGGCGCCGCCGTCGACCTCCTGTGCGGTCCCCGCTGGCCGTGTCGGGGTATCACTGACCTCAACCTGGTCATTCATCTGCGACTGTCCCCTCCCCGGGGTCACCCTCCCGACCCCTGCAGTTTCTTCTGTTCCAGCCAACCTCTCAGAGGCTGTTCACAACAAACCTGCCGCCCCTCCTGCAGGAGCGGGCTTGCCCGCGAATTGGCAATCTCGCAGCCTTGTCAGGCCCAATTCGCGCGCACGCGCGCTCCTACAGGCAAGTTCTGTCAACACCCTCTCACGGGTCACTGAGCAGTCAACCTACATCACATCAGATCCCGCAGGCGATAGAAAGTTGTTGCCAACACCAGCAGCGGCGTGCGCAGGCGCTGGCCACCGGGAAAATCGCGATGGCGCATGCGCGCAAACAGATCGAAGCGCTCGGCCTGGCCGGCGACCGCCTCGCTGGCGAGCCGCCCCGCCAGCCCGGCCATCGCCATGCCCTGCCCGGAATAGCCCTGCGCAAAGTAGATGTTGCTGCCAGTGCGCCCGAAGTGCGGGAAGCGGTTCAGCGTGATGCCGACCCAGCCGCCCCACATGTACTCGATGCGCGTCCCCGCCAGCGCCGGGTAGAGCCGCGCCATCTTGGCCTCCATGCGCTGGCGCAGGTTGGGCGGCTCGCGGCCGTCGTAACTGACCTGGCCGCCGTAGACCATGCGCCGGTCGCCGGAGAGCTTGTAGTAATCGAGCACGAAATTGGCATCGGCCACCGCGTCGTCGCGCGGCAGGGTGCGCGCGACCTGCTCGTCGGTGAGCGGCTCGGTGGCGATGATGTAGTTGCCCACGGGCATGATCTTCGCCCGCATCTCGGGCTCGAGTTCGTCGAGGTAGGCGTTGCAGCCGAGCACGACGAAGTCCGCCTCCACACAGCCATTGGCAGTATGCACACGCGCCGGCTGGCCACGCTCGATGCGCACGACCGGGCTCTCCTCGTGGATTTCCACGCCCTGGTCGCGGGCGGCGCGGGCGAGGCCGAGGGTGTAGTTCAGGGGGTGGAAGTGGCGCCCGTCCGGCTCGTAGACGCCGCCCAGGTAGCCGTCACTGTTGACGTGCGCGCGAAACTCGTCGCCCTCGAGCCAGTGCAGGCCGTCGTAGCGGTAGTCACGCGCCATCTCCTCCATCCACGCCTTGTACCCGCGAACGTGGCGCGGCTTGATCGCGGCGTGCACGTAGCCGCTCTTCCAGTCGCAGGGAATGTCGTGGCGGTCGATCAGGGATTCGGTGAGGTCGACGGCCTCGCGCGTCAGGTCCCAGATGCGGCGGGCGTCATCCAGGCCGAGTTCCTTCTTCACCATGCCCATGCCGACGCCGAGACCCGGCGTCACATGCCCGCCACTGCGCCCGGATGCCCCCCAGCCGATGCGCTCGGCCTCCAGCAGCTTCACCCGATAACCGCGCTCGGCAAGATGCAGTGCCGCCGAGCAGCCGGTGACGCCACCGCCGACCACACAGACATCCACGCGATGATCTCCGGCCAGCGGTTCACCGCGCGGCAGCTCTACGCGGATGGTCGCGCTGTAGAGCGATTCGACGTATCCCTCCGTGGACGCCATGGGGTCAGTACTTGATCCAGGTGGTCTTGATCTGGGCGTACTTCTCGAGCGCGTGCAGCGACTTGTCCCGCGCATTGCCCGACTGCTTGAAACCACCGAAGGGCACGGTGATGTCGTCGTCGTTGAAACAGTTGACCCACACCATGCCGGCACGCAGGCGCCTGGCCACGCGGTGCGCGGTGCTGATGTCGCGGCTCCAGATGGCAGCCGCCAGGCCGTAGGGCGAATCGTTGGCCACCTGCACGGCCTCCTCGGCATCCTGCACCGAGATCGCCGACAGCACCGGGCCGAAGATTTCCTCGCGGGCGATGGTCATGTCATTGCGCACGCCGCTGAATACGGTCGGCTCGACGTAGTAGCCGCCACTGTCGGCCAGCGCACGATTGCCACCGGCGCGCACCTCGGCACCCTCCGTGCGGCCCGCGTCGATGTAGCCGAGCACGGTCTCCATCTGCCCCTTGTCCACCATCGCGCCGAGGCGCGTGGCCGGATCCAGCGGATGGCCCGGCACGCGCTCGCGCGCATGGGCGATGACCCGCTCGAGAAACTCGTCATGGATCGAGGATTCCAGGATCAGGCGCGAGCCGCACATGCAGACCTGGCCCTGGTTGAAGAAGATGCCATCGGCCGCCGCGGACGCCGCCTGGTCGAGGTCCGGGGCATCCGCCAGCACGATATTCGGCGACTTGCCGCCGCACTCGTGCGCGACATGCTTGAGATTGGACTGCCCCGAATACTGCATGAACAGCTTCGCGACCGGGCCGGAGCCGGTGAACGTCAGCAAGTCGACGTCCATGTGCAGGCCGATCGCCTTGCCCGCCGTCTGCCCGAACCCGGGCACGACATTGAGCACACCGTCGGGCACGCCCGCCTCCGCGGCGAGTTCGGCCAGGCGAATGGCGCTCAGCGGGCTCTGCTCGGCCGGCTTGAGCACCACCGAGTTGCCCATCGCCAGCGCCGGCGCCACCTTCCAGGTCGCCATCATCAGCGGGAAGTTCCACGGCACCACCGCACCGACCACACCGATCGGCTCGCGCGTGATCGTCGCCAGCACGTTGTCCGCCGTGGGCGCGGTCTCGCCGTAGATCTTGTCGATGGCCTCGGCGTACCAGGAGAAATTGAGCGCAACCAGCGGGATGTCGACGCCGGCGGCATCCTTGATCGGCTTGCCCATGTCCAGCGTTTCGAGCACAGCGAGTTCGGCGGCGTTGGCCTTGATCAGCTCGGACAGGCGCATGAGGATCGCCTTGCGCTTGCGCGGATGCATCGACGCCCAGCGCCCGTCCTCGAAGGAACGCCGCGCGGCGGCGACGGCGCGATCCACGTCCTCATGATCGCACTCGGCCACACGGGCCAGCACGGAGCCATCAATGGGGCTGATGCAATCGAACTCGCGCCCGGCAGCGGCATCGACAAACTGGCCATCGATGAACGCGCGCGTACGCAGATCGAGCCCCTTCGCCAGCGCCTCCCAGGCGGCACGGCTGTCGGGCATTTCGGTCATGGAAACCTCCGTGGTGCGCCCGGTCAGTGCCGGCGCGCGTGTCAGGCCAATATTGTGATCACAGTAGCGCCGAGCGTGATCCGGCGCAAGAGGGTTTCAAGACTCTCGCCAAGGCGCCAAGCACGCGGAGGAGGAAATGCAGCTCAACAAGGGCACCCCCGTAGGAGCGGGCTTGCCCGCGAATCGATCAACCACATCCGGGCAAGCCGCCGGGCCCGGTGCCCTGCATAGGGGTCGTGTGCGGCCATGGATGGCCGCACAGTAGCGCCCAGGGAAGGACAGTTTCGTGTCCGCCAGGACACGAAACTGGCAGCGGGCCCCGGAG
>SL_3KL_010_SEDDRAFT_10004002_pt1 | contig 13361 bp, 13 predicted proteins | sample SodLakKL_010_SED_2_FD_10381 | JGI IMG/M metagenome (IMG submission 10381)
ACAGAAGAACCGTCCCCCTGTGCTGGTCCCCCTGTGCTGTTGCCTCGCTACTGATTCTTTTTCTCTTCCTCTTCTCTTAACATTCGGCGAAGGACTTTACCGATCATTGTTTTGGGAAGTTCCGGTCTGAATTCGACCAGTTTTGGTGTTTTGTAAGCGGCCAGGTTTGCTTTGCAGTGCTCAAACACCTCTTCTTCGGTCATAGTTTCACCTTCTTTGAGCACTATATAGGCTTTAAGGGTTTCACCGCGGTAAGGGTCGTTGATTCCGGCAACTGCCGCTTCCATGATCTTCGGGTGTGTGTAGAGTACTTCTTCAACATCACGGGGGTAAATGTTAAAACCGCCGGCGATGACCATGTCTTTTTTACGGTCAACAATATATGTATAGCCGTCTTCGTCAACCTTGGCAATATCCCCGGTGTAAAACCAGCCGTCCCGGAGGCTTTGAGCATTTTCATCAGGCATATTAAGATAGCCTTCCATTACCTGGGGTCCACGGATACATAGCTCGCCGATTTCACCGATCGGCAGTTCTTTTTCCCCGGTTTCTACGTCGACAATTTTAAATTCTGTATCAGGCATCGGTAGGCCGATACTGCCCGTCTTACGTTTTCCATATACCGGGTTGGCGTGAGTAACCGGTGAAGTTTCCGACAAACCATAACCTTCAACCAGCCTGCCGCCTGTATTTTTTTCAAACTGCTGTTGAACTTCGACCGGCAGGGGAGCTGCGCCGCTGATACAGATGCGAATTGACTGGATATGGTACTTATGCAGGTCAGGGGCATTGTTGATGGCTACATAAATTGTCGGCACACCGGGGAAGAGGGTCGGCTTTAGTTTGTCGATAGCATTGAGGACATCTTCCAGGACAAAACGGGGCATTAAGATAAGCTTTCCGCCACTTGTTAGACCTAAATTTAAAAGAGTGGTTAAACCGTAACTGTGGAAGAAAGGAAGCACTGCCAGGGCTACTTCTTTGCCTTCCCTTAAGTCGGTGCACCATGATTTAACCTGGTATATATTGGCGACAAGATTGCGCTGCTGCAGGACTGCTCCTTTAGAAACGCCTGTGGTTCCTCCGGTATATAAGAATACGGCTCGATCATCCGGTGCTACTTCCACAACAGGTGGTTTTTTCCCGGCGTGTTTTTTAATTAAACTTGTAAATGAATAATCTTCGGCAGCCACTTTAACCCGGTCACCTTCTTTTTTCTCTCTGGCCACGGTGTAGAGGGCCTTTAAAAATCCGGGAAAGTAGTCTTTAATATTTGATGCAATTATATTTTTTAAACTGGTATTTGGCTGAATTTCCTTGATCATCTTGTAGAAGCGGGTTAATGTAATAATTGTCTCGGCGCCAGAATCGTTAAGCTGGTATTCCATCTCCCTGGCAACATAAAGGGGGTTACATGGTACAACTATGGCTCCGATCGCCTGGGCAGCATAAAAAGCGATTGGAAACTGGGTGCTGTTTGGAAGGTGAATGGCTATTCGGTCACCTTTTTGTATGCCCAGTTCGGTCAGGGCGCTGGCCATGCTTTCAATCTGCGAAGCCAGTTCACCATAAGTTAACTCACGGCCCATGAAATGAATGGCCGGTTGTTGTTTATAAGTTTGCGCGGATTTTTGGAAAAGCTGGTATAGCGAGTCAGAGGGGTAATCAATGCTGTGAGGGACTCCCGGTTCGTAATTATTGAGCCATATTTTTTCCATCCTGGTAATCCTCCTCCTGGTGGTTGGCACTTTAAATGGTTGTTATGATTTGTTCTATATTATTTTGCTTTATCCTTCTCTACCGGAAAAATACAAGAAGTCCTTTGTGATGTCACAAAATTCTGAATATAAACCAGCCAATCATTACTGCTTCCAGCCCCAGCTTGATCGGTAGTGCGCTCCAAAAGCCAAATGAAGCCCCGAGTCCGGATTTAACAGCCTTGCCGGCATTACGCCTGAAAAGCAGATCTGCCAGGGCAGCCCCCAGGAATGGCCCGACTAGAAGCCCAATCGGGAAAAAAAATACACCAACAAGCAGGCCGACTCCTGCGCCCCAAAGGGCTGCGTTCGAGCCTCCGAAGTAACGGCTGCCCATAACGGCAAAGAGGTAGTCAACTCCCATTACCGATAAGGCCAGTAAGGCCTGGCCCAGGAAAAAGTATAAGCTGAATTCTTCAAAGCCGGCAATTACGGCATAGAGCAGCATGCCCAGCCAGATCATAAGAGCTCCGGGCAGAATGGGCATCAGCGTGCCGACCAACCCGATAAGGAAAAAAAGTGAGGCTGCAATAAGTGCAATTATGTTTGTCATCATGTAATCTCCCATCTTATTTTTTAGGTAATAGTTAAAAATTAATTCCCTATAATCATAGCATATATGGCAAAAAGAGAAGAACAAAAAAACACTTTTGTAGTTTTAACGCTTTTTAAAAGAAGGAAAAGCCGGTTTTAGGTCGAATTAACTAGAACCATAAAATAAGAATTGTTAAATGCATACGAAAGGAGGCAAAATATAAAAAAATTTGCTAAAAGCAGTAAATTGTAGCAAAATTTTTTATTGAGGAGGTGAACTGTTAATGAAAGACTATAAGCTGGAGATTTGGGCGACATTGATTTGCTTTATTCTTGTTGCTTTCATTGGCGGGTTTTTCAGTTCATTTGTCGTGATTCTAAATGAAGTATTTTTTTACCAGGTGCCTACGCCTGAAGGACTGGTTGACTTTTATGGAGAGACGATGTTTGTTATTAAGGAGCACCTTACTGTGATGGGCTTTCCCCTGCACTATTTCTTGCTTGTTATGTTTAGCTGGATAGGGGTTACTATTATAGGCGCTATTTGGTGTTTCATTATGGACGGAATTGAGGAAAGACAAAGAGCTTAAAAGAAGGGAGGGATTCTTGAATTATGGAACCAAGAGGCGAAGTTTTTGTATTAGGTTTAGTTCTTAGTATAGTTGTTCTTGTAATATCTGTGTTAATCAGTGTCTGGGCCCGCCGCCTTACCCGTAACCTGGGAGATTATTACGTGGCCGGCCGCAGCATTGGAGCTATTAACAACGGTTTGGCGATGGTTTCTTTGGCCTTAAGCCTTACTACATTTATTGGTTTAACGGCATTGATAATTGAAGGGGTTTATATAGCTGTTGCAGTATATGCTTCATTTACAGCCGCGTTTATCGGGCTGATGATCCTGGCCGCGCCTTATCTGCGGCGCCATAAGTCTTTTACAACCATGGCTTTTATTTCTGAGCGGTATGACAGTAAAACGCTGCGCTACATATCAGTTGTCGTGATGATGGTCGTCAGCGTGCTCTACCTCGCCGGAAACTTAAAAGGGATCGGTATTGTTTTTTACTTTTTATTAGGTGTGCCTGAAGTTGTAGGTATTGTTGTCGGGGGGCTGGTTGTTACACTTTACGTTACCCTGGGTGGAATGTACGGTGTTACCTATAACCAGACTTTCCAGACGATTGTTCTGCTGTTCTGCCTGATGTTACCTGTGGCTATGATTTTAAGGGCCCTGGGCACAGCAGGGTGGTTTTTCCCGCCGCTGGGATATGGTGACCTGGTGCCGGAGATGATTGAGTTTGTGCCCCATTATTTCTGGGCCATGCTTGAGCACCCGATAACCTATATTGCCATCTTTCTCGGTTCTTTCTTCGGCATCATCGGCCTGCCGCACTTTGTAATGAGGTTCTTTACCGTGCGCGATGCCAAGGAAGCGCGTTGGAGCACGGTTCTTTGCGTATTCCTGGTCGGGCTGGTTAACACTACTGTTTATGCTACCGGTTTTGCTGCTGTTTATTTCATGCAGACCACTGCGGGTGTTGAATTAACTCCGGCTGCTTATGACTACATGGTCTTTATTTTAGTTGAAGCCCTGGCCGGAGAAGGGTGGTTAGCATTAGCTGTAGCAGGTTCTGTGGCTGCCGGACTTTCCACTGTATCAGGACTGTTGATGATCATGGGTGCCGGGTTAATTCATGACCTTTATGGAGAGTTGAAGCCGGAAGTAGATGATGAGAAAAAACTTAAATTATCTTACCTGGCCATGTTCCTCGTCGGTGTTTTTGTTATACTTTTCTCACTCAACCCGCCTGAGTTTATTCTTAAGGCAATTATGTGGGCTTTCGGTATTGCTGCAGCAGGCCTCGGGGTGCCGATTGTGCTTGGCATCTGGTGGAAACGCACCAATAAATACGGTGTTGGTGTGGGGATGGTAGTCGGTTCTTTAATCGGTTTTGCAGGTTGGATCATGATCGATTACATGGGCATGAACCCGGTTGACATTCCTTTCCCCTTCTTTAATACTTACCTGTACGGACCGATGGGCTGGATTAAGGTTACAGTTTTGGCGGTCTGCTTCTCATTCATTTTAACCGTCGTCGTTTCCTGGCTCACGCCTCCTCCACCTGAAAATCTGCAGCGCCAGGTTGATGTGATGCACGGTTGGCCTGACTATGATGAAAAGCGTTACAATGGTAAGGGTTTACCGATTGCGGTAATTGTGATTTCCGTATTTCTGTTATGGTTTATGACTACGCTTTATGATGTATTTCCCAAGTAACTCCTGCGGCTGCAAAAGAGGCTTTCCCGCCAAGGGAAAGCCTCCGGCGGCCGTCATGATTATCTACAGGAGGTGATGGCTTTATGGAGAATTGGGACAAACTATCAAAAATGCCTTACAAAGAAATTAAAGAAATGCAAGATCGTAAGCTAAGGGCATTTATCGCCAACCAAATTTATCTTTACAGCCCCCATTACAGTGAACTTTTAAAGGAGCAGAAAATCGATCCTTTCAAGATTAAGGGAATTGATGATTTACGCCACCTGCCTTTTACGTATAAATGGGACATTGCCCCGACAGACGAAGAACCTCAAAAAGCCAAGGATTTTATTATCCGCCCGGATGAAGAGGTATCAGAAAAATACGGGCACCTAGCTAAAATGTCGATGACCGGCGGCAAAGCAATGGTAGAAGAGAAGGTAGAAGATTTTAAACCGGTACATATTCACTTTACAACCGGCCGGACAGCTTTACCGACACCTTTTGTCTATTCCAAGCGGGACCTTGAAAACCTTCGCGAAGCAGGAGCCCGCTTGCTCGATGTATTTGAGGTAACCAGGGAAGATATTGTGATTAATAGTTTTCCTTTTGCCCCTCATCTTGCTTTCTGGCAAACCTATTTCTCGGGGGAAAAAACAAAAGTGGCCGGCTTCCACAGCGGCGGTGGTAAGATTGTAGGAACGAAAAACCTGATGGACGCATTTGAATATCTACGCCCCACGGTAGCTGTTTTTATACCCGGTTACTGTTACTACTTCCTGCGTGAAGCGGTTAAGCAGGGTCGTGATTTTTCATCGGTGAAAAGGATCTTCTTCGGTGGTGAAAGGGTGCCGCCTGGATTAAAAGATAAAATCAAGGACCTGTTTTCGCAGCTCGGCGCTGAAAACGTCATGGTTCTTGCTACTTATGGTATGACCGAAGCGAAGGTGGCCTGGCCTGAATGCCCTTCGCACGATGAATATCATGGATATCATCTCTACCCCGATATGGAGGTATTCGAAACTGTTGATCCTGAAACGGGTGAACCGGTTGGCGAAGGAGAAGAAGGCGAAATCGTCTATACAGCGTTAGACTGGCGCGGAACAGCAGTGCTGCGTTACCGTACAGGCGATATTGCCAAGGGTGGGCTGCTTTTAGAACCCTGTCCCAACTGTGGGAGGACTGTGCCGAGGATCAGTTCAAATATTCAGCGTAAATCAGAATTAAAAGAGTTTAACATGACAAAGGTAAAGGGAACGCTGGTTAACCTGAATAATTTCTTCCCGTTGATGATGAGTCACCCGGAGATTGAAGAGTGGCAGGGGGAAATGCGCAAGCGCAACGATGATCCCTTTGACTTGGATGAGATCTATCTTTATGTTGCGACTTCGGGAGAAGTTAATCGGGAGAGGATGGTTGCAGACTTGAAGCAGAAAGTCTTAAGGGATACTGAAGTATCCTTGACCGATATAATCTTTAAGACTGTTCCTGAACTTGTCTCCCAGCTCGGCATGGAAACAGAACTCAAAGAAAAAAGAATTCTTGACAATAGACCCAAAGACTAATTACAACTGTTAGTTGTCGAAAGGAGGCAAAGTATGCAGGCTTGGAATAAAATTAGCAAAATGCCGGCGCCGGCTATTAAAAAGCTGCAAAGCGAGCTTTTAACAAAAATGCTTAATGAAGAGCTGGCAGACAGGCATCCCTATTACAGTGAGTTATTTAAAGAGAAAAATATTAATCCTGCTGAGATAAAGGGGGTTGAAGATTTAAGTAAGCTTCCATTTACTGAAAAAAAAGATATTGTTGCGCCTGAAGGTAACCTTTTTCATCCCAAGAAGTTTGTTTTAGAACCCCCTGCGGAAGATGAGCAGAAAGGTAAAAAGAAAGGATTTGCTCTCTTTGGTAAAAAGGATACTGAACCGGAACCTAGCGATTACTACTTTTTCAGCCTTTATTTTACGGCAGGAAGAACAGCTAAACCTGTTCCCATCGAGTATACTCTTTTTGACCTGGATAATCTAAAGGAAGCAGGCTTGAGGGCTTTTGATATTTTAGAATTGACTCGTGACGATACGATAATCAATGCTTTTACATATGCGCCGAATGTCCACTTCTGGCAGACTTTTTACAGTACTACAGGGATAGGCAGCACTGCCCTGCAGACAGGTGGCGGCAAAGTCCTGGGTATGGAAAAAATCTTAAAAGCAATGGATAGCATGGAGGCTCCTGTTTTATTTGCCGCCCCGGGTTATGCCAGGTTTGCTTTACAGACCCTGGAACATTTTGGTTTCAGCGCTAGTAACCTTGAAAGGATCATACTTGGTATTGATTATACACCGGTAACGGCCGTGGAGAGGATTGCCAGGCTGATGGAGTCAGTTGGGGCTAAAGATAATAAGGTGCATCGGATGTATTTCAATTCAGAAGCCAAGTCAGGCTGGGCCGAATGTGCACCGGGTTTTGGTTATCATACCAACCCTGACCATGTCTTAATTGAGATTATCGATCCTGAAAGCGGTGAAGTGCTCGGCGAAGGTGAAAAAGGGGAGGTCGTGGTAACTCATCTTGATACACGGGGAACCGTATTTCTGCGCTATAGAACCGGGGATATTGCCACAGGAGGCATTACAACTGAACCTTGCCCTAACTGTAAAAGAACCGTTCCGCGCATAATGGGCGATATTGAACGAACTCAACTGTACCTTGAACTGCAGGGCAAAGAAGGGACCGTTGAATTTAACGTTAACCAGCTGCGTGAAAAGATGTTTGCCAACGAAGATGTACTGCTCTGGTATGCAGAAATAAACCGCAGCAATTCGGAAGATGAGGTTAAAGTTGTAGTTAAGGGCACATCTGGGGCGGATGAGGATGCGCTGCTTAAAACTTTGCAGCAGGATCTGCAAGCTGAATACAAAGTTCCGTTCTCGGTTGAGGCCAGCACCCTGGATGCAGTTGCCAACCATATTGGCCTGGAAAAATATACCACAGAACAGACCATTTTTGACCACCGTGAAAGCTAAAAAATGGTTTGCTCGTATAATATTCAAAGCCCCCGTTCCAAGGGGGCTTAACTTTTTTATGCTTTTTTATGCCGTAAAAGCGCTACCCAAAAGCTTTTCAAGTTCTTCTGATGATGGTATAATTGGAAAGCGAAACGATATAATTATTTCACTATACTTCACAATATTCTGAAAGAAAGGCAGGTGTGGATTTGAGTAAATTGCCGGAACCAGTTAATCTCGATACAATTGCCAATAACCTTGCTGATGCCGTATTTCTAGTTGACCGTGAGATGGAAGTTGTATGGATGAATAAGATTGCCGAAGAGTTTTTTCATATCAGCATGCAAAAAGCCAAGGGTAATAAATTAGCTGAATTAACAGCTATTACAAAGCTTGAGGATCTGCTGAATGAAGTTTTTGAGCAGCAGACAGCTCTAAAAACTTCTTACGAAGAAGCATCAGTGAAGGTAAAGAGACACGATCAGCGCTATTTCTTTAAGATTGCAATCAATCCTGTTTTCCATGAAGAGAAGCTCTGGGGTGCATTAGTTCAATTTACCGATGTTACCCGCTTTCACGAAATGGAGAAAATTAAAACAGATTTTGTCTCGATTGTTTCGCATGAATTTCGTACACCATTAACAACAATCATAGTCGGTGTAGAAATGCTTAAAGAAGGGATGCTCGGCGACCTTACTCCCAGGGGCAAAGAAGTTTTGGAAGCTATCGGTTCTGATTGTGAACGGCTTAACAGGCTGATTGACAATCTGATGGAGCTTTCCCGCATTGAGTCGGGGACTATATATGTAGAAGCAGAACCGACTGATGTTAATGACCTGGTCCAGGAAGCAGTCCGTCCCCTTCGAATTCAGTCCGAACAGCAGGGCGTTGAGTTGATTACCGACCTGCCTCCTGAACTGCCGCCTGTAGCAGCAGATTTTAACAAGGCGGTCTGGGTGTTGGCTAACCTGGTCGGGAATGCCATGCGTTATACAGATAAGGGCGGAACAATAACCGTGCAAGTCAGGCAGCGCGGAAAGCGCCTGTTTTTCTCTGTTCAGGATACAGGTAGTGGTATACCGAAAGAGCATCAGGATAAAATATTCCGCAAATATGTTCAGGTAAGCGGCCCCGGCCGTAAAGGAACCGGTGGAGTTGGCCTGGGTCTCGCTATAGCTAAAGATATTGTTATGGCTCACGGTGGTGAGATATGGGTTGACAGTGAAGTAGGGGAGGGAACCACATTTACCTTTACTTTCCCGGTATACCAGGGAAATGAATCTGTCACGCTGCCCAATGCTGAACAAGAAGGAGGATAAAGTATGGCTAAAAAGGTTCTGCTAGCAGAAGACGAAAAAAATGTTATACTTGGTGTGCGAACCTGCCTTGATGCTGTTGGCTATGATGTAGAAGTTGTCGAAGATGGAGAAGAAGCCCTCAATTCGGTGAAAAGAGCACATCCGGACCTGATTTTACTGGATTTGTTGATGCCTAAAGTTGACGGGTTTGAAGTTTTGAAAGTATTAAAAGGCAATGAGGAGACCAGTAAAATTCCTATTGTTGTCCTGACCGCAAAAGCAGAAGAAACTGATCGGCAAAGAGCAATGGAGCTTGGAGCAGATAATTATATGACCAAACCATTTAAGCCGCAAGAATTATGGGATGTAATAAAGGGTTACCTGCCTGAGCTTTAGTTCGAAAAGAACATATATTTTACAACTTATTACTTATGAAGGGCACAGTTACTGTGCCCTTTGATACATGGTCTAATTTCATTGTTATATTTACTGCAGGAGGGTTGCTATGTTTGCAAAGAGGACCGATTTTGAACAGGGTCCGATTCGTCCCCCCAGTGAAGCTAACAGCCTGCTTTTGAGACTTACCCGTAACTGTCCCTGGAATCGCTGCCTGTTCTGCCCCGTCTATAAAGGCGAAAAATTTAGCAGGCGCGGGTTAGAAGAGATAAAAGAAGATATAGAAGCTATTGAAAGGGCAGCGGATGTAATTAAAAATATTTCCGTATCAAACGGATTTGGCGGTGCAGTTAACCGGCAGGTGGCGGCACAGGTTCAATCTCAACATCCTGAATTATTCCAGGTTGCATTTTGGTTATTTCATGGTGGAGAAAATGTTTTCCTTCAGGATGGAGACAGTCTTCTGCTGCCTGTTGACCAGCTTGTAGAAATATTAGAATTGTTAACAAAAAAATTTCCTTCAATCAAAAGAATTACCACTTATGCCCGTTCACGAACTTTGCTTCGCCGTTCAGTAGAAGACTTTGTCAGGCTTAGGGAAGCCGGTCTGAACCGTATACATGTCGGCCTGGAGAGCGGTAACGATGAAGTTCTTGAGTATATGCAAAAAGGAGTTACAAGATCTCAGCATATCGAAGCAGGTAAAAAAGTGAAAACTGCCGGTCTTTCCCTGAGTGAATATGTTATTCTCGGGCTGGGTGGTAAAAATAAGTGGCGCGAGCATGCTCTCGATTCGGCAAAAGCCTTAAATGCAATTAACCCGGATTTTATAAGAGTGCGTACCCTGGCTGTGCCTGCCTCAAGCCCTCTTTATGAAAAAGTGCAGAATGGCGAATTTGAACTAATGGCTGATGATGATATAGTCAGAGAAGAAAAAATGTTTATAGAAAACCTGCAGGGTATTGAGAGCTCTTTTTACAGCGATCACATTTTAAACCTGCTTGAAGATGTAAACGGAAAACTACCCGACGATAAGCAGAAAATGCTCGAAATTATAGAACACTATCTTTCATTACCTGCGGTTGAGCGTGAGCGCTTCTGTCTGGGCAGGAGGACCGGTTATTACAGGACGATTGATGATATGCAGGATGAATCTCTGAGCAGCGTAGTTGAACGAAACTATAAGCAGCTGCAGGACAAAGGTATCTCTGTTGATCAATATATAAAAAAGATGATGCTAAGGTTTATTTAAAGTTAGGCGGTGAGTTGCTTTTCGCGTAGCCATATGTCTTTTAGAGCTTCATATTCCGGGAAAAACCTCGCTTAAAGGCAAGCGACAGGTGATAAAAAGCATTATCCAGCGTATGCGCAACCAATTCAATGTTTCAGTTTCCGAGGTAGGCAATAATCAGAACCTCTGGCAGCGCGCTGAACTGGGCATAGCAGTGGTATGTCACAACGGGGCGGGTGCCGACAGTATTATGGAAAAAATACATGCTTTCGTTGAAATGGAAAGCAGTGTGGAAATTATTTCTTTTCGAGTTGAAAACTATTAAACGGGGAGCAGGATTTTGTTATTATTTCACAAAATAACTGAGCTTGCCCACCATGCAGTTGCCCCGATTATCCGGGCAGGTGATATTGTTATAGATGCAACGGCAGGAAATGGTTTCGATACACTATTTCTAGCTTCCAAAATAGGCCCGGAAGGTCGTGTCTATGCCTTTGATGTCCAGGAAGAAGCTCTCTCCCGCACTGCTGATTTGTTAAGTGCTGGTAATCTCGGTCAATATGTATCATTAATTCATGCCGGCCATGAAAAACTGAAAAGCTATGTTAGCGAGCAGGTATCAGTTGTTATGTATAACCTTGGTTATCTACCGCAGAGTAAAAGTGGATTAACCACCAGGCTTGATAATACCTTAGGCAGTTTTGAACAGGCCCTGACTCTGCTGAAGCCCGGAGGTGTCATTACAATGGTATTATATCCGGGGCATAAGGAAGGCAAGCTTGAAAAAGAAGGGCTCCTGCCGGTATTTAAGGGGCTGCCTTCATCACAGTATGCAGTAGTTTATCATAAATATCTGAATAAAAGTAACGATCCTCCTGAGCTTGTAGTTATTCAAAAATATTCTTTTTCTCGATAACTATTCCATTGAAAAGGGTTTTGTTCAAGCTTTGTCGAAAAAGTGTTTTATCAATTAACTAATCTTAAAAAGAATAGAGGCCTAACTAAACTGGAGCTTAAATTGCGTATGTTTGAAAAAGAATTGAATCTCGTTGAAGAGCGTTTGAAGCAGGTTGTTGAAGCGTCCGGCCCTGAAATAAACGAAGTCGGCGATTATATCTTTAACGGTACCGGGAAAAGAATCCGCCCCACTCTTTTTCTGATTGCAGCCTACCGCCGTGATCTGGATATGTTATCCTTGCTTGATGCGGCGGTTGCTTTTGAATTGATGCATACTGCATCTTTGCTGCACGATGATGTTATTGATCAAGCTCTTACACGAAGGGGTAAAGAGGCAGTCCATATCAGGTGGAGCAACAAAATATCCGTTTTGAGCGGCGATTACCTTTTGAGCCAGGCTTTTAAAATGCTGGTGGGATATGAAAATTGGCGGCTTATGAACATAGTTGTTAATATTGTCGAGAATATGGCTGAAGGTGAAGTGGAGCAAGCTTTTGCTGTTACTTCCTTGCCGGATTTGGAGGCGCGTTATTTTCGGTGGATCAGCAAAAAAAGCGCCGCTTTTTTTGCGGGCTGCTGCCGGGCTGGAAGCCTCCTCGGGGGGGATGATTATCATGAGCAATTGTTATGGTCTGAGTTTGGATATAACCTGGGAATTGCCTTTCAATTAATTGATGACCTGCTTGATTACACCAGTGAAGAAGAGGTGACCGGTAAACCTCGCTATGGTGATTTGAGCAACAAGGTCATCACGCTTCCCCTGATAAGAACTATTAACTTAAAGCCTGAAGAGGGTAATATTAATCGGCTCCTGCAGGATAATCAGGCTACAGGAAGCCAGATTGGGGCAGTGGCCCAGGCTGTTCTCGATGGAGATGGCCCTGCTTATACCTACCGCAAGGCTGAAGAACATGCCAGGCAGGCTGCAGCAATAATAAACAAGCTTCAGCCGCTAAATCGGGACAAAAGCGAAATACTTGAGCAGCTAACCCGGGAGTTATTGCTGCGCAAAAAATAAATTACGGTGATTATATTCTTTTGCACCAGGTGCCGTATTGGAGGACGATCAGATGCCAGACCGTAACATTTCAAAATCAGTGATTAAAAGGTTGCCGGTGTATCTTCGCATTTTAGATCAATTAATACGGCGCAGGGTGGATATGGTTTCATCAAAGGAATTAAGCGCCGAATCAGGATTTACTGCTGAACAAATTCGCAAGGACCTGGCATATTTCGGAGCATTTGGAACCCGGGGAGCCGGCTATAACACTGTATATCTACGGGAAAAAATAATTAAAATTATTGGCCTCGACAAAAAAATTGAAACAATAGTTATCGGAGCAGGGAACCTGGGAACAGCACTGACCCGGTATAATTCTACAAAGAATCCCTATGTTAATGTCATTGCCGTTTTTGATCATGATTCCCGCCTGGTAGGAAAAATGATTGATGGTATTGAGATATATCCAATTGATGAAGCACCGAAATATATAGAGCAAAATAAAATCAGGGTTGCAATTATTGCAGTGCCGGCTGCCGCAGCCCAGGAAGTCGTCGATACAGTTGTCCGGCATGGGGTAAAGGCACTCCTGAATTTTGCGCCGGTTAAGTTAAATGTTCCTTCAGATGTGCATGTTCATAATGCCGATTTAACCATCGAGTTGCAAAGCCTGATCTATTACAGCTCAGCTGAAGAAGAACGTAAAGAGAGGTTAAAAAAGGAAATTAAGGGAGGCAAGTCATCTAAAACTTTTACCCTGGAATAAACCAGGGATTTCATCAGAGTAATATTTTTTAATTAGTAGGCACTGATTGTATTGACTTTTAGCAATAGCTTTTGTATACTTATCATTGCACGTGGAGCTGTGGTGTAGATGGTTAACATATCGGCCTGTCAAGCCGAAGACCGCGGGTTCGAGTCCCGTCAGC
>SL_3KL_010_SEDDRAFT_10004003_pt1 | contig 13360 bp, 7 predicted proteins | sample SodLakKL_010_SED_2_FD_10381 | JGI IMG/M metagenome (IMG submission 10381)
GCCACGGAGACCGACGTGAAAACACCCGCGCCCCCCAGCCAGTCCACCGACAGCCTGCAGGCAGCCGCCGACCGGCTCTTGTTGCAGGTCTACGCACCCGCAGCGGTGGTACTGAATCGTGATGCCGATATCGTCTACATCAGCGGCCGTACCGGCAATTATCTGGAGCCGGCCGCCGGCAAGGCCAACTGGAACATTCATGCAATGGCCCGCGATGGACTGAGGCGCCCCCTGGCAAAGGCAATCGAGCAGGCGGCCACCGGAACCGCCCCGATCAACCTGCATGGACTGGAAGTCCGAACCAATGGCGGTGTACAGCGGGTGGATGTGACTGTCCAGGCCCTGCAGGAACCAGCCAATCTACGCGGCCTGACCATCGTGGTTTTCCGGGATGTTGCAGACCCCATTACTGAATCAGTGTCGAAAAAGGGAAAAGGATCGCAGGCAACGGCGTTGGGCCAGAAACACTACCAGGACGAGATTCAGGCCCTGCGCGAGGAGTCCCGTACTCACCGCGAGGAAGCCCAGGCCGCACACGAGGAACTGCAATCAACCAACGAAGAACTGCAATCAACCAACGAAGAACTGACGACATCGAAAGAAGAAATGCAGTCGATGAACGAGGAACTGCAGACCATCAACAGTGAACTTCAGAGCAAGCTGGATGACCTGATGCTGGCCCAGAGCGACATGCAGAATGTACTCAACAGCGTTGAAATCGCGATTCTCTTCCTCGACAAGGACTTGAACGTACGCCGTTTTACCGACCGTGCCGCCGGCATCATCAGCCTGCGCGAAAGCGACATCGGCCGCCCCCTGAGCGACTTGACCACCAAACTCGACTACCCTGACCTGCAGCACGATGCCAGGGAAACCCTGCGCAAACTCAAGCCCACGGAGAAACAGGTCCAGTCATCGGACCAACACTGGTTCGAGACTCGAATCATGCCCTACCGGCGCCTGGATGATGTGATTGACGGGGTGGTGATTACCCTGGTCGATGTTACCCGAGCGAAAGAACTGGAAAAGCCCTTGCGTGATGAGTGAGTCTTTTTTTTTTTGCCTGACGTTCGCCCACGCTTCGCTTTCGGGGCGAAACGGTCTTTGAATTCCTGCCGGGTGCCAGCAGGAAAATCACCCCAACTTCAAACGGCCGCCGGCCGGGAATCCGCTGAATTTCCCGCTTGACCACATAGCGGAACCGGCGCATCAGAAAACTGACGCTCGTATGCCCGTACCGAAGCCGCATAACACTCGCAGGCCATTTCTTCCAGTCCGGCTCTGGACAGGATCTGTATATGCCCGCGGGCATAGCGGATCAGTCCACGGTATTGCAAATCACTGGCGGCGATCGTCACTGCGCTACGTCGTACGCCCAACATGTCCGACAGAAACTGGTGAGTCAGTTCGAGATGGTCGCCGGGCGCCCGATCGTGTGTCATCAGCAGCCAGCGTACCAGGCGTTCCCTGAGTTCATGAAACGCCTGACAGGCTGCATTCTGGGCCAGCTGCTCGATCAATACGAACAGGTAACGGGAGACCGTGGGCGCCAGTGAAGGACTTTCCTTGAGTTGGCGGAGGAACTGGGCTGCGCTCATTTCCAGGGCCGTGCCGGACCCCTGGACAAGCACCTGCGTCGGGTGCCGATCCTGCCCCAGCCAGAGTGTTTCGCCCAACATGCCTTCGTTGCCAATCAAGCCGACCTCCAGCGGCGGGTGCCGGTCAACCGGTGTCACTCGCGAAATGAAAGCAGTAAGCGGAAAATAGACCTTCCTGATCGGACCACCGGGAAGACCCATTGGCTGTCCGAACTGCAAGTCCACCGGGCTGCATTCAGAAAGAAAATCTTGACGCTGCAACTCCGGCAAACTGTCGATCAGTCGGTTAGTTGCAGGCTGGGATGATCGCTGCGGCAATGTCGGCTCCCATGAATTGCTGCCGAAACGGACAGCTCGTGGCACTGTATTGGGAGCCAGCATGGGGGGATCAAGCAAGCCAGTCTGTGCGTTATCTCACTAAACACACGACAAAATCAGGACTATCACGATCTGTTCGGGGATTTCTGAACGGATCCACGCAAAGCGCAATGCAATACGATCAATACTTTTCCCGGACCATCAGCCTGTCGGTCTCACGCTTGACCACGCCATAACACTCGCAGCTCAGCTTCTCCAGTGCGGGACGATCCAGCACCGTGATGCGTCCGCGGCGATACTCGATCACGCCCATCTTCTGCAGCTTGCCGGCCGCCTCGGTCACGCCCTCCCGCCGGACCCCCAGCATGTTGGCGATCAATTCCTGGGTCATGGTCAGGTGATTGCCATGCAGGCGATCCAGGGATAGCAGCAGCCAGCGGCACAACTGCTGGTCGATGGTGTGGTGCCGATTGCATACGGCCGTCTGTGCCATCTGGGTGATCAGGCACTGCGTGTAGCGCAACATCAGCATGCGCACGTCGGGATCATTGCTGAACTCACGTTTCAAGTCGCGTGCCGAGAGGCGATAGGCAGTGCCGGCACTCTGGACCACCGCCCGGCTCGGTGTACTGGCCCCGCCCATGAAAACCGCGATACCGACTACGCCTTCATGGCCGATGACCGAGATTTCGGCCGAATCACCATCGAGCATGACATAAAGCAATGAAACGATGCAGTCTGTCGGGAAATAGACCTGGGTGACCGTCTGGCCCGCCTCGTAGATGACCGTACCCAAATCGAGATGCGTTTTCTTCAGCAACGGGGCCAAACGTGCCTGCGTTGCTTTCGGCAATCCTGCCAGCAGGTCATTTTCGGTTGGGTGCACTGCCTCTTCCACCACATTACGCATCAAATACCTCCCGACAAGCTCGGCCAGAGTAAATTGAGCCCCCCAAAAGGGGGTTTGCCCCATTACCCACGTTATCACAGTTCATGACTGTCTGCTCACGGAGCTGCAACTTTGGCTGATCACCTCATTTCCCTCCTGCGCGATAAGCCGCAGCTGACTGGTCCAGTCCTGCTCCGTGAAACACCGTTGCAGGCTCGGTCACTTCTCGCGTCGTGATTCGATAATGAAGCTCGCCAATGATCTCGTGAAGCGCAGATTCGCTCTTGGCCAGCGAGGAGGAATGCGGCAACAGGGTTGCCCATCCGGTGACCGCCATGTAGTGTCGATTGAGAGGCCAGGGGCAGACTTCGAACCCGGCTTGTTCGAATGCAAGCATTGCGCGCGGCAGGTGCAGGGCACTCGATGCCAGCACAATACGATTGGAAGAATCCGGCAGCAGTTCACGAACGGCAAGCGCGGTCTCCCGGGTCGTGGCCGACCCGGTCTCGAGTGTCACTGGCCTGTTGTCAGGTCCAAGCTCTCGCATCAGTGCGCCGATGACCTCGGCCTCGGGAATGCGAAATGGGCCACCACCGGCAATGATCAGCGGCAGTTTCTCGTCGGCATCCGGCCAATCAAGTTTTTGCCAGGCAAAAATGCGATCGAGTGACTCCGGCGTCAACGCCCCGAAATCGATGTCGGTTTCGGCCGGGCGACGAAGCCCGCCGGACAATAGCACCACAGCCTGACCCTGGTCGCATGCAGGGGCCGCTTCGGCCGCCTTGACACGATGCTCGATGACCAGCACCAGCAGGTTGGCTCCAAGCGGGGTGATCAAACCGTAGGCTGGCAGAAATAACACAAGACCGATCACCGCAATGCGTGGCCGGGACATGAATCCGGCCATGCCCAGCAGCATGACACCAAGCAGCAGAGGCACCAGTGGCGAGTACCAGATCATGAAGCCTCCCCTCGGGCGCGCTCGTTGCGTATGCGTCGCAGTCCGTTGCGCAACCCCGGGTCCATGGCGGCCAGCAGCACGGCCGGCAGCATGACCGTGGCCGAGCCGACCAACAGGCGCGTCCAGGCGCCTTGCGCGCCAAAATAGTCCACCAGATTCAGGATGCCGAGCATCAGGGGGGCGAAAGCAGCGGCCGGAAGCAACCGTATCAACGGTGGCACGTAGCGCAGCCCGGGCGGGCAGGCCAAAAGCTGAATGATGGCCAGAAATGCATAGCTGATCACTGTGGCCGCCACCGCACCGGCAACACCGAAAGTCAGAATCAAGGGGACATTAAGCACCAGGTTCACCACCGTGGCAGCCAGTGCCAGCAGAAAGTAGCGCATGGATTTTCGTTCCAGCAGCAAACCGTACTGAGCGACCGAGAACAATGAGTACCAGACCATGGTCATGGCCACCGCCACGAACACCGGCCCTGAAGCAGCCTTGTCCGGCCCGGCCAGAACCACCAGAAATTCCTGTCCCACGCACAACAGCAAGGCGCCTGCCACGCCGACAGCCAGCACCCACAGATTGAGCATGTCACGCTTGAGTGCGACCACGGCCGAGTCGCCATGGAGTTTGTACAGCCGCATGGCGGTGGGTGTGAAGGCCTCATTGAGAGTCTGTCCCATGAGGGCGGCAACTGCCATGGCCAGTCCATAGCCGATGGTGTAGATGCCGACATCGGTGAAACTGCCGGTGAGTGTGCGCAGCAGGATACGGTCGGCGAAGCCGAACAGAACCGAGGTCAACTCGGTGAACATCATGGGCAGACCGAATGCCAGTCCGGCGGTGACACGGGGAACAGCGGGCATGCTGATTCGGCCACGACACCATCGCAAAAACCAGATGGAAAGGAACAATGCAACGACAAGCAGAATCCCCAGGCGCGCGCTGAACACACCCAGTGCGCTGCGCTCGATGAAGACAATGGTAATCAACACCAGTACCAGTTCGCTCCAGCGCCACGACGCCTTCAGCCACAGGGAGATGTCGGAGCGCTCCAGTGCATACATCACCGCCTCGACGAAGCTGCACCAGATCAGCAGCGGCACGGTGATGATCAGTACCCAGAGAATCGGCTGTTCCTCGCTCGGCAGGACCGCCAGAAAGCGCAGCACCAGTGCGACACAGATGCCCCACAGGATCAGCGAGGCAGCCAGTGGCACCAGCAGATAATCGGTGCGAAAACGCCGCAGTGCGATTTTACCCTCGTTGTGGGGATAGAAACGCAAGATGGCGTGCTGGGTGCCCAGCTTGAGCAGTCCGGCGACCACGAGCAGCCAGGCCTCGTAGTAGCCCAGCAGGCCGAACTGCTCGATGTCGAGCAGGCGGGTCATGACCGGGAAGGAGACGAAGCCGGCAGCGATGACCAGGATGTTGCCACCCAGGTACCGCAGGTAGTGCACCAGGATGCCGGTGCTCGCCCCCGATGATGTCATGGTCTGCAGGCAGATCGATTCATGGACCGGCACCGGGCAAGCGCGTCCGGTTCGGTGCCGAAACGATGATGATCGTTGAGGTTCATAAACGTCTTGCCATGATCCGTCGCAAGGGAACATCCGGACTGTGCGATAGCGAACACTGCGGAACTGGCGGCAACACTCATCGCCGGATCAATCAAAGGAAAGGCGGCCCGGAGGCCGCCGTGGGTCAGATCAATGAGGCATCGACAATCAGTCGGCTCCGGACCCGTTCGACGGACTCTCGAACCGGTCGCTGAATATCCCGTCGCGGGTAACCACTTGGTCAAGGTTGTTGTCCTGATTCGGATCGTTGATGCCCTCCGGCGGCTCGACCATGACCGAGCTGGTTATCCCTTCCTCGAGGGCACTCTCATCAAGAGTCGCTTCGACCAGGTATGTGACCGAAGTGCCGGATTCCAAGTTGACCAACTCGGCCAGGTCACCGGTGCCGGACGGCTCGCAACTCGCGCCCATCTCGGCCTCACAAGTCCAGTCGATTTCGCTCGTGCCCTCTCCCATCATCGAGGTCACGATGGCACTTTCCACATCGGCCGGCCCCAGGTTGAGCACCTCCACCACGTAGTGCCCGCGGTTGCCGGCGGCGATGAAGTCAAGTTCGATGGAGATGGCCAGATCGGCAGAATCACCAACCTGCGCGGTGAACACCACCGGACTGCCATCAAGCCCCGGTGCGGTGGCGATCAACTCCTGATCACCGGGGTCGCTGCCAAGCGTCCAGCTTCCCACCTGTGCGATGCCGTCAGAATCGGTGACCGGGGTGTTGCCGGTGGAACTACCACCCCCGGAGAGCACTTCGAAGACGACGTCAATCCCGGAGACCGGGTTGCCGAACTGATCGCTGACCATCACCGAAGGCGAGACCGGCAGCGGCTCGCCGGCGGTGCCCACCTGACCGTCACCGTCATTGATGGCGACACTTGTTGCAGCACCGGCGCTGATCTCGAAAGACTGTTGCGCCGGGTCTGCCGCCAGCCAGTTGTCGTCGCCAGCCTGGGCGGCCTCGATGGTCACCACACCAATCTCACCGGTCAGTTCCAGCATTTCACCGTCCACCGAGGCCGGACCGGAAACCACCTCGAACGTCACCGGCAGCCCGGAATCAGCCGTGGCGACAAGCGCGAATTCGAGCGGATCGTCGACCGAGCGGTCCTCGATCTCGGCGAAGTCGATCGTCTGCGGTGCCTGCTCGATAATCAACGTACCGGAAGCCGAGCCCGACCAGTCGGGATCGTCGACCGTGGCGATCACTGCGTAATCACCCGCATCGACAGGCGGCATCTCAACGTTGTCGTAGGTCACCACCACCGCCAGGTCCGGCGGCTGAGTGGTGACCGTCACCGGCTTGGGATCGCCGTCGTAAGTCTGTTCCAGATCGCCGAGCATGACCACGGCCTCCCCGTCGGAGACGCCCTCGCCTGCCAGGGGGACCACCAGCGGACTGTTCTGTCCGTCATGGTCGATGATCAGGTCGGCCGAAAAACTGCCACTTGATTGCGGGCCGAAGCTCACGGAAAGCGCTGCCTCACTATCGGCCGGAATCACCAGATCGGTGTCGAAGTCGGTACTGAAGGCACTGTCACCATCCACGATCACGCTCGTTACGATGATGTCGGCATCACCAATGGCACCCTCGTTGATCAGGTCAACAACCAGGGTGCTCTCACCGTCAGCCATGACCGAACCGAACTCCAGCGAGTCCGGGGCGGCCGACAGGACGCCTTCTGAGCCAGGCTCCGGGAAGAACTCGCCCTCGCCCTCGTAAACTTCAACGAAGCGCCAGCTTGCCGGGAACGGCTCGGAGAATATCGACGTGGAAATGATACCTACAGCCAGTCCGTTCGTTTCGTCGGTCAGCCAGGCAGCCGGAATGGACACCGGCTCTCCGGCCTCCTCACGATCTCCACGCACACCGTCGGTGGTAATCACGTAGCTCGCGGTGACGGTCAGGGCGAGCGGGTCGGGATCGATGACCAGGTACAAGTCGACATGATCAGCGCCCAGGACGGGCGCACTGATCGATTGCCCGTCAAACTCACCGCCCTGTTCGATTGCGTACTCGATGCCCCCATCGCCGTCATTTGCGCTGGTGACCAGCTTGATGTAGTTGTCCTGGTCGCCATTGCCGATGAANACCCCCATGGACTGGAAGTTCTCGGGCGTGAACCCGGCAAATGGTGACACGACCCGGGTACGGACAGTGAACACACCGGTGTCGGCTGTGGTGTCGACACCGAAATGGAAAGCATTCTCCTGATCGTTCAGGTCACTCCATGCATCCCCGGCCGTGACTTCCTCGACAGTGAAGATGCCGGCAGCACCACCGGGGATCAGCTTGTTCGGATCGAACTGATCGAAGATGGATATGTCCTCGGTCGGATGAACCATGTGACCGGTGAACCCGGGTGCATTCCAGTCACTCATGCCACCCAGATCACTGATCGCGTCGCTGGTCCAGGCCACCCGGTGCGGCAGGGACGTGCCGCGGCCGTTATTCGGGTCGAAGTCAAAAATATCGTCTACATTCGGGATGCCGTCGCCATCAATATCTTCGTCATTGATATCAGAGACGAAATCCGCATCGAAGTCCGGCGGAACCTGGGCCGGGTTGCAAGGATCCAGGCCGTTATCGATCAAGTCGCCATAGGTGTAGCCATTGGGGCTGGTATCGTCCGGATCCAGATTGTCCGGGTCACATTCGACGAAATCATTGGGTTCGAATACCGTGATATTGCCGTTGAAGAACTGGCCAACCCAGACCGTACCCGGGAATGGATCCTCATCGCCCTGGGCGGTCACGCCGAGCGGGCCACTCAGGCTGGTAAACAGATTCGCCTGTCCAACAACTGCATCACCGGAACTGTTGAGCTGCACGCGCAACACATTTCCATTCCATGAGGTGGCAATGATATTCCCGGTCATGGCACCGCCAAAGTTGCTGGCGGTGTACTCGGCCAGACCATTGGTGGAGGCTTCATTGGTGGTCAGCGATGCGTCCTCGACCCCCGGAATCAGAAAATTGCACTCCTGCGGATTCTGCATGCCTTCGGGAATCGGGGACACACCGTCGAAGGTGTTGTCGCGATTGGCACGCGTCGGGTTGGGATGACCACCGTAGTACCCGGGCACGTCAATATAATGAAGCCCGTCCGGATGGTTGGTACTGCCGGACTCGTTGATCGCATTGGTACAGTCACCCGCAGGCCCTTCGTTGACCGGCAGACCACCCCAACCGGCATTGGGGCCGTTGTCCCAGGTATAAAGCCCGCCTGCACTGTTCAAAAGCACGTCATAGGGATTGCGGAATCCGATCGCGTGGAGCTGGACCGGGCCGTCCTCTACCAGCATGGCCTGGTTGGCACCGAACTGACCGCCGAATACCTCGCCCTTCAGGGTCGGTATGTCATAGGTGGTCTCACCAATTGCATTGAGATCCACCGAGACGACCGCTGCCGAGTAGGCATATTCGGGGAGATTGCCGAAACTGAACGACGGAGCGCCCATGTTGGTGTGGCCGCCCATGGCGATATACAGCAGTCCCGTGTCGGCATCGAGCGCCATGCCATTGGGCAGGTGATCGTGCTCGGAACGCGGAAGACTGCGCACCAGATCAAGTTTCTGCCAGTCGGACCCGGTCCAGGTCAATCGTGAAAGGATTCCGGAGTTGGTGTCCGCGTCAGCATCATCGATACGAGGATCACTGCTGGTCACATACAGCACCGGATTATCCATGGTGCCAGCAGTGATCAAGCCAGTCACATTCCTCTGTGTCGAGGAAAATGGCGTACCGTCATCGTTGTGATTGGGAATGGTCAGGATCTCACCGATGACCTCGACATCGAACACCGAATAATCCCCTGTATCGTCGTCTCGTTCGATCTCGAAGGCATAGATCAGGCCTTTCAGCTCGCTGACATACAGGCGCCCATCGGGGCCGAATTCCATCTGTGTTGGATTGGTAAGGTTGATGATGGTCTGTGAACTGAAGGAAATTGGCGTTATATCCGGGTTGAATCCGGTGCCAGCAAGCAGAACCGCAACCGGGCTGTTGGCTCCGCTGTGGGTGATCGAAAGCAATCCGTCCTCCGACCCGGTACTGTCGGGGCTGAAGGTAACCTGTGCGGTCATTTCTTCGCCGGGGTCCAGAACCGCTCCGGCGGTGAGATCGGTGCTGAATCTTGCATTGTCGACACTGACATCGGTGATGGTGATTTCCGGGTCGTCTTCACCGCCCAGGTTGCGCAAGGTGAGTGACTGTGGCTCGGAAGTCCCGATGTCGACGTCACCGAAATTGACACTCGAAGGTATGGCCGACAGCACATCAGGCTGGTCGCCAAGGGAAACGATTTCCACGCCATTGATCAAGGGGTTTTCTACATCGTGGATGAACTCGATGTCGATGACACCATCGGAGACCGTCTGAAAGCTGCGCACGGTACCAGTCTGATGACCGGCCTGGGCTGACAGGTCGATGCCGCTGAAGATGGTTTCGCCATCGATACTGATATCGAAGATCCGTTCACCCGGTTCGGATGTGCCATCCCAACCGTTCATCAGGTACAAGCGAATTTCAACCGGTGTGCCCTCTTCCACAGGAAACTGCCACAGCATCGCGGGCTCCTCCGGCGGATCCCAGCGTTCGGTCTGAAAGATATCCTGCGGCGTTGATGCCGGTACGGCACTCTCGACCGCCTGGACCGGGAAGCTGCCGGACTCGTCACCGCCAGCCACGCGATAGGGCGAAGGTGCACCGAGGGTATCCGTGCTCCAGTCCGGACCACCGTCGATGGCCGCGACCTGATCACCGCCCGCGTTGACACGAAACAACACCTCGCCCGGCGCGGTTCCATTCTCATTGGCCTCCAGGAGCACCGAGGTGACTTCATCCTTGCCGTCGATGATGACGAGCGTCGCCTCACTCGGATCGGTACTGGATGCATCGAATTCGATGGCAATGTCGGTACTGGTGCCGGGTGCAATCACGATCGGGCCGGGAAAAGGCTCGACCAGGCTGAAGGCTGCACTGCCGACGATCTCGACGCTCGTGACAACCACCGCCTGATTGCCGCCCTCATGACTCAAGGTGACGGTTTCGATGACTGACTCGAATTGCACACTCACCGGCGCATCCATACTGCCGGCCGTAAGCGGTTCGCCGACCGGGGTGGTCTGGCCGTCCAGGTACAGCGCCTCGAGCGGGAGTTGAGCGCTTCCGGGACCCCCCTGTATCGGCGAACCCCCGATGACATAGAAGCCATCATTGGACACGATGGCCTGGGTGGCGTGACGGGGAGTGAGCATGTCGGCAAGGTCGCGCCATTGTTCCGTGACCGGATCAAACGCCTGGGTTTCGGGATAGGCCGACGATTGGGAATCGCTCTCACCGCCTGCGATTACGATCTCACCACCCAGCAGTGCCGTGGCCGCCGCTGAACGCGGGGGGATCAGGTCAGAACCAGTCGACAGTGTGGTCCAGGAATTGCTTCCAATGTCGTAGACATCCACCTCTGCAATATTCGGTCCCACGGTCACATTGTCGCCGTCTCCGGACTGGCGGCCGCCGACCATGTAGATCTGGTCACCGTAGACAGTGGCAAAGACATGGTCACGCGCATGAGGAATATCGGCCAGCGCCGTAACGCTGGCGGTCGCAGGGTCGTACACGTCAACCAGCGTGGAGTGTGGGCCAAGATGCCCGTTCTCGTTGCCGCTGATCCAGTAGATCAGACCATCGTGAACCGCCACACCGCTGCTGCCGCGCAAACGCTCCAGCGGCAACTCCGGCCCCTCGATCCACGAATCGTCAAGGGGATCATAAATGTAGACATTTTTCGACCGGATCCTCACCGGGGAAATCTCCCGTCATGGCACCGACCACGTAAATCAAACCATCGAGTTCCACCGCCTGCATATGGTGCAAAAGGATCGGCGAAGCAGCGCCTGTGCTCCAGCTATCGGCACCCGGATCGTAGGTGCGAACCGCGAGGGTCTCGCGCCCACCCAGAACATGAAAATTCAACCCGGCCTGCACAAATGCTCCTTCGTGACGGGTTTCATTGAACTCATCATTGACCAGCAGCCATTCTCCTGCCTCGCGGCTGGATCCGAGTTCCGATTCAGCCACTCCCGGAGCGATGAGCCCAAGGATGCAGGACAGCCCCAGGCAAGCCGTCAGAAACGTGGCATGTGAAAACCTTGTCATTTGATTCCCTTGTGATGGCACTTGCATGAGTGAATCTCGCGAAATTGTTCTTTACCGCCCATGAGCATCATCATGGAAATGGGCACGGTGCGGCATCAATTTCATGCGCTCAAGATAGAGGGATCTGCAAATATCCTCTGTTCGCTTGCACACACAAGGACGAAACAGGCAACTGAAGGTGAGAGAAAAAGGGTCTATCCGGATCTCGCAACAATAGTTGAACAGAGTACGGTGTGACTTTGGGTGGGGAATGGGTGGCGAGGTGGCGAGGTGGCGAGCGGTCTTGCCCGGGGCCGGAACCGAGGTGAATCGCCTCCTTGGCCCTGCAGATCTGGTGGCGTCCGAAAGAGGGGGAAACGCATACTGAAAAGGGTTGGAGGATACACCTCCAACCCTCATGGTCCAATGGACCAGACGATCAAGAACGTTGTCCGAACAGCCAGGCGTTCGCAGCCGGGCCATTCATCCTTGAACCTTAGCGGCCAGTAACCGAGCGCTTGCTGATCGGTTGATCAGCGTCGAGTTCTCGATACTGCCCGGACTGGTATTCCGGAAGTGATTCAACGGCATCCTGATTGAAATCCGTCTGCAGCTGGCTGTCAGTCAATATTTCCAGTTTATCCAGCGCTACGACAATTTCACGCGACCCAAGACCCAGAAAGCCTCCGGAACTGATGACTGCATGAAGTTCTTCACCGTCCCTGCTGGAAACAATGGATTTCACACTACCCAGGCTCTGGCAGTTCTTGCCGAGCACTTCCATACCTTTCATATCACGGGGTGTGTGCTGGTCCAGTGAGACAACAGCCACTTCCGATGCACTCCTCAGTCGAGACGGCCGTTCCTCGGCTTCTCGCTCAGTGGTGCGCGCGACTTCCCGGGTGGACTTTTCCTTGTCCGCATCAGCACGGGTCGCAGGATCAGCACGAGCGGCGGCACGATGCTCCGGAGGGGAGGTCGGCTCGAATGCCGAGAAATCACTGATGCGCCGATCCGACTCCATCACTCCATAATGCTCTGCCTTGAACTCAGGCCGAGAGGAAATGGCATCCTTGTTGAACTGAGCCTGGATCTTATCGCCTTCGAGAAGCTTCAGCTCAGACAGGGGGACGATTGTTTCACGTGCTCCCATGCCCATGATTCCACCCGAGGCAATTACTGCGTGAACGTCATCGCGACTGGGATCCATCACTATTCCGGCAATCTTGCCGATAGACTTGCCGTCGGATCCAACGACTTCAAAGCCGGTCAGATCATTGGGTGTGTGGCCATAGAGTTTGTTGTCGCTCGCCTTGGCACGCTGTGCACCATCTCCGGACCAGCGACTACCACTCATTGCCCTGGCATCCTGAGACTGCTCTGCCTGGGGATTATCTGCCCAGGTTGATGCCTCGGGCGGGTCGGCTGCAAAAGCAGGAACGCTCATCAAGGCTGATGCAATTGCAGCGGCCAGTATCGTTTGATATTGCTTTCTCATGTTTCTCTCCTATCAATGTTGGCGGAAATGGAACAGTCATCCTGACATCCATATCGAATGGTGACTGTGCAGGATAGAGTCTTGCAGGAAGGCGAGTGGGTGTCTGTTCGCTGACCCACCGATACCGGTGAATGACTCTGCGCGAGGCGCGACGAAGCTACTCGGGGGTTCCCTGACTGTTCCTGGTAGTTTTCTTTACAGAGGCTGAGGTCGTATGAACTTTNCTCGGCCATATCCGGATTTCGCAAACGGCTGACGTCATAAAGGCCTTGTTCCGACTTACGGTGCAGGGGTCTTTCTCTTGCGCACAACGCCGGTGGAGTATGCACAGGGATCGGGTGCAGGTGGGTGGAGGTCAACGGGTGGTATCCGGGCGCTCACGACCTTCA
>SL_3KL_010_SEDDRAFT_10004004_pt1 | contig 13359 bp, 12 predicted proteins | sample SodLakKL_010_SED_2_FD_10381 | JGI IMG/M metagenome (IMG submission 10381)
TTCGCCGGGGCGGCGCTCCGTCCACGCGCGTCGTCGTAGCGACCCTTCAGGTCATCGCGATGGGTCTGCTCCCACACCGCGACACCGTCGTAGTACGCGGCGCGTCCCAACACGTGCGCCGCCACCGGGGCGGTGAGCAGCAGGAACACGAACACCACCACGGCCTTGACCGCGACCCCGAGATCGCCGAACACCACGGCGGCCGCCATCAGCACCAAGCCAGCCCCGAGCGTGCCCGCCTTGGTGGCCGCATGCATACGCATGAACAGGTCGGGAAGCCGCAACACGCCGAGCGCGGCCACGAACACGAAGAAACCACCCGCGGCCAGCAGCACGGCACCGATCGTGTCACTCATCGCCACTCCCCCGTCGCCACTCGATGAAGCGCGAGAACGCGACCGTCCCGAGGAACGCGATCAGAGCCAGCGCGATGGCCGCGTCGAGGAACAGCGCCTGACCCGAGGCGATCGCGTAGGCCGCGATGATCGAGACCGAGACGAGACCGATCATGTCGAGGGCCAGCACCCGATCGGCCAGGCTGGGACCTGTCACGACCCGGACGAAGGCCGCGACGAGCGCGAGGGCCGTAGCCGCGAAGGCCACCAGCACGGCCAGCTGGAGGACACCGGTGGCACCACCGAGCTCGCTCATCGGAACACCTCCTGGATGCGGCGCTCGAAGCTGTGCTTGATCCGCTTCACCTCCGCGTCGGGATCGTCACCGTACATGGCGTGGACGTAGAGGTTGCTCTTGTCATCGCTGACGTCGACCGAGAGCGTCCCCGGGGTCAGCGAGACGAGGTTGGCGAGCATGGTGATCTGGACGTCGTCCTGCACGTCGAGCGGCACCTGGATGAAGGCAGGNCGCATGGTGAAGGCAGGGCGCAACACGTCGATGGCCACGCGCACGCTCGACAGCACCANCTCGCGCAGGAAGAACACGATCAGGCCGATGGCACCGAGGAANCGCAGGGCGTAGCGNCTGTCGCCCAACACCGGGCCCACCAGGTGGAGCACNAGCATGCCCACCAGGAAGCCGCTACTGAGCGTCAGCAGCGTCACCTCACCGTTCGCCATGGCCCACAGCAGCGCCAGCACCAGGTTGATCGCGAACAGGGTCACGGTCCAACCCCACCGGACTCGGCCAGCGACGGCGCGAGCGACCGCAGCGTGTCGGCGGCCTCGACACCGAGCACCGCGCCCACGTACTGCGCTGGATCCAGGAGCTCCGCCGCGGCGGCGTCACCGAGCGAGATCAGCGGTTGGCTCCACACGCCCAGGAGCAGCGTGAGCGCCGCCAAGCCGACCACGGGCGCGTAGAGCAGGGCCGACGGGCGCCGTCCTATCCTGACGCCCTCAGGCGCGGGCGCCCAATAGGCGTACTGCCAGATCTTGAGCATCGAGAAGAGCGTGAGCATCCCCACGCCGAGCGCGACAGCTGCGACCCACCACGAGGACGTCTCGAGTGCCGCCAGCACCACCAGCAGCTTGGCCCAGAAGCCCGAGAGCGGTGGTATGCCCGTGAGCCCGAAGGCAGCGATCAGGAAGAGTGCCGACAGGAGCGGNGCNGCCTTGTACAGGCCGCCGCTGCGGCGCAGGTCGAAGCTGCCGACCAGANGCCTGGCGATGCCNGCGATCAGGAACAGGTTGGCTTTGGCGATGATGACGTGGACGAGGTAGAACACCGTGCCCGCCAACGCCAGCGGCGTGTAGAGCGCCAACCCCACGATCATGTAGCCGATCTGGCTGATGATGTGGAACGACAAGATCTTGCGGACGTCATCCTGGGCTGCGGCGGTGAGGACGCCGCTCACCATCGTGACGGCACCGATCAGCAACAAGATGGTGTGGGTGTAGCCCACGTCGCCCGAGAAGAGCAGCGTGAAGCTCCGGATGAGCGCGTACACACCCACCTTGGTGAGCATGCCCGCGAAGAAGGCCGAGATCGCGATCGGCGGCGTGTGGTACGAGGCCGGCAGCCAGAAGAAGAGCGGGAACACCGCCGACTTGATCCCGAAGGCGACCATGAACATCATCGCGATGGTCGTCACGAGGCCCGGGTCGTGCTCGGGTAGCCGCAGCGCGAGGTCGGCCATGTTGAGCGTGCCGGTGAGGCCGTACACCAGGCCGATGGCGGCGAGCAGGAGCAGCGACGAGACCAGGTTCACGCTGACGTACTTGATGCCGCCCTCGAGCTGCGCGCGGGTGTTCCCGAGGGTGAGCAGCACGAAGCTGGCGATCAGGAGCACCTCGAACCAGACGTAGAGGTTGAACAGGTCACCGGTGAGGAAGGCACCGCTGATGCCCGCCACGAGCACCTGCGCGAGCGGGTGGTAGCCGCTGTCCTCGCGCGCAGGATCGATGTCGCGCAACGCGTACACGGCTGCCGCGACGGCCATCACGGCGGTGATGAGCACCATGATCGCCGCAAGGTGGTCGGCCACGAAGCTGATGCCGAAGGGCGCCGGCCAGGCACCGAGTTGCAGCGCCTGGATGCCATGCTCGCTGACGACTGCCAGCAGCGCGATGGCCGCCACGAGGTGCACCACCGTGGCGCTGGTGGCGACCACACGTTGCGCCTGGCGTCGGCCCCGGAGCGCCAGCAGCACCCCCGCGCTCAGGAGCGGCACGGCCACGGGTGCGACGACGAGGGCGTTCATGGCTCCTCCTCGTCGCCCGTGCGCGCGAGCGCTGGCGCAAGCGCATCGCTCTCGACCGTCCCCAAGCGCTCGTAGACCCGCAGAAGGAGCACCAACGCGAACACGATCAAGCCGAACCCGATCACGATGGCCGTCAACACCACCGCCTGCGGCAGTGCGTTGGCAACGGGGCCAACGGGCGCACGGAGGCCTTCGGCGATGATCGGCGGCGCGCCCCGGGTCAGCCTGCCGGCAGTGAAGATCAGCACGTTGACGGCGCTCGAGAGCAGGATCAAGCCGAACACGAACCGCAACAGGTTGCCCTGAAGCATCAGGTAGAGGCCGGCGGCGAACAGCACACCCACAAGGAAGGCGACAGGTACCTCCACGTCAGCTCCTCTCCAGGGCGAACAGCATGGTCAGGACGCTGCCGACCACCACCAGGTACACGCCAACGTCGAAGAGCAGCACGCTGCTGAGCTTCAACTCGGCCTCTCCGGGCAGGTCGAGGATCAGCCAGCGCCCCGCCAAGAAAGGCTCACCGACGAGCATGCCGAGGATCCCGGCCGCGATCGCGGCGAGTAATCCCACACCCAAGAGGCCGTGCGGGCGTACACGCACCATCGCCGTGGCGGCCTTCGCNCCGAAGGCGATGACGTACAGGGCCACCGCCGCGGCCGCGACCAGGCCACCGATGAAGCCGCCTCCAGGCAGATCATGACCGCGCAACAACAGGAAGACCGAGAACAGCAGCAAGATGGTGATCAGGAGTTGCGTTGTGGTGCGGAGGATGAGGCTGCTCACGTGTCGACCTCCTCACCAGGGTGAGCGCGCGGCGGTCCCGCTGCGTCTCGCTGGCGCTGCGGATCCGGTCGTCGCAGCAACGCGAAGACGCCGATCGCGGCCGCCACCAAGACGGTGATCTCACCCAACGTATCGATGGCGCGGAAGTCGACCAGGATCACGTTGACGATGTTCCTCCCGAGCGCGCTGGGGTAGCTCTCGGCGGCGAAGTACAGCGCCAGGCGCGGATCGAGCGGGCCCGCGGTCACCGCCAACGTGAGCGCGGTGATCACGACACCGCCAGCGATGGCGATGGCCGCGCTCGCCAGGCGGTGAGCCCGCCGGCCGGGACGTCGCAACGAGCCGCTCGGCAGCCGAATCAACACCAACGCCACGATGATCACGATCAGCGTCTCGACCAGGAACTGCGTGATGGCGAGGTCGGGGGCCGCGAAGAAGACGAACAGGATCGCGATGGTGAAGCCCAGGACGCCGATGGACGTGATCGCCACCAGGCGCGAGGTTGCCGTCAGCACCGCCACGGCGGCGGCGATCGCGACCGCGAGCACGGCGTACTCGTAGAAGAACCCCACCGGGTGAGCCAGGCGTATCGCCGGGCCTCCCTTGAACAGGCCGGTGATTCCCGTGGCGACGACGGCAACACCAACGATCACCAGCAGGTGCGAGCGCAGGTCCTCGGGTTGGACGCGCCGTGTGAAGGCCTTNGCGAAGGGNACGAGACCGTCCACCAGGCCTTGGTACACGGCGTCCGGACCGACGCGAACGCGGCTGGTCCGAGCACGGATCGCTTCGTGGAGGGCCCGCCAGCGCCAGGCGGCGAGCAGTCCGAGGGTGACGGTGAGGACCGAGAGGAAGAGCGCAGGCGTGAAGCCATGCCACAGGTAGAGATCGAACGCGTACGGGGCACCGATCACCGCAGCGGCCGCTGGCACGAGCAACGCATCGCCGAGCAGCCAGGGCGCGACGCCCAGCACCTGCGGCCGCGAGGAGCGCCGGGCCGATCAGCATCGCTGGCGGCGCCTCGTGCACCACCGGCTTCGGCGCGACCAAGGCGCGTCCAGCGAACGGCTTCCAGGCCACCAGAACGGCGATGACGAGGAGCACGGCGCTCGCTGGCACGAGGGGGACGAGCAACCAGGCCGGGCCCGCGAGGAGCGCCTCGTACGCCAGCTCCTTCGCCACGAAGCCGAACAGGGGCGGCAGGCCGGCGGCGCTCACGCCAGCCACGACGGCCGTGACAAACGTGACCGGCATGACCCGGCCGAGCCCGCCCAGGGCCGTGACGTCGCGCGTCCCGGCCTCATGGTCGACCGATCCGGCCACCATGAACAGCGGCGCCTTGTACAGCGCATGCGCGAGCAAGAACACCACCAGCGCCTCACCAGCGTACGTCCCGCCGATCCCGATGAGCATCACCATCGTCGCCAGCGCCACGACGGTCGAGTACGCCAAGAGCGCCTTGCTGTCGCGCCGCAGCAGCGCGAGCGCGGCAGCCACCACGACCGTGACGCCACCGACCAGGCTCAGTGTCCATACCCACAGCGGCACGGTGGCGAACACCGGCGCCATACGCGCGAGCAGGTATACACCAGCCTTGACCATGGTGGCCGAGTGGAGATACGCCGACACCGGCGTAGGCGCAGCCATGGCGTTGGGCAACCAGAAGTGGAACGGGAACTGGGCCGACTTCGTGAACGCGCCGAGCGCGACGAGCACCACCACGGCCGGCAACATGGGGCTGGCGAGCAGCGCGCTCGGGTCGGCGATGACGCCGCTGATGGAGGTGGTGCCGGTGGCGGCGATGATGAGCAGGAAGCCGGCCAGCATGGCCAATCCGCCACCCGCCGTCACCAGCAACGCCTGCAGAGCGCTGGCGCGACTCTCGGCCTGCTCGTGTTTGTAGCCGACCAGGAAGAACGAGGTGATGCTGGTGAGTTCCCAGAAGACGAACAGGCTGATGAAGTCGTCCGCCGTGACCACACCCAGCATGGCGCCCATGAAGGCGAGCAGGATCAGGTAGAAGCGCGGCAGGTTGGGATCGCCTCGAAGGTACCCACCGGCGTACACGACGACGGCCGTGCCGATGCCGGTGACGATGAGCGCCAACAGCAACGAGAGCCCATCCATTCGCATCGCCAGGTTGACGTCCAGTCGCGGCACCCAAGCGCTCACCTCGTGCACGCTCTCCCCTGCCGCCACCCTGGGCAGGTACCCGAGGTACCAGGCCGTGAGCCCAGCCGGCAGCAGCGCCAGCCACCAGCCGGCCCGGTCACCCGCCCAGCGGGTGATCCAGGGTGCCGCGGCGGCGACGGCGAAGGTCACCAGAACAGCGCTCAGCACGCCATCGCCCCAGCATGCAGTCGGCGCTTCGTCGTGGGCCTCAAGGGCCGCGGGGTCATGTCGCCTCCTCGGATCGCCGCGTGGGTCACGCTAGCAGCGGACGTGCTCACCGACCCGCTCTACGGCCGTGGGCCGGCGGGCGGTATGGGTCGGGACGGATGGTGGCCGGGCGGTGAGGGCCACCTGCTCCCACGGCCAACCCGCCACCTATACCAGATTCGCGCGGGTGACGGCGTCGCAGGGTTTCGACTCGATCACCGCGCCAGCCCGACTGGCGGCGCTGGTCGAATCAGAAGCCGTTGCTTCGACGCTTCGGGAGGTACAACAAGCGCCCGGCCACGGCCTGCCCTGCAGGCTCCGTGAGCCACATCTCGAGCGCCCCCCAGAGATCGTCGCTGAGTCGCAACTCGACATGATGGACGCCGTTGGCCGAGCGCCACTCGGAGCGCGACAAGGCGCCTCCGTGTTCGCTCACCAGGTCCTCCAACACCTCTGCGACGGCGGCGACGGTCCCCGGGTCGATCGTGAAGCACATGGTGCCAGGATCGAGCGTGAGGTCGCAGGGCACCTCGAGCGCATGCAACTGCTCCAAGAGGTCACGAGCGACCGAGCCGTACGGCGAACGCTCGATGTCGTTGTGGGCGCCGGCCGCGCCCGTGGCTCCCAGGACGAGTACCAGCACCCACGCCCACCACCACCGGCGGACGCGCGGGCGCTGTCTGTGCACGGTCATCGACACGTTCGTCCTCGCTCGCTTGGGACGCGCGGGCCACAGAGGGCTCGGTGTGGTTGGCGGGCGATTCGCCACCGTTCGCGGTCGCTCATAGTGTGACATGCACCACACCTGCTTCGCGTGAGGCGCTGCCTGCTGCTCACGACGAGCGCGCCACGAACCCTCGGAGCCGCTCGAGCGGCCAGGTGTTGATCACCTGATCCGGCTCGAGCCACGCTCGGCGTGCGGTGAGCACGCCGAAGCGCATGTCGTCCAGTCCGTGCACGCTGTGCGCGTCGGTGTTGATCACAACGCGGCAGCCCGCCCGGACGGCACGCATCAGGTCGACGTCGCCGGCATCGAGCCGCTGCGGCGAGGCGTTGCACTCGATCGCGACGCCGGCTTGCGCCGCTGCCTCGAACACGGCGTCCAGGTCGACGTCGTAGCCGTCGCGCCGCCCAAGCAAGCGGCCGGTGGGGTGGGCCAGCAGGTTGACCTGGGGGTGCTGCAGCGCACGCACGATGCGCGAGGTCTGTTCGGCCTGCGGTAGCTCGAAGTGCGAGTGCACCGCAACGATCACCAGGTCGAGGCGCGCCAACCAGTCGTCGTCCAGGTCGAGGCTCCCATCGCGCAGGATGTCGACCTCGAGGCCGCGGAGCAGGACCGGTGGCTTGCCATGGCGTTCCTCCTCGAGCCGGTCGAGGGCCTCCCATTGACGTGCCAGCTTCGCCGCGTCGAGCCCACCCGTCATGCGCAACGCTTGGCTGTGGTCGGTGATGGCGGCGTAGGCGTACCCGCGCGCGGCGCACGCGGCCAGCATCGCCGCCGGATCGTCGGCGCCGTCCGACCAAGTGGTGTGCATGTGCAGGTCGCCACGAAGCGCCTCGAGCGTGATGAGCGCCGGCAGTTGGCCTGCTTCTGCAGCAGCGATCTCGCCCCGGTCCTCGCGCAGCTCGGGAGGGATCCACGACAGCCCCAGCCCCTCGTACACGGCCTCCTCCTCGGCGGCGGCGACCACCTCCTCCCGCTCGCCCTCATTCGCCTCACGGACGAGCCCGTACTCGGAGAGCTTCAGCTCGCGCTCGAGAGCGCGCTGTCGCAACGCGACGTTGTGTGCCTTCGAGCCGGTGAAGTAGGCCAGCGCCGCCCCGAAGTGCTGGTCGGCGACGACCCGCAGGTCGACCTGCAACCCCCTTGCGAGGCGCACGCTGGTCTTGGTGTCCCCGCTCCCGAGGACCTCAACCACGGCGTCGGCGTCGCGCAACACGCGCATCACCGGCGCCGGGTCGTCGGCGCTTGCCAGCAGGTCGACGTCGCCAACGGTTTCCCGTCCCCGCCGCAGGCTGCCCGCCACCGCGGCGCGGAGCACCCCTGGCGCCTCGCCGACGAGCTCCAGCAACGGCGTCACGAGGGCGTCCGCGTCGCCGAGCCGCACCCGTCCGTGGTGCCGGCGCACGTGCTCGATCCCGCTCAGGATGCGTGCCTGCGTCTTGGCGCCGAACCCCGGCAGGTCGGCCACCCGCCCCTCCTGCGCCACGCGCTCGAGCGACGCGAGGTCGGTGACGTCGCGCTGGTGCCACAAGGCGGCGGCGCGTTTGGGGCCCACGCCAGGCACCTGTACCACCTCCAGCAACCCCAGCGGCACCCGCGCGCTCAGCTCGACGAGCTGTGGCAAGGCTCCGTCGCACAGGAGCGCGGTGATCGCACTGGCGAGATCCTTGCCGACCCCCTGGAGCGCCGTCAGGTCGGCGTCTTCGGCAACCATGACGGCTAATGACGCCGGGTGGGCAGCGACCGTCTCCGCAGCGTTGCGATACGCGCGCACGCGGAAGGCGTTCGCCCCGTCGATCTCGAGCAGGTCGGCGGTGCGCGCGAGTTGGGCGGCGATCTCGACGTTGCTGAGCCGGCGTGAGGCCTTCATGCGCTACCGCTGGTCAGTGGCCCGGTGTCGACGCCCTGGGCCTCGAGCCACTTGAGGAACCCCTCCTCGTCGAGCACCTCGGTGCCGAGCGCCTCCGCCTTGCGCAGCTTGCTACCCGCGTCCTGACCGGCCACGAGCAAGGTGGTGCGCTTCGAGACGCTGCCCGCGGCCTTCCCGCCCAGGCGCTGCACCAGCGCCTGGGCCTCCTCGCGGGTGAAGCGCTGCAGCGCACCCGTGAACACGACGGTGGCCCCGGCCAGCGGCTGGCGCGCCTCCTCCACCACCTCGATGGGTTCCGTCTCGACGTACCGATCGAGCGCGTCCAACACCGCTGCGTTGCGCGGTTCGTGGAGGAAACCGTGGATCGCCGCGGCCATCACCGGCCCTACCCCGTCCACCACTTCGAGCGCCTCTCGATCGGCCGCTCGGAGCGCTTCGAGCGTACCGAAGCGCTGGGCGAGGGTCCGCGCCATGGCGGCGCCGACCTCGGGGATGCCGAGGCCGTACAGCAGTTGCGGCAGCTCGGTGCGCCGGCCGCGCGCAATGGCTTCGACCAGCTTACGTGCCGATACCTCGGCGAAGCCGTCGAGTTCGGCGAGGGTACCCTCGTCAAGCTCGAACAGGTCCGCGAGGTGACGCACGAGCCCGCGGTCGACCAGTTGCCGCGCCGTGCGTTCGCCCAGCCCGTCGATGTCGAGGCCGCGACGGCTGGCGAAGTGCACGATCCGACCGGTGAGCTGGGCCGGGCACTCGAAGGCGTTCGGGCAAACGGTGTACGGGCCCCGCGGCTCGAGCGCTGCGCCGCACGAGGGGCAACGCTCAGGCATCCGAAAGGGATCGCTGCGCGCATCCGGGCTGTCGACGCGTTCGACCACCTGCGGGATCACGTCGCCGGCTCGTTCGACCCGAACGGTGTCGCCCTCACGGATGTCCTTGCGCTCGACGTCCTCCCTGTTGTGCAGGTTCGCGCGGCTGACCGTGACCCCACCGAGGCTGACGGGGCGCAGAAGCGCGACCGGCGTGACGGCGCCCGTCCGGCCCACGCTCACCACGATCCGCAGCACCTGGCTCACTTCCTTGCGCGGCGGGAACTTGAGCGCGTAGGCCCAGCGGGGATGGTGCGCCGTGGCGCCGAGCGACCGCCGGAGACGGAGGTCGTCGAGCTTCACCACGAGCCCGTCGATCTCGTACGGCAACGCGTCGCGGCGCTGCGCAAGCGCCTCGAAGTACGCCAAGGCGCCGTCGACGTCCTCGGCCCAGGCGTGCTCCGGGTTGACCGGCAGGCCCCAGGCACGGAACGCGTCGAGCACCTCGCCGTGGCTCGCAAAGAGGGCCCCAGCGGCCTCGGCATCGCGCTCGAAGCCGTCGTGCTCGAGGAGATCGTAGGCGTAGAGCGCCAGTGGACGCGACGCCGCCAGCGCCGGGTCGAGCTGACGCACGGTCCCCGCGGCGGCGTTGCGCGGGTTGGCGAACGGTGTCTTGCCGGCGGCCAGCAGGGCCTCGTTCACGTCATCGAAGCCCTCGAGCGGGAGGAACACCTCACCGCGCACCGCCAGCAGCCGAGGGGCCCGGCACTCGGTCTCGACGAGCTGCCGTGGAACGGCAGCGATGGTACGCACGTTGGCCGTCACCACCTCGCCGCGGACCCCGTCCCCTCGCGTGACGGCGCGCGCGAGCCGACCATCGTCGTACACGAGCTCGATCGAGAGGCCATCGAGCTTCGGCTCCAGCGAGTAGCGTACGGCGTCCTCACCGAGGACCCGTCGCACGCGCGCCTCGAACTGGCGGAAATCGGCGGCAGCGGCGGAGCTGTCGAGGCTCAGCATCGGCGCCACGTGCGTGGTGGTCTCGAGCGCCGCGAGTGGCGCACCGCCGACGCGCTGCGTCGGGCTGTCCTCGGACACGAGCTCCGGGTGCTTGTCCTCGAGCGCGCGCAGTTCGCGCACCAGCGCATCGTACGCGTCGTCGGCGATCTCTGGGGCGTCGAGCACATGGTAGCGGTGGTCATGGTGCGCGATCTGCCGGCGCAGCACCTCGATGCGCTCGGCCGGGTCGCGCGTGCCGTCATCGGTCATGGCACCCAGTGTAGGCGCTCAGCGCAGTTCCCAGATTGCGTCGCCAGTCCAACACGTGCTCATCTCAACTCGGTAGGGTCAAGGGTATGGCGACGGAGAGGCGAGGAGCATGGCTGTGGCGGCTGGCGCGCAGCGCGTGGTGTGGCGTCGTGATCAGCGTGCTCGTGCCCGTGTCGGCGCAGAACGACCTGTACGGACCGGCGACCCCGCCCGACGCCGCCTGGATCAGGGCCGTGAACGCGGAGGCGACGGGCGGCCTCGGCATCCGCGTGGCCGATGGACCGCTCGAGTCCGTTGCCTTCGGCGACGCGACCGCCTACCGCCTGGTCGAGCCCGGCGACGTCGAGGTCGACCTCGGAGGCGAGAGGCTGACCGTCCAGGTCGAGCCCACCGACTTTGTAACGGTGGTCGCACACGTCGAAGGCCCGCTCGTGATCGCCGACACGGCGCTGGTCGACGTGTCGCGCGGCCTGCTGGCGCTGTACAACCTCACCAGTTTCGAGCGTCTCGAGTTGGCCGTGGTGGATGGGCCGAGCGTCGTCTCCGACGTCGCGCCTGGAAGCCAGGCCGCGGTCGCCGTGAACGAGGCCGAGGTGGCGCTGAAGGTGCGCGCTGATGACGAGGTGATCGGTCGGCTCGACGCGCGCCTTTTCGAGCGGGGTGTGGCGCACGCCGTGATCGTGGTGGAGGGTCCGGACGGGCCGCTGGTGCGGTACGTCGCGGCTGTCGCGTCGGAGTGACGCGTGGTCTTCACGAGCACCGTCTTCCTCTTCCTGTTCCTACCGCTGTTCCTGACGCTGTACGCGTTGCTGCCAGCACGCTTTCGCACCGCCTGGATCCTGCTCGCCTCGTACGCCTTCTACGCCTGGTGGCGGCCTGACTTCGCGCTTGTCTTCGCCGGCTCGACCATCGCGGCCTACGCCGTAGGGCAACGGGTCGGCGTCTGGCGCGAAACGCGCCCAGCCGCGGCACGGCGCATCCTCGCGCTCGGGATCGCGTTGCAACTCGGCACCCTCGGCTACTTCAAGTACGCCGAGTTCGGCGTGGAGAGCCTCAACGCCATCCTCGTGGCGTGGGGCGCCGCACCGCTTCCCGCGCTGTCCGTGATCTTGCCCATCGGCATCTCCTTCTACGTCTTCCAGTCGATCAGCTACATGGTCGACGTGTGGCGCGGCGACGCGCCGGCGCATGCCCGCTTCGTCGACGTCGCCGCGTACATCGCGCTCTTCCCACAGCTGATCGCGGGCCCCATCGTCCGCTACAAGACGATCGCGCACGTGCTGCACGCTCCTCGCAGCAGCCTGCCGCTGGTTGGCGAAGGGGCGCAGCGCTTCATGCTCGGCTTCTGCAAGAAGGTGTTGATCGCCGACGCGCTCGCGCCGATCGCCGACGGCGCCTTCGCGCTCACGTCGCCCACGGCGACCGAGGCCGCGCTGGGCGTGCTGGCCTTCGCTGCCCAGCTCTTCTTCGACTTCAGCGGCTACAGCGACATGGCGATCGGCCTGGGGTTGATCCTCGGCTTCCGCTTCAAGGAGAACTTCGACCGGCCGTATCTGGCCGCGAGCATCACCGAGTTCTGGCGCCGCTGGCACATCAGCCTCTCGCGCTGGCTGCGCGACTACCTCTACATCCCGCTCGGCGGGAACCGCCGCGGCACCGGTCGCACCTACGTGAACTTGATGGTGGTCATGCTCCTCGGCGGCCTCTGGCACGGTGCGGCCTGGTCGTTCGTGGCCTGGGGCGCCTGGCACGGCGGCCTCCTGGCGCTCGAGCGCTGGCGCGGGGTTGGGGAGCGGCCCCGCAGCCTGCGCGGTATGGCAGGTACGTTCGTGCTCGTCCTGATCGGCTGGGTGCTGTTCCGCTCGGTCGACCTGGCGCACGCCGCCACGGTGTTCCAGGCGCTGATCGGCGCCAGCGGCTGGTCGCTTTCGCCTGAACTCGCCTGGCAACTGACACCGCGCGGGTTCGTCACGTTGGCCGTGGCCTACGCGTTGATCTGGTTCCCGCCTGCTACGGTAGGCCGTGGTGCTCGCAACCTCGTCGACCGCGTCGCTGTGCTTGGCCAAAGGGTGCTGCGCTGGAGCCTCCTGCCGTTGTTCGTGCTGGCTGTGATGCGGGCCGTCGCCGACAGCTACTCACCCTTCCTCTACTTCCGGTTCTGAGGATCGTGCCGTGACCACGCGCTCCGGTGTCAGCAAAGCGGCCAACGTCCCCGAGCCCGAAACGTCGCCGGGGGATGCCGCCACTGCGTCGTCAGAGGTGTGGATCGGCGTCGCCACGGGCTCGCGTTGGCGCTGGACCTACGCCATCGGTTTCGCGCTCGTGCTCGTAAGCGGCTTCGCTGCCGCCCTGCTCAACCCGGCGTTGCCGCGTTCACCCAGCGAGCGCTTTAGCGACGGCAGCTGGGCCGAGGCGTACCAGCGCAGCTTCGACGCGGCCTCTCCCCTGCTTGCGCCTGCGCGGACCGCGTGGGGGATCATCGACACCGGTCTCTTCGGTCAGGGTCGACTCGGTGTGCTCGTGGGTGAGGAGGGCTGGCTCTACAGCCGCGAGGAGTACGCTACGGTGCCCGACGCCGCTGGGGCGATCGAGGCGACGGTGGCCCGCATCGCGTCGGTCCGGTCGTCGTTGGCGGAGCAGGATATCGACCTGGTGGTGGCATTGGTGCCTGCCAAGGCGGCGATGGTTCCCGAGCACGCCCCCGCCCCGCTGCCGGCCGCCGCGGCTGAGCGTTACGAGGCGTTGGTGACGCAGCTGCGCCGCGCTGGCGTGATCGTCAGCGATCTACGCCCGCCGCTGGCGGGGTTGCCCGACGGGACGCCCGCCTACCTGCGCACGGACACGCATTGGACGCCGGCGGGAGCGGCCG
>SL_3KL_010_SEDDRAFT_10004005_pt1 | contig 13359 bp, 13 predicted proteins | sample SodLakKL_010_SED_2_FD_10381 | JGI IMG/M metagenome (IMG submission 10381)
GCTGTCCGCACCCAGAATGGTCTTCCCGGGAACACCAAACCTCTCCATGTGCACCTGGTGGGAAACCCCGTTTCCCGCAGGGCTGAAATACAGGCCATAGCGGGCGGAGGCTGTCTGCAAAAACAGGTGATCGTCGGCGTTTTTGTGGTCTGTCTGCAGCAGGTTGTGGTCCACATACTGCACTGCCACTTCCGTGCTCACGGAGGATACACCAAGAGCCTCAAATTCCAGCATGGCCATGGTCCCTGTGGCGTCCTGCAGAAGCACGTGATCGACCTTGATGCCTATTTCTTCACCCGGCTCGAGCCGTCCTTCCACCAGGTGTGCCGCGAGAACTTTCTGAGTCACATTCTTTTGCACCACTGTCTCCCCCGTCGGTTTTTCATTTTTGCAAAGATCAGCTCCCCATTCCTCCCCCACTTATCTCCTGGAAATGCATTGGAAAAATCATGACGATTTCAGAGCGTCAAAAACCAACCGGTATGGTGGGGTGGCCGTAAAAGTTGTCGCCCTGAGCCTTTTCACCCCGCGCAAAAGCCTGTTCACGGTAAAAGCCCCTTCGATATATTATAAGGCCCCTTCAACATACAGGCCCACCAAACATACAGGCCCACCAAACATACAGGCCCACCAAACATAAGGCCCCTTCAACATATAGGGCCCTTATAACGTTAAAACCTCATTCAACGTTAAAGGCCCCTTCACGTCATTCCCGCGAAGGCGGGAATCCAGGCTTTTCAGAATCTTCCAGACCCCTGCCCACGCAAGGGCAATGCTGTTGACTCAAGCTCTCTCAACCAGTGCAACAACACCTTTACGTCATTCCCGCGAAGGCGGGAATCCAGCTTTTTCAAGACCTTCACGAACCCCGCCTTTGCGGGGATGACGTGGTAGAACAACACACAAATCCTTGAATCATCAGCATTGCCACNCGAGGGTGAGGGGGGAGGAAAACATGAAATCCCTCAATCAACAGCATGGGGCATGGCCGCGGACCGTTCTTCTGGAAAACAGGAAAAAATCAGTGGTTGAGCCTTGTTCTTTTCCACGGGCGCGGGAAATTCCTCGCGGCCAAGGGGGGCAAGGTGACACCGGGGACGAAAAGTACAGGCTCTCGGGCCCTTTGGGTGTTTGTCAGAACCGGTTGAGCGGAATGCATTCATGCTTCAGGAACATGATGCCCCATGGGCGTGCTTTGCGGATTCCCGAAAAAGAGAAACGGGTCAATGAAGAGGTTTTTCCAATTATTCATTTGTGACTGGCAGCCCCTCACAATCGGTTTCCCACCCCTCCTCACTGACCCGTTCCGGGAGAAATTCCCCTGAAGATGTTTTTCATCGTGGAAGAATCATTTGACACTCTCGCTCAGAGTCTTGCCCGGTTTGAACTTAACGGTTTTGGAGGCGGGTATGGTGATTTTTTCTCCCGTGCGGGGGTTGCGCCCTTCCCTCTCAGATCTCTCGCCCACGCTGAAAGTGCCGAAGCCGACCAGCGTGACCTTGTCTCCGGTGCTGAGGGCATCGGTGATGCCATTGACAAACCCATCGAGAGCCTTTTCAGCCTGAGCCTTGGTGATGTTGCAATCTTTCGCTATCCTGGAAATCAAATCTGCCTTGGTCATGCTCTTTTCTCCTCATTGATCCCTGTTGAGTATAAACCTCTCTAGCCTGTCCACCCGGGTGTTCGATCTCGCTCTTTCACCTCCCTCCAATCTGTTTTTCAGCCCCTTTTTGAACGGACTCAAAAAGTATGTCCGAATATTACCAAGCGGATGTGACTTCTTCAGCGCCCTGCCAGCGCCCTGGATGACAAAAACGGCACGGAATTGATGGATAGCTTGCGGAAGGGCACAATGGAATAATCATACAACCAGCGCAGTCATTTGTTTCAAGGCAGATTGGGCCATCCCTGGAGACAGCCGCAACGCAATCGTCGAAGCCCGCAAATTGGCGCTATTCTAAGTCCTGAACAAACGAAACACAACAGTTTTTAAGCACCTGAGCCATTTGAGGGCGAGATCGGGCCAAGATTGACTTTGAAAGGTCTTTTGCTATACTCCTGTCGGTCCACTTGCGGCGCATGTCCCGGGTTTCCATGCACCCGGCGGCACTCATGATCACGAGAGAAAGGGAAAGGGAAAAGGCATTGCGTCAACCCAAATTCATATTCATCACGGGCGGGGTCCTGTCCTCACTGGGCAAGGGTCTCGCCGCAGCCTCCATCGGGGCCCTCATGGANAGCAGAGGATTGCGGGTCACTCTGCAGAAACTGGACCCCTACATCAATGTGGATCCTGGCACCATGAACCCTTTCCAGCATGGGGAGGTTTTTGTCACCGATGATGGAGCCGAATCGGACCTGGATTTGGGCCACTACGAACGCTTCACCCACGCGTTGATGAGCAAAAAGAACAATTTCACCTCCGGAAGCATCTATTATTCTGTTATCACAAAGGAAAGAAGGGGCGACTACCTGGGCGGCACCGTGCAGGTCATTCCCCATGTGACCGATGAGATCAAGGCTTGTATTCGCAGCGCCGTGGAAGGGGTGGATATCATCATCGTTGAAATCGGGGGCACCGTGGGAGACATTGAGAGTCTCCCTTTCCTGGAGGCCATTCGGCAGTTCCGCAATGACGTGGGCCGGGAGAATGCGGTGTACATTCACGTGACCCTCGTCCCTTATATGAAAACATCGGGGGAAGTGAAGACCAAACCCACTCAGCACAGCGTCAAGGAACTTCGAGGCATAGGCATTCAGCCGGATATTCTCCTTTGCCGCACGGAAAAGTTCCTTTCCCCGGACATCAAACGCAAAATCGCTCATTTCTGCAATGTGGAGTCCGATGCGGTGATCACCGCCAAGGACGTGGACTGTATCTATGAGGTGCCCTTGCTCTTTCACCAGGAGGGGCTGGACGAAAAAATCCTCAAGCTCCTCAACATCTGGACGCGCAGTCCCCGCCTGGAAGACTGGGAACAACTGGTCCGGCGCCTCAAAGAACCGAGGCACAGCGTCAATATCGCCATCGTGGGCAAATACATCGATCTGACCGAATCCTACAAGAGCCTCAACGAGGCTCTGACCCACGGAGCTGCGGCCAATGAGGTCAAAGTGAACCTGCAGTACGTGGATTCGGAGAACGTGGAAAAGGAGGGTGGGGAAGCTCTCCTGGAAGGGGCCGATGGAATCCTGGTGCCCGGCGGCTTCGGCGAGCGTGGAGTGGAGGGCAAAATCAAGGCCATACGCTACGCCCGGGAAAACGGCATCCCCTTTCTGGGCATCTGCCTGGGCATGCAGCTGGCCACGGTGGAATTCGCACGGCATGTGGCCGGACTGGAGAAAGCCCACAGCATGGAATTTGACAAGCATTCGCCCCATCCCGTCATCTTCCTCATGAGGGAATGGTTCGACTACAAAAACAACACGGTTATCCGCCGTGATGAATCGGCGGACTACGGGGGCACCATGCGTTTGGGCGCCTATCCCTGCAACCTGGAGCCGGGCAGCTTTGCCCACAAAGCTTATCAGTGCCACGAAGTATCCGAGCGGCACCGGCACCGGTATGAATTCAACAACGACTACCGGGAGATCCTGACTCAGCACGGACTGCGTTTCAGCGGGCTTTCCCCCGACCGCAACCTGGTGGAAATCGTTGAACTGCCTGACCACCCATGGTTCCTCGGCTGCCAGTTCCATCCCGAGTTCAAGTCCCGCCCCATGAATCCCCATCCCATATTCCGTGATTTTGTGAGAAAAAGTCTCGAGGAAGCCAAAAGGAAGCACCCGGAAAAATTCGCGGACCGGTCTCAATGCTGACAATTCATGCGCCCCTTCCATTCCCCAAGGTAAGCCGCCATGGAACCCTTTGATGTTCTGGGACAGACCCTGGGCGGTGATCGCTTCTTTGTCATCGGCGGCCCCTGTGTCATTGAAAGCGAGGAGATGGTCCTTCAAATCGCCGCATTCTTGAGAGACACCTGCCGCAAGCTGGAAATCAGCTGCGTGTTCAAGAGTTCCTACGACAAAGCCAATCGCACTTCCCTGCACTCCTTTCGCGGGCCCGGCCTGGAGGCAGGCCTTCAGATACTGAATCGAGTGCGCCAGGATACGGGGATTCCCGTCCTCACGGACATCCACAGTGCCCCCGAAGCGGCCAGGGCCGCCCTGTTTACGGACATCCTTCAGATTCCTGCGTTCCTGGCCCGCCAGACGGATCTGCTTCAGGCCGCGGGCATGACGGGAAAACCCGTCAACCTGAAGAAGGCCCAGTTTCTCGCCCCCTGGGACATGCGCCATTCGGTGGAAAAGGTGCGTGCCACGGGCAACGACCGTATTCTGCTCACGGAACGGGGAACGGTCTTCGGCTACAACAACCTGGTGGTGGACATGAGGTCCATTGCCATGATGAAAGAACTGGGCCATCCCGTTGTCTTCGATGCGACCCACAGCGTGCAGCTGCCCGGAGGCCGGGGAGACTCTTCGGGCGGGCAGAGGCAGTATGTGGCGCCGCTGGCCTGCGCCGCCGTCGCCGCGGGGGCCAACGGAGTTTTCCTGGAAATGCATCCCGATCCGGGCAAGGCCTTGTGCGACGGACCCAACTCCCTACCCCTGGAGGAAGTGCCCCCGCTGCTGGAAAAGCTGGTGCGCATCCACCAGATGATCCGAACCTGACCCCGGAAAGCCATCATGAACCGGCCTTCAAAGGGCGTGTTCCATGAACGGGCATAAGGAAGGCTTCATGAATCTTCAGGAAATTTCTCCGGAACTGAAAAGGCGCATGCAATCGGTCAAGCTCATGATTTTCGATGTGGATGGGGTGCTCACCGACGGGCGCGTCATTTATCACGACGACGGTTCGGAAATCAAAGCCTTTGACGTTCAGGACGGCCACGGAATCAAGCTCCTGCAGCGGGCCGGCTTTGAAGTGGCCCTCATCACGGGACGCCACTGCGTTGCCGTGGACCACCGGGCCAAAGGCCTGGGCATTCGAAGAGTTTTCCAGGGAATCCACGTGAAAATGGAAGCTTACGAAAAGATTCTTCTGGAAACCGGTCTCGGTCACGAACAGGTGGGATACATGGGCGACGATCTCATCGACATTCCCGTCATGCGCAAGGTGGGTTTCTCCGTGGCCGTTCCCAACAGCTCCCCCCATGTGCTCCCCCACGCCCACTACGTGACCCAAAGACCCGGCGGACACGGTGCCTGCCGTGAAGTGTGCGAACTGCTCCTCATGGCCCAGGGACTCTGGGACAGCGTCACTGCCCGATATTTCACGGATCCTTGAACTGGCCGCCCTTCCGGGCTGAGGACATTCCCAACCAAAAGCCCTCTGTCAAAAGTGCAACAGCGCAGGTTGCCTTTGCTGTCCATGGAGACGTGTCTCCATGCATGCAGACGGGCCAGCTTCATAGCTTTGGGTTGGAGCTGGATTGTGCTGTCCATGGAAACCTGTCCCCATGCATGCAGTGGATACCCTGAGGCCCTTTCCAAACCCAACCCACAGGTTCCGTTGCAAGCTTTGGGAAATACTTCCAGCCCGTGAACCCCCCCGTGAAACCCAATGCCCGACGGCCCGGCAGCTTTGAGAGCAGGCAGTGCGGCCGGCAGCACCGGGAAAGGGGAAATGGCGCCCCCATCCCTTTGAAACCCGCCCGGTGAATGCTTTCAGGACCCAATTTTTTCGGGGCCAGCCAAATGCAAATGAGATTGACGGAAGCACCACTGGAGGCGGATCGAGACCGTGGTTCCCCTCCCTGCCCCCATGAATGCCGAGCTGGGGCTCAGCGGTCCCGGGAGGTTCCCCAAGAGGTTCTCTGAAGGTTCCAAGGAGGTCCTCAGGAGGTTCTCTAGAGGTTCTCAGGAAAGTCCAATGGGGGATTCGGGCAAAACTTTGTCGACTTGAACTTTTTCACAGGGAACAAAAGCCCCATCACGTCATTCCCGCGGAGGCGGGAATCCAGTCTTTGAAAAATCTTCTGGACCCCCGACTGCTCAGGGGTGACGGCACACAGCAACCCACAATTCGTTAATCCACCAACATTGGATTTCGAGCTTCGGTGATGCGGTGACGCCCTTTGAAATGCTCAGAGCGCTCGGGATTTCAATGGCGATCCCGAAACCCCAATATTTTTTTAATTAAATTGGCTTTACAGGCATGCCACATGCATGTTAAATATAAACGCATTGCATGATAGTAATTTAGTTAGAAAAACTAATTATTTATCCATTAACGGACTCTTATGAAAAAATCCAGGCGCGTGTTTCAAGTGGCATTGCTTGCGGTGGCTTTGGGAGTCACTGTGATTTTCGCGGCAGGTCTCTGGCGCGGAAAATCACCCCAGGGGGAGCGGCCCACTCTCGGGGAATCGGCCGATTCCCACGGGGAGATGAAGCTCACGGACATGGAATACATGGAAATGCAGGATGGGCGCCACCTTTGGACTCTGAAGGCTGACGAGGCCGATTATTTTCAGCAGGAACAAAAGACGCTGCTCAAAAGAGTGCGTCTGATTCTCTTTCTGGCCGACGGCCGCGAAATTTTCCTGGAAAGCGACCAGGGAATGCTCTATGCAGGCACCAAGAACATCGAGCTGTGGGATTCCGTGCAGGCCCGGCTTCCCGAGGGCTACCGCGTGACCACAGACCGGGCCACTTATCATCATGAACTTCAGACCATCGGCTCTTCCAGCGGGATTCACCTCACGGGCCCCGACGTGGACCTTAAAGGAAAGAACTGGGAATACCGAATTGAGGAACATCGGGGATCGGTGACGGCGGGAGTGAGTGCATCCATTCTGCCCCTTCGCCCTCAGAGCCAAGAACAACCATGAGGTGAAAATCCAATGCAAAAGGTCGGCAAGAAAAGTGATCGGCGCCAAAAGGCCAGGCCTTGCCTTCCGCTGGCGGCTCTGATCTGCGCCGCTTTGATCTGGAGCGTTCCCTGGACCCTTTCCTGGGCCGCCAGTCAGAACGCTTCCCCTTCTTCGGGGGGCCCTTTCCTGCAAAGGGGCTCACCCGTACACATTTCAAGCGACCGGATGGACGTGGACCAGGCGGGCAGAACCATTCTTTTCCAGGGCCACGTGGTGGTCCAGCAGGACAACCTCACCATCACGGGAAGGTCTCTCAAGGTTTTTGCCGCACCCAACGCCACGGATCACCAGCAGGGCGATGGGGGCATGATGGACCGCATCGACCGCCTGGAAATGGAGGGAGATGTGAGGATTTCCCAGGAAGACAGGCTGGCCGCAGCTGAACGGGCGGTGTACTACCACCAGGAACAAAAGATCGTGCTCANGGGAAACCCGAGGGTCTCTCAGGGGCCGGACCGGATCGAAGGACAGCTCATCACTCTCTTTCTCGATGAAGGCCGAAGCGTTGTGGAGGGAGGATCCGAGTCACCGGTGAGAGCCGTCCTTCACCCTTCCCGGCAGGAGTGAATCTGGTGACGGAGGAAATGGCCAAGCTGGAAGTGAAAGACCTGGTCAAGAGCTACGCGGGCCGCACCGTCGTGGATCACGTGGACCTGGAAGTTCTCAAGGGGCAAATCGTGGGTCTGCTGGGGCCCAACGGCGCGGGCAAGTCCACCACTTTTTACAGTGTGGTGGGCATCATTCAGCCCGATGGGGGAAAAGTGCTCCTCGATGGTGAAGACATCAGCCAGGAGCCCATGTACATGAGGGCCCGCAAAGGCATCACTTATCTTTCCCAGGAGCCCTCCATTTTCCGCAAGCTCACGGTGGAACAAAACCTCATGGCCATCCTGGAAACCCTCAAATTGACGAGGGCTGAGCGCAAAAGCCGCCTCAAGGAGCTCCTTGAAGATTTGAACATCACCCACCTGGCGGGAAACATGGGCGACAGGCTCTCGGGCGGCGAACGCCGCCGAGTGGAAATCTGCCGGGCTCTGGTGACCTGGCCCCGGTTCATCCTTCTGGACGAACCTTTTGCGGGCATCGACCCCATTGCCGTCCTGGAAATACAGGGCCTCATCCGCTCCCTCAAGGAGCGGGGCATCGGCGTGCTCATTTCGGACCACAACGTTCGCGAGACGCTGAAGGTCTGCGACTGGGCCTACATCATGCACCAGGGAAGAATCCTGGAAACCGGAGATCCCATGACCATTGCCGGAAGCGATCTGGCGCGGAAAACGTACCTGGGAGATCAGTTCAGCTTATCCTAGCGGGAATCAAAAACATGGCCGCCCTCGAACTCAGACAACATTTGAAACTGTCCCAGCAACTCATCATGACGCCACAGCTGCAGCAGGCCATCAAGCTCCTTCAGTTGTCACGGCTCGAACTGCTGGAAACCATCAATCAGGAACTGGAGGAAAACCCCATCCTGGAAGAAGCCCAGGAGGAAATTTCCAAAAGTGAGCTCCGTGAATCCCTCGATGCGGCCTCAGGCGAAGAAGCCTACGAGTCGGTGGAAATCAAAGAAAACCTTCGGGAAGATTTCGACTGGGAAGGCTACCTGGACGAGTACAGCTCGGGGACCCCTGTGCTGGTGGAACGGGACCCCAACCAGGAGTACACCTCCTACGACCATCGCCTCACCCCCCCGGCGACCCTGGAGGACCATCTCGCGTGGCAGATTCGCTTTTCGGACATGACAGACCGGGAAAAGGAAATCGGGGCTTTCATCGTGGGCAACCTGGACCTTGCCGGTTACCTGGACGCCACCGTTGAAGAGATCGCCGACCTGGCCCGGGCCACAGAGGAAGAAGTGGAAGAAGTTCTTTCCATGGTGCAGCAGCTGGACCCCGTGGGTGTGGCGTCGAGAAACCCCCAGGAGTGTCTTCTCATTCAGGCTCGCTCTCTTCAGCCGCCAAACGAACTGGTGATCCGGATCCTCGAAAATCACCTGCACGACCTGGAAAACAAGAATTACCAAGCCCTTGTGCGAGCCCTCAAGCGCACCCCTCAGGAACTCAAGGCCGCCATAGACGTCATCCTGAGCCTTGACCCCCGCCCGGGCAGCAGCTTCAACACCGAATCGGTGGAGTACGTGAGCCCCGACATCTATGTCTTGAAAGTGGACCATGAGTTCGTGGTCGTGCTCAACGAAGACGGCATGCCCAAGCTCCGTGTGAGCCCCTATTACAAGGACGCACTGAGCCAGGATGGAGCCCTGCCTGCGGAAGCCAAGGACTACATTCACAACAAGCTCCGCTCTGCCGCCTGGCTCATCAAGAGCATCCATCAGCGGCAGAGGACTCTTTACAAGGTTTCACAGAGCATCGTCAAACTGCAGCATGATTTCTTCGAAAGAGGGGTTTCCTTTCTGAGGCCCATGGTTCTCCGGGATGTGGCCGAAGATGTGGGCATGCATGAATCCACCATCAGCCGCGTCACTTCCAACAAATACATGCACACGCCCCACGGTATTTTTGAGTTGAAATATTTCTTCAACAGCTCCATAAATAGCGTTTTGGGAGAAGCGGTGGCCTCGGAAAGTGTGAAGGAGCGCATTCGCCATCTCATCAGGGAAGAGCCGCCCAAGAAACCCTACAGCGACCAGGAAATTGTGCAGATTCTTGAGAAGGAAAACATCAACATCGCGCGCCGCACCGTGGCCAAATACCGCGAGATGATGGGCATTCTTCCGTCGAGCAAAAGGAAAAAGGCTTCCTGGGGGACGTGATTCCCGGGAAAAGCCCGCCATGAAGAATGTTTGAGATATGTTTCGACACTTCCCGGGAGGGAATGTCGTTCCGCCGCCGCGGGTGCAGGAGGGCAAGGGAGTCTTTCTATCCTTCACCATGCGTTCAGTTCCATGCTTTTCTTCAGAATTCATTCACCTTTCACCCTCACCCATTCCCCCAATGGAGGATGATCTAGATGCAAATCAACGTGACATTTCGTCATATTGAACCCTCAGACCCCCTGAAAGACTACGCTGAAGAGAAACTCTCCCGCATCAAGAAATACCTCAAGGAACCCATTGAAGTTCACGTGGTGCTCAAAGTGGAAAAATTCCGCCACCGGGCCGAAGCTTCCATCGACGCCAATGGAACGAGGCTCAATGCCACCGAAGAGACAGAAGACATGTATTCGGCCCTTGACCTGCTGGCAGACAACCTCGAGGCCCAGGCCAAAAAGAACAAGGAAAAATCATCCAGGAAAAAAGGTTCCAACCCGGGCAAAAACCTTGTGAGCACGGAAGGGAGCCCACGGCAGACCTCTGAGGACCAGGAGGAAACCCAGATCATCCGCACGGAGCAGGTCTTCGCCAAACCCATGGACGTCGATGAGGCGGCCATGCAGCTGAACCTTTCCAATGGAGAGTTCATGGTTTTCACCAACCGTCGCTCCAATCGAGTGAATGTTCTCTATAAACGCAAAGACGGACACCTGGGGCTCATTGAAACCATGTCCTGAGGGAGGCCTGGCCATGGGGGTCCCGAGCGGTCTTTTGAAGAGCGTGTGAAAAGAGAATCCTTTGAGCGAAGGAGAAGGAGAGNCCNNNCTTTCCAGTTTNATGGAACGGCGGCCGCCATGANGNCAGAAAGCACTCCCCTTNNCTTTTGAGTTCTCAGAGCCCTTCAGGCACGAGGAAATATGAAAATCCTGGATCTACTCGACGAAAATTCCATCATACCTGAACTCAGGGGCCAGAACAAAAGGCAGGTCCTGGAAGAACTCGCCGGCACCATCGTCAGAAACAAACCCTGGCTGGACCGGAACCAACTGATGGGAGTGCTCCTGGAGCGGGAACGCTTGGGATCCACGGGCATCGGCGACGGGATTGCCATTCCTCACGGAAAAGTGAAAGACCTGGATGAGTTGATGCTCTCCTTTGGAAGATCCTCCGAGGGCGTTGATTTTGAAGCCATGGACGGCAAACCCGTTCATCTTTTCTTCCTGCTGGTGGCCCCGGAAAATTGTGCGGGCATCCACTTGAGGGCACTGGCCAGGATTGCGAGGCTTTTGAAAAACAGCGTTGTTCGAAAAAAACTGGGATCAGCACCGGGCAAAGAGGGCATTCTCAAGGTGATTCAACAGGAAGACGAAGAATTTTGAACGGGAAAACATGGCATGACGGCAAACAAACCCCATGTGGTGGTCGTGACGGGACTGTCAGGTTCGGGAAAAAGCACCGCCATCAAGGCATTTGAGGACCTGGACTTCTTTTGCATCGACAACCTTCCCGTTCCCCTGCTGCCCGATTTCCTGTCCCTGGTGGAAAAGGACATGCCCGACATTCAAAAGATTGCGCTGGGCATCGATATTCGCGAGCGTAAGTTCCTCAAGGACTACGATTCCATTTTCAAAGGCCTGGAAAAAAAAGGCTACCGCTTCGAAATCATTTTTCTGGAAGCGGCGACGGAAATTCTGCAGAAAAGATTCAGCCAGACACGCCGCATTCATCCCGCCGGCGCCGCCACGGGGGAAGTCCTTCTTCTGGACGCCATTCACAACGAACGGGAGCAGTTGAAAGCCCTTCGCAGCCGCGCCACCCGAGTGGTGGACACGGGGTCCCTGTCCGTGCACCAGCTCAAGGCCTTCATCACCCGCTCCTATTCGGTGCTCGTGGAAAAGGAAATGCTGAGCATTCTGGTGCTCTCCTTCGGGTTCAAATACGGCCTGCCCTTTGAGGCGGACATGGTCATGGACGTCCGGTTCCTGCCAAACCCCTATTTCATTGACGAGCTCAAGGAACTGGACGGCTGCAACAGCGAGGTGTCATCCTGGGTGCTTCAAAGGGAGAGCACTCAGGAGTTCATCCGGGAATTCAGCGTTCTTCTCCTCAAACTACTTCCCCGGTACGTGGCCGAAGGCAAACGATACCTCACTCTGGCCCTGGGATGCACGGGCGGGAAACACCGTTCTGTGGCCATCGGCAACGAAATCGCCGATCGCATAGCCGAACAGGGTTATTTCGTCAATGTGTTCCACCGCGACATCCATAACGAGTGAAGGCGGGCAGGTCCTCATGAGCAAGAAAAAGGGAGTCATCGCCATCATTGCCGTGTCCCACTGCCGGGTGGCGGAGGAGATGGTGCGTGCGGCCGAACTCATCGTGGGCACCATGGAAGCGTGCAGAGCCATGTCTTTTCACGCCGATCAACCCGTGGAGGAAATGACCCGCCACATGAAGGAAGCCATTCGGGAACTGGACCAGGGGAAAGGGGTCCTCGTGCTCACGGATCTTTTCGGGGGGACTCCAGCCAACATCAGCCTTTCATTCATGGGACCCAAGGTCGAAGTGGTGTGCGGCATGAACCTTCCCATGCTCATCAAGCTTGCCGGCTGCCGCCATGAAGTCACCCTCTCCCAGGCGGCCGCTCAGGCCAAGGAATACGGTCGAAGGCACATTTCCCTGGCCAGTGAGGTCCTGTCCCGAACGGCAAGGCCCCGGGAAGGATGAGCAGCGGACAAAGCAGGAACCTTGAGCGGGCGCAACGAATCCGAAAGCTCCCTCAGGGCCTCCCGCCTTTTCCCTTCCACACCAGAGAGCATTGAGATCATCGGCAATAATACGCTTTCCACACAACTTGTCATTTCGCCCATGCTGCCATGCCATGTTCCCGCAGTGGCCCGAATGGAGGGTGAGAGCCACCCCAATCCCTGGTCCCGCGAGGCTTTCCTCGAGGAGCTCACCCTCCCTCAATCGAGGACATTTGTAGCCCTGGAAAAAACCCCTGCCCCCAAAAGGGTTCACCGTGGGAGCCCCCCTTTTTGTCCCCTTTCCACATCTCCCGGCCTGTTTTTCGAGCAAATTGTCGGTTATTTATGTTTTTGGTGCGTTGTGGATGAACTCCAGATTCTCAACGTGACCGTTGCGGCTTCTCATCGGCGCAAAGGCATAGGCCGCCGCCTTCTGCACCACGCCTTGAACTACGGTGTTCAAAAGGGAGCGCGCATGGCCGTGCTCGAGGTGAGAAAAACCAACCGGGCCGCACAGGGGCTCTACGAGGAAGCGGGGTTTCGAACGGTGGGAGAACGCCCCGGCTATTACAGTTCGGGACAGGAGCCGGCACTGCTCATGCACAGGGACCTGGACGAAAACTCGATGTTCCCGGAGGGTCACACACTCCAAGAAGAGGATGATACTCATGTTCGGCACACTTGAACCGGAACGCATTCAGTCGGAAGCACTCAACAAAAATATGGACCTGACCAACATCGAGGTGGTGGTGCCCATCCTCTTTCAGGTTCTACAGAAGGCGGTGCAGGGTTATGCGGGAAAAGAGCAGCAAGCCCGGGAACTCCTCATCGAGTACCATCACAAGTACCGCAACTGGGAGTACGTCATCCAGGAAACCTGGCGCTACGCCGTGTCAAACCTGCGCCTCTACAGGGACCACCCGGAAAATGGAATCGTGGTGTTTCTTCTTTCCCACATTCT
>SL_3KL_010_SEDDRAFT_10004006_pt1 | contig 13359 bp, 9 predicted proteins | sample SodLakKL_010_SED_2_FD_10381 | JGI IMG/M metagenome (IMG submission 10381)
CCGGCAGGACGGGTGAACATCTGCTTAAATGGGATGATGAAAACCTGAGGTTCACCAATAGTGACACGGCAAACCGGCTGGTCACACCTGATTACAGAGCGCCGTGGAGTTTGCCGGATGTGTGAATGTGGAATTATCGGGCAAGGGGTGTGCAGGGTACAGGGTGCAGGGTACAGGGTACAGGGTGCAAGGTGCAGGGTACAAGGTGAAAGTAAAAATCAGGGAAAGTTTAAATATCTATGTTTATGATACAGTCATGTAAATATTTATCATTATTATTCTTGGTTACAGGGTCAATTCTATATGGATGTGCGGATATACAATCAGAATCAGGTAATGCCGGGGTTTCGCCGAATATTGTTCTGATATTTCTGGACGATGCAGGTTTTGCTGATTTTCAGCCTTTTGCTGAAACTCGTTATCCCACGCCGAATGTAGCAAGGCTTGCTGAGGAGGGAAGGAGTTTCTATAATTTTTATGTCCCAAGTGCAGTATGTTCGGCTTCACGCGGGGCATTACTTACCGGTACCTATCCGGAAAGAAATGGACTCTTCGGTGCTCATGCGCCAAGGCAGCGGGGACTCAATCCGGATTTTATAACCATTGGTGAAATGCTTCAGGAGCGGGGGTATTCTACCGCTTCATTTGGGAAGTGGCATCTTGGTGATCACCCCGAAACCCGACCGCCCGAACGTGGGTTTGATGAATCAAGCGGAATTATGTATTCCAATGATATGTGGGCAGAACATCCGGAAAATCCTGAATATTGGGGGCAATGGCCGCTTCAATATTGGGAAAACGGAGTGGTAACAATCGATTCTGTAACATCAGAACATCAACCCGATTTTACTACATGGTTTACGGAAGATTCTGTGGATTTCATCAACAGAAACAGCGATACCCCCTTTTTTCTATATCTGCCTCATCCCATGCCTCATGTACCACTCTTTGTAAGTGAGAAATTTGAGGGCGTTTCAGGTACCGGACTTTACGGTGATGTGATGATGGAACTGGACTGGTCGGTTGGAGAGATTATGAATGCATTGGATAACAACGGTATCAGGGATAGAACGATGATCATNTTNACATCTGATAATGGTCCCTGGCTTTCATATGGAAATCATTCGGGCCAAACGCCATATCGGGAAGGGAAAGGTACTTCTTTCGATGGGGGAATCAGATCTCCNCTTATNATCTCATATCCTGGCCAAGTTGATAAGAATACAGTTTCTCACAACACATTCTTTTCTATTGATATTATGCCGACAATTGCAGAATTAACCGGTGCAGATCTTCCTGATTATGAGATTGACGGAAAAAATGTCTGGAATTTGATTGTGGGCGGGGAAAATACTGAGAATCCTCATCAGTATTATGCGTTCACTTTTAACCAGGAACTACAAGGCGTTTTCAGTGGTGATGGAAAATGGAAACTTCACCTTCCACATAATTACAGAACTGTCGTAACGGGTGGCATTGATGGACAAGCAGGAGAATACCGGCAGGCATCGATTGATACCGTTCTGTATGACATGGTACATGACCCTTATGAAAAAATTAATGTCATCAATGAGTACCCGGAAATTACTGAACAATTGTTGCGGTATGCCGGTGAACACAATGCGATGTTTTTCGATGACTAAAGACAAAATTTCATATCACATAATAAATAAATATGAATGTTGTCTGCTCCCTGTTGTGCAGATGAAGGCCTGAAATGGACGCAATTGCCGAGTCAATCTTTATCCCGATCGATAAGGACTCCTAAGTTTCGGAACTCCGGGCGTGAACCTTCCCTGAACATCAGGTGCTGGCCATCCAAAGCATTCTTAAATTAAATCCGGAATTTATTTATGAATTAGAATCAGATTTTGTATTTATACACAAACTACTGAATCCAATAATTATCGAAGTCATACTATGAAAAAAACAGATAAAAAAGTAAAAGGAACCAGTCTGTCCCGACGAGATTTTTTAAGTAAAACAGCCGCTATTTCTGCCGGTTTTACCATATTACCCAGCAAAGTGGTAAGTGGTTTGGGCCACAAAGCCCCCAGTGACAAACTTAACGTTGCCGGAGTAGGCGTTGGCGGACGGGGTTCTTCCATGCTGCGAGCCCTGGAGGAAGACGAAAATATTGTCGCATTATGTGATGTTGACTGGCGATATTCAAAAGGTGTATTTGAACGCTACCCGGATGCAGAAAAATATTGGGACTGGCGGGTGATGTATGACGAAATGATCGATGATATTGATGCGGTGATAGTAGCCACTTCGGACCACACGCACGCTGCTGTCGCTGCCCATGCCATGACCCTGGGAAAACACGTTTATGTTGAAAAACCACTAACCCACACGGTCTACGAATCCCGGCTATTGACAAAATTGGCTAAGGAGTATCGGGTGGCCACTCAGATGGGGAATCAGGGAGCTTCAGGTGAAGGGGTCAATTTGATGACCGAATGGATTGCAAATGGTGAAATCGGAGAGATTACAAAAATTGAGTCTTTTACAAACCGACCGATCTGGCCGCAGGGATTGAATCCGCCGAGCGAAGAACAACCTGTCCCGGACACATTTAATTGGGACCTGTTTGTCGGCCCGGCCCGAATGCGCCCATATAACGAAATTTACACCCCATGGAATTTCCGCGGCTGGTGGGATTTTGGAACCGGTGCCCTGGGGGATATGGCTTGTCACATTCTGCACCCGGCATTTAAAGCCCTTGAATTAGGATACCCAACCAAAGTGCAGGGAAGTTCAACTCTGCTTTTGAGGGATTCCGCTCCAATGGCGGAAAAAGTCCGGCTGATTTATCCTGAACGGGAAAGCAGCTTTGGAACTCTTCCGGAAGTAGAGGTCCATTGGTTTGACGGCGGCATTGAACCACTAAAACCTGAAGGCTGGCCGGAAGGCAAAAATATGAACCACCGGGGCGGAGGTGTATTGTTTTATGGCAGTGAAGACACCCTGGTATGTGGATGCTACGGTGCCGACCCATGGCTGCTGTCGGGTAGAGTACCTGAAGTCCCGAAAACAGAACGTAGAGTCGGGGAAGATAAACATGTAACCGACTGGGCAAGAGCCTGCAAGGAAAGCCCTGAAAGCCGTGTGGAAGCTAAATCTGCATTCCATGAAGCCGGGCCATTCAACGAGATGGTCGTAATGGGGGTACTTGCTGTGCGGCTTCAGGAACTTAACAAAGAGCTGGAGTGGGATGGCGAGAAGATGGAATTCACCAACATCAATCCAAATGAATACATAAGTATCGTCGTTGAAGATCGCTTCAGTATGGAAGACGGTAGGCCATCTTTTAGCCAGGAAAGAACGGATCCGATCAATGCCCTTCAATTTGCAAACAGATTGATCAGAACTCCCTACAGGGATGGCTGGGATCTGCCGGATATGCCTGCATGATAGGATTTGGTTTAGGATACTGACGAATTATAGCTGGAAAAGGAAAGCAGGTTTCCATGGAAGGAATGCTGATGGAAGGGAATTGTGCAGTGGCAATTCCTAATTCCAGGCAGTAAACCTGCTGCTTTTTCAGATCAATTTGAGAACAATTCCAATTAATTCTACTAATAAAATAATAATGATTCGAAGTTTATGCTTACTTGTTGTATTTCCTCTATTATTCACGAATAATCAATTAATAGCCCAAAACGAAAGTCAAGATCAACAGCCAAATTTTATCGTCATCTTTACCGACGATTTGGGGTATGGAGATGTAGGGGTGGCTGGTTCTGATCTGATTCAAACACCCCATATCGACAGGATGGAAAAAGAGGGAATACGATTATCCAATCATTTTTCCAGTGCAAATGTTTGTACACCATCCAGGGCAGGTTTGCTGACGGGTCGCTATGCCATTCGTTACGGTTTGGCCCATCGTGTACTGTTTCCGGACAGTGAGCATGGTTTACCTCATGATGAAATCACCCTGGCAGGAGCTTTACAGGGTGCAGGATACAGAACGGGCATATATGGGAAGTGGCATTTGGGTACCATCGATGTCTCCTGGCCAACCGAACATGGGTTTGACGAATTCTATGGCATCGCCTACAGCAATGATATGGTCCCGCTTCCTTTGTACAGAAACCGGGAAATACTGGAAGAGCCACTCGATCAAACCACAATAACGAGACGGCTGACCTACGAAGCCATCGAATTCATCAAGCAAAGCCCCGATGAGCCGTTTTTCATCTACCTGCCGCACCCGATGCCACATGTTCCGCTCTACACATCCGAAGAGTTTGTGGGAAGATCAAAAGCCGGACTGTATGGNGATGTTATNGAAGAAATTGACTGGAGTGTCGGACAGATTCTGAAGGCACTGGACGAATTGGGAATTGATGAGAAAACCATGGTCATTTTTACCAGCGACAACGGCCCCTGGTTCGAAGGCAGTACGGGAAAGCTTCGGGAAAGAAAGGGGGGAGCAAGCTGGGAAGGCGGATTCAATGTACCATTTATTGTTCGGTGGCCGGGTGCTATTCCGCCCGGTGTCACCTCTGATGCAATCTCGATGAATTTTGATGTGTTTCCAACATTGCTTGAATTAGCCGGCGTTGATGTTCCGGATGATCGTGCAATTGACGGGAAAAATATTTGGCCGGTCTTACAGGGTTCCAACAGGTCCCCGCATGAGTATCTGTACTTTTTTAACAATGAAGAAATAACGGCTGTGCGCTCGCAGCGATGGAAGTTTGTGATTCGCTCTTATTACAGAGGTGGATTATCTCGCTTCTATGGTGAACGGCATGGCGAGCCCCATTACTACGATCCGGGTCTTCTGTTTGATTTGGAACTCAACCCGGAAGAAGAGTTTAGTTTCACACGCGAACATCCTGAGGTAGTAGAGAAAATGTTAGAACGACTGGAAAAAGGGAGACAGGAACTGGAGGTTTTGGGAAATCAATAAACTTTATTCCAATGAAACGACGTCAGTTTTTAAAAAATTCAATAGCAATGTCTGCCGGATTCATACTCCCCTCTGGGCTTGTGCAATCTGTATTTAAACAGGACCGTTTTGATATTGTTGTCTATGGAGCCTCTTCGGCGGGAATCATTGCCGCAGTGGCTGCAGCGAGACGAGGCAGATCGGTCATTCTGGTAGAACCCTCAACTCATCTGGGCGGCTTGACTACCGGCGGGCTTGGACAAACTGATATTGGCGTTGAAGGTGAAGGGGGAGCCATTGGTGGGATGTCATTTGATTTCTACAGGCAGATCCGGCAATACTATGAAAATGACGAGGCCTGGACGCATCAAACCTGGGATGAGTATATGGGCAGGACCAATCGGCTCGAACCGGACAGTGAGGGGATGTTTGGCTTTGAACCTAAAGTGGCCAGGAACATTTATAAGCAGATGCTGGAAGAGGCAGGTGTGCCGGTGGTGATGAATGACCGAATACTGCTAAACGGCCGGGGCGTTGAAAAACGAGGAGACAAAATCACGGCTATTTCCACCGAGGAAGGTAATGTCTACCGGGGAGAGGTTTTTATGGACGCGACTTATGAATGTGACCTGATGGCGATGGCAGGGGTCAGATATTATGTAGGCCGGGAAAGTAATGACACGTATGATGAGACTTTAAATGGCGTGCAAACAAAGCGTTCCCACAATCACATCTTCCATGTCAAAGTCGACCCCTATATCAGACCGGGCCGAACCCACAGCGGCGTACTGCCGGGAGTGGATCCAACCGGGCCCGGTGAGGAATATTCAGGGGATCATCGCATGCAGGCCAACTGCTTTCGCATGTGTTTGACCGACGTACCGGAGAACAGCATCCCTATTGAAAAACCGGAAGGCTATGAAGACATCCGTCATGAGCTGTTATTCCGCAAGTTTGAAGCCGGATATACAGAAAGCAGGGATCCCCGAATCCCCTGGATTAACTCACCGATGCCCAATCGAAAAACCGATATCAATAACCGTCAGGCCGTGTCGACCAACAACATCGGAATGAATTACAACTATGCTGATGGAGACTATGCAACGCGGGAAGCCATTATAGAAGATCACCGATTGTATCAGCAGGGCTATATGTGGGCAATGGCCAACCACCCCCGGGTGCCAGAACAATTTCGGGAGGAATACAGCAAATGGGGGCTGGCGGCGGACGAGTATATCGACCACGGTAATTGGACGCCGCAGCTGTATATCCGGGAATCCAGACGTATGATCGGTGAATATATAACAACCGAGCAGGATTGCCGTCGAATGCGGGTTGCTGATGATTCGATTGGTCTGGGTTCTTATCGAATGGATTCCCATAATGTGCAACGTTATATCACCGAGGAAGGATATGTTCAAAATGAAGGAAATCTGGAATTTACTCCCGGCGGGCCGTATGCGATATCCTATCGATCGTTAACCCCAAAAAGAAATGAATGCACCAACCTGCTGGTCTGTTGCAACGGGGTTTCCTCCTCCCATATCGCTTTTGGTTCGATACGTATGGAGCCGGTGTTTATGATATTGGGTCAATCATCAGCAGCAGCGGCGGATATTACTATCGAACGAAATGGTGTTGTCCAGGACGTACCTTATTCTGAATTAAGGCAACAGCTTTTGGAAGAAGGCCAGCGCCTGGACGTCGATCTGGAAGAATGGCCTGCCTATCCGCCGGTAGATAATTCATAAAAGTGGAAAAATTCCTTGAACTTTCCAGGTTGATACTGAGAAAATCATGTATAGTCAGTCGATAATTCATATTATGAAAAACAGTTATTTAACCCCGACATTGAAACAATCAGGGATTCTTATATTAATTAATGCTCATAAACCTTTGTGTTTTCCCGATAAACATGTCGGGATCGGCACCGAACGCTTTCGGTGCAAAAAAGGTCTAACGACTTTTTTGGGTTTAATTACCTTTATTGCCATACTTATTACAGGGTGTAATGATGAGATGGTTGAACGCTTTCCGGAGGTTGAGCAGCCCAACATCGTCATTATTTATGCCGATGATGTAGGCTATGGAGATGTTGGTGTCTATGGAGCTGAAAAGATTCCCACTCCTCATCTCGATCAAATGGCTGCTGACGGAATCCGGTTTACCTCCGCCTATGCCACGGCGGCCACCTGCACACCCAGCCGTTATTCACTGATGACAGGATTGTATGCATTTCGAAATGAAGATGCCTCGGTTTTGCCGGGCGATGCTCCCATGCTTCTCGAGCCGGGTATGGTGACCCTGCCGTCGGTCTTGCAGGCAGCCGGCTACCGTACCAGCGTCGTGGGAAAGTGGCACCTCGGGCTTGGTGATGGTAATATGGACTGGAACGAGGCGATCCGGCCGGGCCCACTGGAAGTGGGCTTCGACGAGTCGTTTCTACTGCCGGCCACCAACGATCGGGTACCGACCGTCTACGTGGAAGGACACTATGTGAAAGGGCTGAGCGAGGAAGACGATCCGCTTCGGGTCAGTTACGAAGGACCCATTGGTGATTTGCCAACCGGGATGAGTCACCCCGAATTGTTGCACTATCCGGCCGACGAGCAACACTCGGGGACGATTGTAGAAGGCATCAGCCGGATCGGCTGGCAGGATGGCGGACAGTCGGCCTGGTGGGACGACCAGCAGATGGCTCTCGTTTTTGCTGAAAGAGCCGAAGAGTTTATCCGCCGTACGCATGAGCAGGGACCGTTTTTCCTGTACTTGTCGATGCATGAAAACCATGTCCCCCGTTGGCCGCATCCACAGTTTGTCGGTGAAAGCGAAGTTGGACTGCGCGGGGATACCGTTGTGGAACTGGACTGGGTGGTCGGTCAAGTGGTTGAAACGGTTGAAGAGCTTGGTTTGCAGGAAGAAACATTAATCCTGTTCACCAGCGATAATGGTCCGGTATTGTTCGACGGCTATGAGGATGGGGCACTGGAGGAGAACAACGGCCACGATCCCATCGGCCCCTTCCGGGGCGGCAAGTATATCGCCTTTGAAGGCGGCACGCGCATGCCGACGATTGCCAGCTGGCCGGGTGTGATCGAGGCAGGCCTTGAATCCGATGCGATTTTCAGCCAGGTTGATCTGCTGGCAACCTTTGCCTCGCTGGCCGGTGCCGAGATACCTGTCGGGGTTGACCTGGACAGTGAGGACCTGTTGGACGTGTTGCTCGGCAGAAGCTTTCAGGGCAGAGAACATGTAGTCCAGCAGTCAACTGACGGCCTGGCAATTCGTAAAGACAACTGGAAATATATCGAACCGGGTAATCGATCAGAATGGGCCTACATTCGTCATAATCTTGGAGACACACCTATGAACATCACTCCTTTGACATCTGGTGCATACTTGTTTGATCTTGCCGAGGACCCGGGAGAAATGACAAATCTTGCAGAAGAATACCCTGAAAAAGTGGAAGAGTTACATGAACTGCTTCAAAATATTAAAAGTGAATATTAAGATAAATCATATGCACAGAGTCAATATTTGAAAATGAATTTGAAAATTTTAAAAAAGTAAAGCGGTTAAAAAAAGACTTTAATTATTGAGTTTGAATCTTGATATGAAGAATATTAAGGGCTTACTGGCAATTTTGGTTTTCTTATGGATCACTACGGTTGTGCCGGGATGTATCAGTGATCCTGATATGAATGAAACGCTTCCTCCGAATGTGGTCCTGATCGTCTCTGATGATCAGGGATGGGGTGATTTGAGTTTGCATGGCAATACGAATATCAGAACACCCAATATTGATTCAATTGCATTGAATGGAGCGTCATTCTCCAAATTTTTTGTTAGCCCGGTCTGTTCTCCAACACGGGCCGAACTGTTAACAGGCAGGTATCATCCGCGTACTGGGGTTTATTGTACGTCGGCCGGAGGGGAGCGTATGAACCTGGACGAGACTACAATCGCCGATATCTTTAAACAAGCCGGTTATGCTACCGGAGTATTTGGAAAATGGCACAACGGCATGCAGTACCCCTATCATCCCAACGGCAGGGGCTTTGATGAGTTTTATGGGTTTGCCTCAGGCCATTGGGGCGATTACTTTAGCCCTGCACTGCTTGAACACAACGGAGAACTGGTTCAGGGAGAGGGTTACCTTGTCGATGATTTTACGGAAAAAGCGCTCTCTTTTATTGAAACCCACAAAGAGAATCCTTTTTTTGTTTATATCCCCCTACAACACTCCGCACTCGCCGATGCAGGTTCCGGATCAGTGGTGGGACCGTTTTGATGATGTTTCCGGACAGTACACGGATGTGGCTCAAACTCTTCAGGATTCACTGGTCCAATGGGAACAAAGTGTATCTGGTAAATTGGGAGAAGACGATCGCCCTTTTCCTGTTGGCCATCCGGAATTTCGCTATACACAATTACCGGCCCGGGATGGTATTGCTCACGGAAATATCGAACGTTCAAATCGTTTTCCTAATGATTCATTCTTTACAAACTGGAGCAGTACGGCTGACAGAACAGGGAGTTAAATTTACACAAGCATATACAACTTTTGCAGTCTGCACTCCAACCAGGTATGGAAATTTAACGGGCAGATATAATTGGCGATCCACTTTAAAAAGCGGTGTGACCTGGGGTTATTCCAGTCCTTTAATTCCCCGGGAGCGGCTAACCAAAGCTGATATGCTGCTTGAGAAATATATAACAGAAGGCAGAAGCACCCCCGGAATCCTGCAAAAGAATGATGGGCCGGAACGATGGCCACAGATGGATTGGATGGATTTATAGCAAAAAATGGCATGAACCTCATAAAGGAAGTCTAAATAAACGAAAAGATTTAATAGTTATGCTTATTCCATATAAAATGTTTTTTCTTTCTCTCGATCTGTGGTGTAAAATTATTTTCGGGGCGTTTATTGTTCTTTTTTTATCATCATTTTCTATGACCCTGATGGCCCAATCAGATCCTATGGAAACCTGGGAGTATGCAGAGCCATCTTCATCATTTAATTTCAAAGTGGAACGTTTTAAGGCCAACCCGATTATCCACCGTGAGATGTCAGGATTGATCGGAGATGCGGGCAGGAATATAAATGGTCCGTCACTAATCCGGGTTCCCGACTGGATAGATAACCCGCTTGGAAACTATTATCTCTATTTTGCTCATCATCATGGTGAGTTTATTCGGATGGCTTATGCTGATCGTCTGGAAGGTCCGTGGAAGATATATAAACCGGGCGTGCTTCCTCTTGAAGAAACTCCTGCCTACGACGGTGCTGACAGAGATCATGTGGCCAGCCCGGATGTCCATGTCGATCATGATAACCATCAAATACGAATGTATTATCACGGTGATCCGCGGCCCGGGCGGGATGATATTCCATACCAGATGAGTTATGTTGCTTTATCACAAGACGGATTGCATTTTGATTCTCTTCCGGATGAAACCGGTCTGTTCTATTTTCGGGTTATCCGGCATAACAACTGGTACTATGCATTTGCAAAATATATAAATGACGGAGGTATTATCTATCGATCCAGAGACGGATTAACTAACTTTGAGGAAGGCCCTAGAATTTTGCCGCGCGTTAGACATATGGCGTTGTGGAAACATGACAGGAATCTGTATGTTTTCTATTCGCGTGGTCTGGATACCCCTGAACACATCCTGGTTTCAAGAATAGAAAACCTGGATGATGACTGGCATGATTGGAAATTTACCAAACCTCAGACTGTAATAAAGCCGGAAAAAGATTTTGAGGGTGTTAATGAACCTGTTGGTGAATCCCGTTTTGGAGCAACAGATGATTTTGTTCATCAGTTACGTGACCCTGCTATTTTTGAGGAAAATGGCCGGATCTATTTGCTGTATTCTTCAGCCGGTGAATGGTCGATTTCTATTGCTGAAATATTCCTTGAAGAATGAAACATTTGATTCAGGAACAGCTTGTAATATTATCTATAAATCCATCTAATGACATTTTTTAACAATAGTATGTCTGGCTCATTTGTTCGTGTTGGAATTGTACTCATATTCTTTATTGCTTTTTGTCTTGTCTACAGCTGTAATCGGTCGGATGATAAAATGGCAGATTCCGGTGATTACAATGTGACCCGAGATCACGTTTTTGTCGGCAGCCAAACCTGTCAAACTTGTCATGCCTCAGAATGGGAAGCCTGGAAAGGGTCACACCATGATTATGCCATGGCCGAGGCAGAGGATGAGTATGTAAGGGGAGATTTCAATAATGTTATTTTCAGGGATGATGACGATAGCTATCGATTCTACCGTGAAAGGGAAGAGTATTTGGTGGACATTACTGATAATAGCGGGGAAACCGTTACTCACCGGATTTCTTATACATTCGGGTGGGAACCGCTTCAGCAATACCTGATCCATATCGGACAGGGGAAATACCAGGCGCTTTTGATTGCATGGGATACTGAAAGGGAAGAATGGTTTACGTTGCAGCCGGATGAGCAGGTGGCGGACGATGACTGGATGCACTGGTCAGGTGGGGCGTTCAACTGGAATACCATGTGTGCCGATTGCCATTCAACCAACCTGCGCCAAAATTATATCGCAGAAGCCGATTCTTTCCATACGACATGGTCTGAAATTAACGTAAGCTGTGAAGCCTGTCACGGGCCGGGTGATGATCATGTCAATTTTATGGAAAGTGAAGAAGGAAGCAGTGCATCAGCCGAGAGGATCCGTCAGGACCTGAACCTGACCCGCATTGCATCACAAATAACAGAAATTAATACCTGTGCTCCATGTCATTCGCTGCGCCAGGGCTTAACCGGAGAATATATACATGGAGATGAATACCTGGATCATTTCGACCTGCTGCTTCCGCATCCGGAGAATTATTTTGCTGACGGACAGATCCGGGAGGAGGTATTTGTTTACGGATCTTTTTTACAGAGCAAAATGTTTGCTGAAGGAGTGAAATGTACTGATTGTCATGATCCGCACAGTTTACAGCTTAAAGCCTCCATTAACGATAACAGGTTGTGTATGCAGTGCCATGAGCCGGAGTTTAACACTCCTGACCATCATTTTCATGAAGTTAATACGGAAGCATCCCAATGTGTCAATTGTCATATGACCGGCCGTTATTATATGGAGGTGGACTACCGGCGTGATCACAGTTTCCGGATTCCAAGGCCGGATCAGAGTGCGGAGTTTGGCACGCCGAATGCCTGTAATGATTGTCATACAGACCGGTCGCATGAATGGGCGGCAGATGCCATAGAAGAATGGTATGGAGAAGAACGTCCGGAGAACCATACTGATGTTTTTGTCAGATCTTATGCCGGGTATGAAAATAGCGATGATCAACTTGTTGAACTAATTTCTGATACGGATCAAAATGAAATCATCAGGGCAACAGCCGTATGGTATCTGACCCGTTTCGGCTCAGGAGAGTGGACAGATGTGCTCCGGCTTGCTCTTGAATCAGATAGTCCGATGGTACGAAACAGTGCAGCTAAAGCTGTTGCTGACATGCCGGGTGACCAGCGCCGCCGTTTGCTTGCACCGCTTTTGGATGATCCTGTCAGGGCTGTACGAATCGCATCAATGCAGGGGCTGCAGGAATTTAACCCGGGTGATTTTTTAATGGGTAACCGGGATTCGTTTCGTGATGCCCATGAAGAGTATCTATCGTATCTTCACCTGAATCAGTATTTTCCTCAGGGACAAATGAATCTTGGCCAATATTATGAGAGCAGAGGTGAGATTTCACGAGCTATTGAAGCCTATCAGCGAACTTTACAGCGAGATCCCTATTTTTATCCTGCCCGGATGAATTTATCCTATCTTTATAACAATCAGGGGCAAAATGATTTGGCCGAGCAGATGTTACGCGAAGTTATTGACCAGGATCCGGATTTCGGGCAAGCGTACTATTCGTTGGCTCTTCTGTTGGCCGAAATGAACCGGCTTGATGAATCGGTTGATCAGTTTGAACAGGCAGCAGAATTAATGCCTGAGAACAGCAGGGTGTACTATAACCTGGCAATATCACTGCAGACATTGAACCGGCCGGAGGATGCTGAGATTGCCTATAANCGTGCCATTGAACTGGAACCCGAAAATGGTGATTACCGGTACGGGATCATAACTTTGTATATGCAACAGGAAGAATATTACAAAGCTCTCGAACATGTTCAGGTTCTCAACAGACTATATCCGAATAATCCCCAGGTTCAACAGTTGATTCAATTAATAGAAGGGGAGACTTGAATTTTGTCCGAAGGGCAAAAAAGGTCTAACGATTTTTTTGGATATAAAGATCTGCCCATGATCCGTCCGGTTCATTTCATGCACAGACACCGAATTCAGCGATGCCAATCCGTTTCTGTTATCAGATCAATTCTTGCAGAAATTCCGAATAAGAATACGACCAAATGATCCGTCAGGATCATCTCGTGGGTAG
>SL_3KL_010_SEDDRAFT_10004007_pt1 | contig 13359 bp, 9 predicted proteins | sample SodLakKL_010_SED_2_FD_10381 | JGI IMG/M metagenome (IMG submission 10381)
CCAGGGTAGGCCGTTACGTACCACTCAGAACCCCCCCACCCCTTTAAACACCGGATTCCCCTATGGCCCGGCCGGAAGAACCTGTCGGGCATTATTCCGGTTTATAGTTGTTCATAATCCTGCCCACGGCCTGCAACAGCCATCCTGGTTTTTGCAGAATGCCAAAGCGGCTCTCAGGTGGTTTTGCCGGCCATACCCGCCGGCATACCAAGGATCGCTACAGGTGATCGCGGGCTATTTGTTCGTTCCATGTTTTGGAGAATACCCGGTTGCCGGCTTCATAGGCATCCAGGGTGGCGTGGATATAAAAATACCTTGTGTCGGAGGTGAGTACGGTATGTGTTTTGGTCATGATATGCCATTTGCCCCGCTTCATGCTTTTGCGGCTGCTGGTCTCTGCCCTGACCGATTCGAGCGAATCGGCCCGTACCGAGTAGCTTTCCTCGATTTTTTGCTCGACCTCCAGGCCGATGTTTTTCAAAAAGTAGTTGCCTTCGTCCTTGACCACCTTCATCTCGGTTTCGTCGGCAATGAGGTCGCGGTTTACCTTCCATTCATAATAAGGGGCATGGATTACCTGCTTTTCAGAAGAGGGAAGGGCTCCAAGGGGAGGGCCGAATGCGCCGACGGCTTCGCCCTTAGCGCTCAGCAGGGGAAGATCGAGATAACTTTCTTCGCCGTATACGTGCATCATGACCAGTTCAGGGGGTGGCCAGGCCAGGGGGAAATACGAGGTGGAAATCGAAAGCCGGATCTGGTTCCCTTTCGGAAAAACATGCCCGATCTCGTTCAGTTTCACGTCGATCCGGTACTTTTCCCCGGGCTTCAGCTTTTTGGGGTCCTCGTGGCTTTCGCGGTGGCATAGGTTGAGTATCCCATAGGTGACCCGGGTGGCCTTTCCATCGGGCGCCACGTCCGAAAGCCTGACCGCGATCATGGCCACGGGACGGTTGACCTTAAGTTGAAGCCTGGCTACCGGCATTCCGATAATGTGCACCTCCTCATCAAGCGGCCTGCTGGTAAACACCAGGCCACCCCCGTCCTCGTTCCTCTGATCGCCCGGCAGATCGGGCGGGGCCGAGTAGGAACACCATTTTCCGGCAAACATTCCCAGATCCAGTGGCGATTGCACCCACAGGGCCTTGGGTTCCCTGCTTTCCGAACGCCGGGTCTTCAGTACATGGTCGTTGTACAGCACATAGCGCCTGTTTTTTACCTTTTCGGAAGGCCAATCATTAAGCCCGAGCCAATATCCCGGTCTTTGCTCATAGCTGGTAAAGGGGTGGATGCTTTCCTGCATAAAGGCCTTCAGGACCGGTTCCTTATCGATACCCGTTTCCTTATTCTTCAGCCACTTGTCCCACCAACGGATGCATTCCTGCAAAAAACCGATGGCCGGGCCGGGGATCCCGTCGTGGGGGTAACGGTGACTCCATGGGCCCACCAATCCCATCCTGGGCACCTTCAGATGCTGCAGCATTCTGAAAACGGCATTGGAGTACCCGTCGGCCCAGCCACTTACGGCCATGACAGGGCAACGGATATCTTCGTAGTTTTCGCAGACGGAGCCATGCTTCCAGAAATCATCGCGGCGCTGGTGCTCAAGCCAGTCCTTTAACCACATGCCGCTCTTGTCGAGCCGCTCCATCCAAAGATCCCTCCATTTTTCTCCGGCAATGGCCGGGTCGGGAGGGCTGGAGTTCCGGTCGAACATTACGGAAGCCCATGAAAGATTGTCGCCCAGCAGGCAGCCGCCCATATAGTGCACGTCGTCGGCATACCTGTCGTCGGTTGAACATACGGTAATAACCGCCTTAAGGGCTTCGGGCCTGCGGGCTGCAATCTGAAGGCCGTTAAAGCCGCCCCAGGAGATGCCGATCATGCCTACGTTACCGTTGCACCACTTCTGTGAGGCAAGCCACTCGATGATCCTTTCCCCATCGCTTAATTCCTGCTCGAGGTACTCGCCTTTAAGCAGCCCCTCCGATTCGCCGCTGCCACGGATATCCACGCGGACTCCGGCATAGCCGTGGCCCGCAAAATAGCGGTGGTTTACCTCGTCGACAAGGCGTTTGACATCCCTTTTCCTGTAGGGGATGTATTCCAGGATAGCCGGAACGGGCTTTCTATAGGCCGACTCGGGAATCCACAGCCGGGCAGCCAGCCGGGTTCCGTCGGGCATGCCGATCCAGATGTTTTCGATTTCCTGGATCTTTTCGGAAAAATCATTGGTATAATCCATACAGTGTCAAGATTTAAGCGGGAACTGCAATGGGCAGTTTGTCCGGGAGTATTTTGGCTTCCACCTGGTTAACCCCACCGAGGGCCTCGCCGTCCACCTGAAAGGGCAGGAGATCGTTGCTGCCGATGATCGCATGCCCGGTCTGCATCATTTCCACAAAATCAGGATTCAGGCTTTCGGGTCTCCAAAGTGTTTTCGTCATTTCCAGAACGTCGATCGATTTGAATACCAGAACCTCGAACCTTCCGTCACTGATGCTTCCATGGGGGTTGATCTCCGCTCCGCTCCCAAATTTGCCGGCATTGGCAACAAATACGTCCACGGCCTGGAAGTTTCGCCGCTGCCCGTCGATCTCCACCCAAATATCAAAAGGGTACTGCTGATTGATCAGGCTGGGAATGATCTGAAGCGCATAACCGAGTTTGCCGCGGATGCTGAACTCTTCAAAATTCTTCACCACCTCTGCATTGAGGCCCACATCGGCCAGGTGCACGCAGATCCTGCCGTTTACCTTCAGTATGTCCGAGTTGATGAATGAATCGCCCAGGGCCACCCTGATCTGATCGCCCAGGTTTTGGGGCAGGCCAATGCTTGCCGCCATGCCGTTGCCCGATCCGGCAGGGATGATTCCCAGGGGGAGGTCTTTCCCGTAAAGGGCGGTAGCGGCAATATTGACCAGGCCGTCGCCACCGGCCACCAACACCCTGGATGGTCTCCACGAGTCGATGATGCTGCCGATCATTCCGGCATCGCTCTGGCCGGTGGTTTCGATCTCACGGAAGCTGCCGCCCATTTGTCCCACCATGGCCCTGCATCGATCCTTAATTTCGGATTTGGCGGTATTGCCCGAGATCGGGTTGACCACCAGCAAAACACGTTTTGTCGCCGGCATGTTGATGGTTTCATTCAAAAACATTAATTTAGAAAAAACCTGCGAAACAAACAAAAAAACCGGGTCAGCTGCCCGTGAATTCGTCCGTAATGAAAGTAGATCTGAAATTATACCGGGGATATGTAAACGAAAACCATCTGGTGGTCTTTGGCCATGTGTTCAGGTCATGGGCTCCCGATAAATACCGTCTAGACCGCAAGGGAATCAGGCATGCCTTTTCCATCATCCATATGTTCCGGATCAGGCCCCTGGGCAATGTGAAAGTCAAATTGGTGTTCCATGGTACAGAGGTGAGGACCAAAACCATGGAAGACGGCTATTTTCGTTTCGACATTCCTTTCACCAACAAACTTGAAAGTGGCTGGCACCCCTATCAGGTGGTATGTGAACTGGAACCCTTCGGAATAATTGAGCAGGGAGAGCTGCTGAAACCTTACCGGGGCAGGCTGGGCATTATTTCCGATATCGACGACACCTTTCTGATCTCCCACAGCACAAGCTTGTTCAGGAAAATATACGTGATGCTGTTACGGAACATCAACAAGCGAAAGATCTACCAGGACGTGGTCAGGCATTACCAGGCATTGAGTGTGGCCGGACAGAACAGCAGGGAAGCTTCCAACTCCTTCTTTTTTGTTTCCAGCAGCGAATGGAACCTCTATGATTTCATTCAGCAGTTTGCCGGGATCCACGAATTGCCAAAGGCCGTGATCAAGTTGAAAAGGATTAAAACGGGCATCCGCGATTTTATGTTCACCGGAAGGGGGGATCACGATCATAAGTTCGTAAAGATCAAAGACATCATCTCATTTTATCCGGACCTCGAATACGTCCTGCTGGGCGACGATTCGCAAGCCGATCCCGAAATTTACGAAAAGATCTGCAAGGTGTTCCCGAAAAACATCCGGGCTGTTTATATTCGTCAAACCGGAAAAAATGAAAAGAAAAAAGCCAGAAAGATCATGCAAAATATCGACTCCCTTGGCGTGTCCACCTTTTATTTCAACGACAGCATCCAGGCCATTTCCCATTCGAGGCAGGTAGGGGTGATCTGACCCGGTGCCTGTGATCAGGAGTCGATCCCGATATCCAGAAGTTCGATCAGGTGTTCGTATTTTTGGTATAATTCCTTTTTAGATCCGGCTCCCATATGGATGTTGACCAGATTGCAGCTGTAGGCATCCTGACCGGCCATCTCCGACAATTTCTGGCCTTCTTGGGCCAGGATAAATATCAGGGCATCAAACTCCTTTTCAAGCTCCTTTACCCTGTCTGTGGAAGGCAGACGGGTCACTCTTCCTTTTTTGGTGAATACCCGGTAATGCAGCTTGCCGGCAATCGGGTATTTCCCTTGCTTCCGCTCCATTTCCGGTTTTCGCCCCAAAGCCGTCTTGACCAGGAACTGGTGATTCGACCTTCCGTGCACCTTTTTGAATATCTCGCTGTGGGATTGTGAGATGCGGGTATTTACCTCAAGCAGCCAGATCTGATCGTTTTGGCTGTCATAATAGTATTCGAGGTTGAAGGCGGAGTTATCGTATCCTACCTGCCCGATGACCTTTTCGGTGATCTCCATGATCCTTTTTTGGATATTCCCGGGGAGTTCACTGGGTGTGAGGTATGCAAAAAAGGAAGAATGGTTTTCGTAGGTTTCTGAATCGAAAAAACCATGCTGGCAGACTTCTCCTTCAAATACATAGCCTTCGACGGTTATCTGCTTCCCCGAAATGATCTCTTCGGCAACACAGTAATTTCCATCGATGCGTTTCATCTCACCGGGCAGGGCCGACAAATCGGCCAGGGATAAAATATGGTTGAAGGGTTTGGCAAAATACCCGATATGCTGCCTGGTCTGTTTCAGGGCCTTGTCGAGTTCTTCCTGATCCTGAATTTTAAAACCCAGCTGACTGCCGTATGAGTTGACAGGTTTGAGCCAGAAGGGCAGTTCGAGTCCCATCTCTTCAATGCGGTAGTCCTTATTCGGATCGATCGCGGTAAAACGGGGGATATTACCCGGCACTACTTTTTGTTGTTCGACCCGGCTCCAGTATTTGTGTTCGCAAAGCAGGGCGCTCAGCAGTGAGGGGCTTCTTAAACCGTATTCCTGACAAAGGGTGAAGGTCATCAGCATGGCCGGGTCGAAAAACGCAATAATGGCGTCGATGCTTTTATCGAAACTATCGAGTTTTTCCCTTGCCCGGGCAAGTTTTTCGGCAAAGTCTATTTGCTCCCCTTCCACCAGCAGCACGATCTCCTTCATCGGAAACAACCCGATAAAATTATAATCGGCGGCGTGCTCTATGGATTGGAGTTCTTTAAGGTTGTAGTCGTCCAGGCCAAACACAAAGATGTTTTTCTTCATCGCAGAGGAAGGTTTTCTGTGAAAATACGATAAATTAACCAGAAAATAAAGCCTGTTTGTTAGCTGTCTGCCCTATAGGCCGATAATGCCGGCCTGGTAAAGCTGCTCGATGAAATTGATCAGGTCGCGCAGATCGGTAGGGTGGGCCTGCTGGGCGTCCATCATTTTCTTGATGGTCAGCACAGAATTTTCGCCGTTGACCAGCCGGGCGATCTCGTTGCGGTCTATCCGGCTGTGAACAGGGTAACGGGAAACTGCCTCTTCGGGCAAAGCGCCCAGACTTTCCTGCAAAATATTCGGTCCTCCCTTAAGGATTCCATCGGCCAGGGCAGGACGCATCCTTGCGGCCAGTTGCTCTGTTTCGTTCAGTACAATGGTTACAGAGGGTTCCCCCAGTCTGGCCGCTTTTGCCTTCATCTGTGCTTCCAGGGCTTCCAGATGGGCATTGCCCACCGCCGTCACAACGGCTTTCAGGGCATCCAATTCCTTTTTCACGGCGGCTTCGGATGTGGCCAGTTCAACCACCGACCCCAGGGTTGCCAGTTCATTGGCTATATGGGCCTCCAACAGCCAGGTGGCTCGTTTGTATTGCTCCTGAAGTTGTCCGCTGCCGGATTGCCCTACCATGTCCATGGCTACGGTAAACTGGTGTCCCAGCCTTCTGCTTGCGTTGCCTGCCGTTTCGCCAGCAATGCGCATGGCCACCTCATCGTCGGCATTGGCAATGGTATAGGCTGCGGCTGCCCCGATAACCACTGCCCGCCGGAGCTGAGTGGGATCGGCCTTGTTGGCGATGTCGCCCGAGGTATGATACCAAAGATCCGGCCAGGCGATCATCATCACTCCCGGAATGCGCACCCCAAAGTCATTGAACACTACATGGTCGGAAGAACCGTAATGGGTCTCGATGCTGTAATGAAAAGGCTCGTCGGCTCCGAAGGGGGCCACAATGCGGTGTGGCACATTGGGCACTTCACGCCGGTTTTGCAACCGCTCCCTGTTGCCCTCGCCAACGAAGCGGAAATAATTTTCCACCACATCGTTAACATAATGGGCATTTCCGAAGGTGGTGCGCATCAGCGAAAAATAGGCGTTGTGCAGGCTCAGCCATTCGCCTACCATGTCCATGTTGATGTTGCAGTATGCGTGCCTTATTTCGTCGAAGTTGGCAGCCACCCAGGGCCTGGTGCCCGAGAATTCAGGGCCCCATACAAAGCGTATGCTGCGTCTGGGCCTGGGCAAACGTCCCTCTTCTATCAGGGTGTTCAGTACCCGTGCCACTTCCAGGATGGCGGCGCCTCCCGATTTGTTGTCGTTGGCCCCTTGTTTGACCAGACCTTCAAAAATATGGGCCGAGAAGATCACGGCAATCTCTTCGGGATCCGTGCCCTGGATAATGGCCTCCACATTCTGTATTTCGTAGGGTTCCATGCTGGTTTCCACCAGGGCATGGACCAGGATCTCCTCTCCGCGGCCAAGGCGCTCCATCAACAAGCTGCCCTCACGAAAGTTCATCTGAAAGGCAAAGCCGGCCGGGATGCTTTGCCCGGTTTCCGGATGCTGAACAGGGGTGATTCTGGCTTCGGGTATCTGGAGTGGGTCTATTGTATTCCTCGAGGTGCTGATGGCTACCACTCCCAGGGCTCCCGCCCGGCGGGCATTGGTATGAAGCAGCCCGGCATGGGCATGGCCCACGGCGATTTTGCCTTTCACACCGGCCATTTCCATTTCGGCGGGCGAACCTTCACCTACCCAGATCAGGGGGGCTTCCACATCGGCAGTCATGCTGCCCATTACAAGCTGGAATGCATTGTCGCGGTACGAAACGATCTTTTGCCTGCCCGGGCTGATCTCCCACAGGTCGCCCCGGATGCCGTTCCAGGTCACCTCCTGCCGCGCCTCCATTCTGACCAGACGGGCTCCTGCAATGCCATACCACGAAAGTTTGTCGTAAATATAAGCCGATTCGCGAAAGGTGGTCCGGTATTCTTCCGGACGGCGGTTGCGGGTATATCCGGCGGTTTCCACAATAGTGTTGTGGGCAGTTTCGCCCGAGGCCTCTCCGATAATCTCCTGCATTTGGTCGGGGGGTAGCAATGTCCAGTAATACCATGGCGTATATTGGGCTAAGGCCGGCACCGACAGGAGCAGGGTGGCCAAAAACAAGAAAAACGCTTTATTCATGAAATAAGAGATTGAAGTACAGTGAGAAATCGATTGAGTGTGTTTTTGTGTTTTATTGGATCAGGATGCGGAAACTACTGCTTTTTGAGGTTTCCTGGTCGGTGATCCGCAGTATGTAAACGCCTTTGGAAAAGGCTCCCAAAGCGATCGATGTCCGTTCATCGTGATGATCGTTCCGGTAAAGCCGTTGGCCGCTTTGGGTAAAGATTTCCAGTTGGGCCCGGCCGGGCATTTCCACATGGATGACATCACTGGCCGGATTGGGATAGATCCTTGCCGGCCTCTCGGGGGGAAGCCCGGTCGAAGTCTCTGTGATGGTGATGGTGGAAAAGGTCTGACAGCCCCACTGGTTGGTGACCAGTACCGAGTAGAAACCCGGCACCTGGGGGGCAATGCTTGAAGAGGTGGCCCCGGTATTCCACAGATGGGCCGACTCCGGATTGCGGGCATCCAGTATCAGTTGCCCTTCGTCCAGGTAAGACCATTCTTCCAGGTTAACAATGGGCGACTCCCGCGTCTCTGCCGGTACTTCGACCAGGGGACCGGCACAGCCGGAAGCCCCCAAGCGGATATCGTACAGCCAGTAATAAAAATCGGTCGAATTCGTGGCTGTGGTCTCCAGGATGTCGATGGCCCCGGGACTGGAGTATGGGTAGGGGTTTTCGAAGTTGGATGTGGCCCTGAACAGGGTGGTGCCGGGGCCATAGGCAACCCTTAACCTGTACAGTCCCGGATCGGGAATGTGCAGATTCAGGCGATACACCCTGCCCTGATCGTCAGGGTCATCGGGAGCGCCATTTTGCGGGCTGGCCGGGCTTCTGCTTGCCTGCAACTGGAGGTGCGCCTTCGAAACCACCTCGCCCGTTTCGTAGTTTACAACCGTAAAAGTCAGGCTTCCAGGATAGCCCACATACAACCTGGCCGATTCGATCACCAGGGGCACATGTGTGCGGATGATGGGATGGGCAGTGGCCCTGGCGTAGGTGCCATCGGTCCATGGAGCCTCTTCCTTGCTTTCAGGCCCCAGCCTGCCCGAAAAATTATACACCCCGGCATAGAGCGAAGCGTTTTCGTGAACATAATCCACTGAGGCCTGGTTGCCGGCAGCCAGCAAACCTCCATCGACTGCCTGGTCGTACCAATAGGTCAGCCCGTTGGCACCTGCCCTAAGGGTGACCCTGGGAGAGCCTATGCAATGTACCGCTTCGGCCTCCGGATCGGGGCCCTCCTCCGGGATTTGGAACGAAACAACGGTCGTATCATTGGCCTTGTTTACATCTCCCTGGAGCAGGCTGGTTAGCACAATGCTCACCTCGGTCCCGGCAAGGGTCTGAAAGCTTTGTTCAAATTGATGGGTCGATACTGACAAGGCCGGCAGGGGACCCGGGATCACCTCTTCGATCTCTTTGACCAATTGGCCGTTTTCGTAAATCCGGGCCTGCAGCGGGATATCGAAAACCTCCTGCTTTCCGAAGTTTTCGAGTCCGAACACCAGGAAATGTTGCTCATCGGCGCAATCGCCCGGGCCCGGGGAGTAAATGGCAACCGGCCCTACGTCGGTGGAGGCCATTTCAAATACCATATAATAGTCCTGGGTTTCGCCATAAGCATAAGTCCCGCAAGCAGTGACCTCTGCGGGATCTTCTGTTTCGACCAACACCAGGCGGAGCGTTCCCACCGATGCGGGGGCCACATCACCAGGAACATGCAGCATGCCCGAAAATTCGCCCGAAGTGTAGAATACCTCTGAAACGACTGCCGGTTCTTCTTCGTCAAATTGCCCATCGGCATACCAGTCGGCAAACACCTTCAATATGCGCGGATTCTCCTGTCCGCAGCTGCCTATGTTTGCCGTAAAGGGGTAAGAGGCACCGGCCTGCAGGCTGGCCCTGGAGTCCGGGAATTTGCGATACGTATGGCAGCCGGTGCCGGTGTGCTGATCAATGCCATGCAGGCTGAAACCGTCTATGCGGGCATTGGCCGGATCGGTGGCGCCGGACTGGCAGAGGGGTTCGCCGCCGATCCCGGTGGCGATCAGGGAGAACCATTGGGGTCCCCTGACCAATTGGAAGTTCTTGTGCGATATGGTAATGGTATAGGTTTGGCCAGGTATGGGATCGGCAATGAATACCTGCTCAATGTTGTCTGCGGTATTGTCGCCCCTGGTAGCTGGTGCTGCGGGGTTTGCCACATCCAGCACCCATGGCATAAAGGTGTTTTTCCCGTCCGATACCCTGACATCCAGGTCATTGATCAACCTGGGCGAACGGTTGTTGAGTACCGAGGCATTGATCGGGAGGGGGGTGGCTTCAGGGTCTGTCCAGCAGATGCTCACCACCAGGGGTTCCTTTCCCGATGCCACCACTGTTCTGACCACCGTGTTGCCCGACTCGAGCGAAACCTCCTCGACGAGGCTGCTGCTGCCGTTTCCGGATATTACCTCCGCAGCCCGGGCCACATTCAGCAGGCCCCAGCCATAGGCATAATCCGGTCCGGGATTGCCGGCATCGTCGGCGGTATGGCAGGCAAGCCCTCTGAGGGTCGAACTGAGCATGAATTCGCCGTTGATCTGTTGGTAATGTTCCTGCAACAAAAAAAGGCTTCCGGATGTATTTGGCGCCGACATGGAGGTGCCGCTCGAAGAACTGTAATGGGCGTCTCCGGCCGATGCACTGGAGTACAGATTGACCCCATTGGCCACCAGATCGGGCTTTATGCGGCCATCGTCGGTGGGCCCCCAACTGCTGAATGCCGACATGACGACATCCTCCGGTTTGCGGTAACCCTCCTTAATGGCCGAAACCGCGCCCACACTGAGTATGTTTTTTGCATTCCCGTATGTAGGGATCACATTATAGCCATCGTCGCTGCTCATCATCGTCGAACGGCTCGACATCAATTCCCAGTTGCCGGAGCTGTCCCTGCGCCAGTAAGGTTGTCCTGCGTCCGGGCCATTATTGTTGCGGTTGTTGCCCGACGACTTCACGATCAGGTAATGGGGAGCGTGGTAGGCAATCATGTCCCAGAGTTGCGACTTCTGATCATAATACCCGAACTTATAGTCATGGGTGGTGCTCACGTTGACATCGCCATGCCATTCCCAGTTTGGGTTGGAGGGAGTGCCGGCCCTGTCGCCATTGAAACGCCACCCGGCAATACGGCCGTACGAATGATTCGACACCAGCAGACCGGCAGCTGCCTCTCCCATTTCTTCGCTGTCGTTGCCGAAATCCCACGACCTCAGATCGGGTGCCCCGAAAGCCATCCCCCTGGCCAGGGCATTGACCCCAGCGGCGATCATGGTGCCGGCTACATGGGTGGCGTGATGGCTTGTCCCTGCATCCAAATTGTTCAGTTCAATACGGCCCTGCATTTCCTGATGGGTTTCGAGTACGCTTCCCCCGTCCCAGATAGCCAGTTTGCCGGTCATAAAGGCAGAACTGCCCGAAAGTCCGAGTCCGCTGCTGCCTCCCGGCCATAATTGGTTCGTGCCTGTGGTGGCTGCTGCATACACATTGAATTCGGTAGCAGCATAGATGGGCTGTCCGTTCTCATCCACGCCCTCCAGCAAAACCACCTGGCCCCCGGTTTGGACCTGCCGTACCACCCAGCCCTTTTCAGCGGCCAGTTCCAGAGCCTTTTGGCGGTTGGCACGGACCTGCCTGAACAATGGCGCCGCTTTCTCCTGAAACTGTATCTGCCTCGAGCCCGGATCAGGCCTTTGGGAATGATTGTCCTGGCCAGCGGCTGTGGCAAAGGTCAGAATTAACAGCAGAAATGAATAAAGTCGTATGCGGTTCATGGGAGAAGGCGTTGGGATGGTTCATTATATTAAAAAAAGGCAGACTGGCTTATGGACAGACCGTTGGAGTTCAGCAGGGAACAGATGCCCTCCATACCTCTGCCGGGGTGAGATCCAAAGCGGAAGGCTCATCGGGCAAATCGAAATAGCCATAAAAATAGGTATAGCCACAGCCCGTCCGGACAAAAAAGATCTCGTAGCTGTCGTCCGGCCGAAGCCTGAGGGCGATCCGTTTTTTCAGGTCGTCAGGGCTTTCCCTCTTGGGCTCAGCCTCAGGATCGGGCATGCCCACCGCTTCGTTGAACAGCATCCCGGAAGCATGCAATAACTCATAGATATCACTGGCCGTTTCCCTGTCGATGCCACTTTGTGCAAAACGCTCGTTCATTCGCTCAAGGAAGGCTCCAAGTCCTTGCCGGTCTTCCTGCTCAGGTCCTCCGTGGCCGAAAGCCCGGTTAATGCTGATGATGCCGGGGTGATCGCGGGGGAGTATTTCGGGATTTTGCCAATGTGAATCGTCTGCATCGTTCATGGATGCCGTGGTTTTGGGCCCCCTGCAAGCCATCAAGATGATCATGGCCATGGCAGAGAACAATAGGAGTCGGATCATACAAATTAAATTGGGCATCTAAATTAGGCAAAAAAAGTTGAAAATTATTTACTAATTTAGGTTCCTGATTGCGAACCCTAACAAAGCNATTATGGGCAAAGCCATTGTAAAATGCACCATCGCCACATACGGGATAGAAGAATACGTGGTAGAGGTTCCCTGCAAGAAAGACGACGTGGATGAGATCATTATTTCACGCGCCTGGCAACAGCTGAAAAAGGAGGAAGGGGGATCCCTCCCTTACGGAAACCGCAGCGCAGAGATTATCAGGCGTACAGACAACGGATCATGACTGCCGGCCGCGATCTTTCAGTTTTTTCCCGATCTGATAGGCATCGCCGGCTTTCTCCCCAATTTTCCTGTATTCCCTGACCCCACCAATATAGATCAGGGGGCTGAAGGCCGAAATGTCGATGGAGGAAACATCGCCCGTGTCCTTCAGTTTGTCGGTATCGATATGGGTTTGCAGTATCTCTCCGGCAAAATGGTTGGTCCGGCCGATCATTTGGTGGCTGGTCAGCCTGCATTCGAGATTCAGGGGGCATTCCTTGATGATGGGCGATTCAATAAAGTCGGAAGGCAGCTTCGTCAGCCCGCATTCGCTGAACTTGTCGGTATCATGGCCACTGGTAATCCCGCAGAAATCGGCCTGGGTCATGATGCCGGTGCTGGCGATATTGACGGTAAAATGCCTGTTCTTTTTGATGGCTTCGCCGGAAAACCCCCTGTTGCCAACCGAAATACCCAATGTGGGAGGCTTGCTGGTAAGCAGGCTGACCCAGGCAATGGTCACTATGTTCGCTTCTTCCATGGTGCCGGTCACCACCAGCGAAACCGGGCATGGGAACATGATCTTCTGTGGTCCAAAACGAGTTTTCATAAGTTTGTGGTTTTGTTGTTTTGGTAAGGCAGAAACGTCTGAAATGTCTGAAATGTCATTTAGCGTTTTCTCGCAGGCAGTGTTCTGGTTAAACCCCGGGAAAACCCAAACAGGTTTAAAGGTTTAAAGGTTTAAAAGTTTAAAAGTTTAAAAGTTTAAAAGTTTAAGTATTGGATAATCAGCCTTTAAACTCTTCAACTCTTCAACTCTTCAACTTTCCACATTCTACCTTCTGTCTTCTGTCTTCTGTCCTCTGTCCTCTGTCCTCTGTCTTCCGTCTTCTAAACTTTTCAACTCTTCAACTCTTCAACTCTTCAACTCTTCAACTCTTCAACTCTTCAACTCTTCAACTCTTCAACTCAACTCTTCAACTCTTAAACTCTTCAA
>SL_3KL_010_SEDDRAFT_10004008_pt1 | contig 13358 bp, 13 predicted proteins | sample SodLakKL_010_SED_2_FD_10381 | JGI IMG/M metagenome (IMG submission 10381)
GGGGCTTACTGCCAATTGCCAAATTCCGATCACGATCACGACTACGCTCACGCTCACGAGGGGGGGGGTGGCGCCCCAGAGGCTGGTTGTTGTGCTAAGATACGCGCGCGTCACGCCCCCTTGCTGACCACCCTCCGAGCGCACGTCCTTCCCCAGCGCTCGGCATCACAAAAAGAGCGCGAGGAGCCCCATGCAGTACGACAAGATCACTGTACCGGCGGACGGCGAAGCCATCCGTATCAACACCGATTTCAGCATTGAAGTGCCGGACAACCCGATTATTCCCTTTATCGAGGGGGACGGTATCGGCATAGACGTCACGCCGGTGATGAAGGAAGTGGTGGAAGCGGCCGTGGAGAAAGCCTACGGCAAGAAGCGCAAGATTCACTGGATGGAGGTCTACGCCGGTGAGAAGGCGCTGGAGAAATACGGCGAGAATCAGCACCTGCCTCAGGACACCCTGCACGCCCTGAAAGATTTCGTGGTCTCCATCAAGGGCCCGCTGGGCACGCCCACCGGTGGCGGTATTCGCTCCCTGAACGTGGCCATTCGCCAGTTCATGGACCTGTATGCCTGCGTGCGCCCGATTCAGTATTTCCCCCCGGTGTCCACACCCATCAAGACCTCCGAGCTCACCGACATGGTGGTGTTTCGTGAGAATACGGAAGACATCTACGCCGGTATTGAATGGCCTGCGGGCAGTGACGAAGTGCGGCGCGTGATCGATTTCCTGACCCGGGAAATGCATGTCACCAACATCCGCTTCCCGTCCAGCTCGGGCATCGGCATCAAGCCGGTTTCCCGGGAAGGCTCCCAGCGCCTGGTGAGAAAAGCCCTCAACTACGCCATTGAGCACGACCGGGTCTCGGTGACCCTGGTGCACAAGGGCAACATCATGAAATACACCGAAGGCGCCTTCTGTGACTGGGGCTACAAGGTGGCCATGGAAGAATTCGGCGCCAAGCCCATCGACGGCGGCCCCTGGTGCGAGTTCACCAATCCGCGCAATGGCGAAAAGATCGTGGTCAAGGATGTGATTGCCGACAACTTCCTTCAGCAGATTCTGCTGCGCCCGGAAGATTATGATGTCATCGCCACCCTGAACCTGAACGGCGACTACATATCCGATGCCCTGGCGGCCCAGGTGGGCGGCATCGGCATTGCCCCGGGCGGTAATATCGGCGACGGCGTGGGCGTGTTCGAGGCGACCCACGGCACGGCGCCGGGCTTTGCCGGCAAGGACCGGGTGAATCCGGGCTCCATCATCCTTTCCGCCGAAATGATGCTCCGCTACATGGGTTGGACCGAAGCCGCTGATCGGATTCTGGACGGTATGCGGGCTACCCTGGCCAGCAAGACCATGACCTACGATCTGGCACGCCTGCGCGAGGCCATCCGCAAGCCCAAGCGGGAGCTCGCGGGACGCAAGAATGTGGAAGAAAGCATGCAGGACCTGATTCCCGGGGCGACGCTGGTGGGTTGCTCTGGCTTCGGCAAGGCGATTATCGCTAATATGTGATCAATCCGGGGCGGCCGCTGCGGCCCGCCCCGTTCGTATCTTTGGCGGCGCAGGGAGGGCGCCCGCCAATCAGTGCAGGGAAGATGCGCTCAATCACGCGTTCGGGAATGATGGGGGAACGATGACAATCCGAGTGCTGTTGGTGGATGACCATGCGCTGGTGCGTACCGGCATCCGGCATATTCTTGACGAGGCCCCGGGCATTGAAGTGCTCGCCGAAGCCTCCTCGGGGGAAGAGGCCGTGGATCTGGCCCGGAGCGAAAAGCCGGACGTGATCCTCATGGACGTGAATATGCCGGGCATCGGCGGTCTGGAGGCTACCCGAAAAATTGCCACGGCCGCGCCCGATGTGAAGGTAATCGTGGTATCGGTCCATTCCACGGACCCCTATCCCTCCCGCATGCTGGAAGCAGGTGCCCAGGGGTATCTCACCAAGGATTGCTCGGGTGAGGAGATCGTGACGGCAGTCAAGCGCGTCCACCAGGGGGAGCGCTACCTGGCGGCAGATGTTGCCCGCAAGCTGGCCGACAGCCTGCTGTCCGGCAACAAGGGGACCCCACTGGATCAACTCTCCCAGCGGGAACTGCAGGTCATGTTGATGATCATCCAGGGGCACAGCGTGCAGGTGATTTCCGACAAACTGTTTCTGAGCCCCAAGACTGTCAGTACCTATCGACACCGCCTGTTCCAGAAACTGGATGTGGAAAATGATGTGGGTCTGGCTCGCTTTGCCATCCGCCATGGTTTGCTGGATGACGATCCAATGGCGCCCGATAGTGATCCCGCCTGAGCATGTCCAACGCACCTGAAAGCCAGGCCTTTCAGGCCGATTGCCGAGCCTGCCCCCGTTTGCGACGTCATCTGGATGGGGTGCGCAAGCAGCACCCTGACTATCATGCGGCCCCTGTGGCACCGTTCGGCCCGGCCCGGGCCCCCTTGCTGATCGTCGGTCTCGCACCCGGCATGCATGGGGCCAACGCCACCGGCCGGCCCTTCACCGGTGACTATGCCGGCATTCTGCTTTACAAGACCCTGCACGAGTACGGTTTTGCCAGTAAGGCGGTAGCGAAATCCAGGCATGACGGGCTTAAGCTGAAAGGCTGCCGCATTACCAATGCGGTGAAATGCCTGCCGCCCGAGAACAAACCCACCGGGGATGAAGTAAAGCGCTGCGCGCCCTTTCTGCGGTATGAGATCAAGGCTCTGCCGAGGCCCGGCGTCATACTGGCACTGGGCAAGATCGCCCATGATGCCGTGCTGCGGGTACTGGGCCGCAAGCTCAACGCCCACCCGTTCGGGCATGCCGCCGAACACCCGCTGGACGACGATCTGATCCTGCTGGATTCCTACCATTGTTCACGCTACAACACCCAGACCCGGCGCTTGACGGAGTCGATGTTTCGGGATGTTATTGCCCGGGCACGGCAAATATCCTCGTAATCGGGTTTTGTAAAGCAGCTACAAGCTGCAAGCCACAAGCTACAAGCGAAAGATACATACCCGCCGTCCTGCTGGGTTTGTGATGTGCCCGTAGCTCGCCGCTCGTAGCTTGAAAAAGCCGATTACGATAGCGATTACGAGAAAACCTGTCGTATCGTCATCCTGTTGGGATTGTGCTCATGACCCAGGTATCAATGTTTTGGCCGCCAGGCTACAAGCGGGCAGGTGGAACCTCGGCTATGTGCGGCAATCGAAGGATGGTCGCGGAAACCCGCCCGGGAGGGCAGATGCCATTTTCTTCTTTTCGCTTGCGGCTTGTAGCTTGAAGCTTGTAGCTTCATCACAATGACTGAATTCGACCACAAGGCCTTCCTGGCCAGCCTCGGCACCGGGCCTGGTGTTTACCGCATGCTGTCCGAGGACGGCACGATTCTCTATGTTGGCAAGGCTCGTAACCTCAAGCGTCGGGTGGCCAGCTATTTTCAGAAGAATCCGGACAGCCCCAAGACCCGGGCACTCATGCGCCAGGTGCACAGGGTGGAGGTCACGGTCACCCATACCGAAACCGAAGCGCTGATTCTCGAGAACAATCTGATCAAGGCCCACCGGCCTCGCTACAATGTGCTCATGCGGGATGACAAGAGTTATCCCTATATTCACCTGTCCGATCATCAATACCCCAGGCTCAGCTTCTATCGCGGTCGACGCAAGGAGAAGGGTCGTTTTTTCGGTCCCTATCCCAGCGTGACGTCCATCCGAGCTACATTGAACGAGTTACAGAAGCTGTTTCGCATTCGACCCTGCAGCGACAGTTTCTTTCGTAATCGCTCACGTCCTTGCCTGCAGTACCAGATCAATCGCTGTACAGCGCCCTGCGTGGATTACATTTCGCCGGAGGACTATGCACGGGATGTGGAGAATGCGGCCCTGTTCCTGCAAGGCAAGAATGACGAAGTGATCGGGCGCCTGATTGAGCGGATGGAAGCGGCCTCCGAATCCCTGGCCTTCGAGCAGGCAGCCGAATTCCGGGATCAGGTTGCCCGCTTGCGTCAGGCTCAGGCAAAGCAATACGTCAGCGGTGATGACGGTGATTTCGATGTAGTAGCGGTGGCTCGCCAGGGCGATATCTTCTGTGTGGCCATCATCTACATTCGTGCGGGCCGAAACCTGGGCAGCAAGACCTTCTTTCCACGGGTCTCCCTGGATCAGGATGAGCGAGATGTGCTGGCGGCGTTTCTGCCGCAGTACTACCTTGACCGGGATCCGCCCGTCGAGATCATCACCGCCGTTCAGGTAGCGGATTCGGGTGTTCTTGCAGAGACCCTGAGTACACAAATAGGAAGAAAGGTCCGGATTCGTCACCGTGTGCGCGGCGAGCGCACCCGCTGGCTGCAGATGGCAGCGGAGAATGCCTCACAGGCCATCGCCAGCCGCATGGCCACCGACAGCAATGCCCGTGCGGCACTGGAGGTGCTGGCGGAAACCCTGGGCATGGACGAAGTGCCGGCCCGCATGGAATGCTTTGATATCAGCCATACCAGTGGTGAATCCACGGTGGCCAGTTGTGTGGTGTTTCAGGATGGTGTGTCGGCAAGCAGCGATTATCGGCGTTTCAATATTCGCGCGGAAACTGGTGGTGATGATTACGCCGCCATGCGGGAAGCATTGCATCGACGCTATACCCGATTGCAAAAAGGCGAGGGCAGGCTGCCGGATCTGCTGTTGGTGGATGGTGGCAAGGGGCAATTGGCTCAGGCTGAAGAGGTTCTGGAAGAGCTGCAGGTGGACGGGGTGAGGATACTGGGCGTTGCCAAAGGTCGGGATCGTCGGGCCGGTCAGGAGCAGCTGTTCTTGTCGGGTCGCAAGGCTCCGCTTATACTTCAGGCTGATTCGCCGGCCCTGCATCTGGTTCAACGCATCCGTGACGAAGCGCATCGTTTTGCCATTGCCGGCCATCGGCATCGCCGGGCCAGAACCCGTCAGCAGTCCCCATTGGAGGGGATTCCCGGCCTGGGCCCCAAGCGACGCCAGGAGCTGCTCAAGGCTTTTGGTGGTCTGCAGGGCATTCGCCAGGCCGGCATCGAGGATCTGGCAGCCGTAAAGGGTATCAGCAGGGCCCTTGCGCGATCGATCTATGATGAATTCCGTCTGGAGTAGACTCTTAATGCCGCTCAACATCCCGAACAGCCTGACACTTTTTCGAATCGCCCTGATTCCGGTGTTCATGCTGTTCTTCTTCCTGCCCTTCAAATGGGCGGCACCGGCCAGCGCGCTCATTTTCACCCTGGCAAGCCTCACCGACTGGCTGGACGGCTATCTGGCACGCAAACTGGGTCAGTTTTCCAACTTTGGGGCCTTTCTCGATCCAGTGGCCGACAAGTTGATGGTGATCGCGGCGCTGGTGCTGCTGGTTTATTACGACGGCCGTATCATTATGGTTATTCCGGCGGTGGTAATCATCGGTCGGGAAATTGCGGTCTCAGCGTTGCGGGAATGGATGTCCGAACTGGGCTCACGCGCCAGCATTGCCGTCAGTTGGCTGGGTAAGGTAAAAACAACCACCCAGATGATCGCCATTATTTTGCTGCTCTGGCGTTATGACATTGCCTGGATCCCGGTCTATGAGCTGGGGATGCTGCTGCTGTATATCTCCACGGTCCTGACTTTGTGGTCCATGTTCAATTATCTGCAAGCGGCATGGCCCACCATGCGGGAAGAAATGGTGGACGATGACAGTTAGTGTACCCGTCACCCATTTTGATTCTTGTATAGCGCCACCCAACCACGATCGCGGTGTTGGTGCTCTTGAAGAAGGGGCCAGCCCTTCCCGGTAAGCGCCGCCTTGCGCTCGCGGTCGTAGGGCACTCTTTAAGCACCAAAATGGGTGACGGGTACACCGGCTGGGCCTCTGAAATTGGTGGTGTTCAGACAACAATTTTGGCTTGACCCCTTGACACTTTCTCTCTGGTCCATAGAATAGTCGCTTCTTCAGGCGGGAATAGCTCAGCTGGTAGAGCACAACCTTGCCAAGGTTGGGGTCGCCGGTTCGAATCCGGTTTCCCGCTCCAGATCGCGAGAAAGGCCTCGGTGTAACCCACCGGGGCCTTTTTTGTTTGGGTTAAGGATGCCGCCGCTCTTCTCGTGAAGCGTGAGCGTAGTCGTGATCGTGATCGGCTTTTGGAAAGCAGCAGTGAGCTACGAGGGGCGAGCAACGCGCTAAAAGACGAAAACCTGGCCGTGCCGATTTTCGGGTTTTGACTGGAACCGGAAGCCTTTTGCCCGTAGCGGCGTACATTCCGATCACGATCACGATCACGACTACGCTCACGATGAAAAGGCGGATGGCGGCGGCGGATGCCTCCATAATGCTTACCCATTCCCCAAATTTATGCTAAAGTTCGCGCCCTGAACGGCACCCGATTGGCTCGGTGGCAGAGTGGTGATGCAGCGGCCTGCAAAGCCGTGTACGCCGGTTCGATTCCGGCCCGAGCCTCCAGTTTTTCCCGACGTTATTTGCCGGGTAAGCGCAGACGATCAGCCCGGGTGGCGGAACTGGTAGACGCAGCAGACTTAAAATCTGCTGGCCCTTTGGGCCGTGCCGGTTCGATTCCGGCTCCGGGCACCATTTTCCGCCCAAGGGCATTCATTCCGACAGCCAAGACGCAGGCGGATGTCCGATATAACGGCGCAGCCTCAACCTCCCCAAGATGATGCCTTCCAGCTTTCGGCCAGCGGCCTGGAGATCTGGCGGGGCGAAACCCTGTTGTTGCAAGACTTTTCCTTCCGGATCAATGCCGGCGATCTGCTGTGGCTGCGAGGCCCCAATGGGGCCGGCAAGACCACACTGATGCGGGTCGTACTGGGCTTGTCCCACGCGGAAACCGGCCAGGTGGAATGGTGCGGCCACCCACGGGATGAGCGACGCGCCGGGTTTTTGACCGATGTAGCCTGGTGCGGACACCAGCCGGGGCTGCGCCCGGAATTGAGTCCGCGAGAAAACCTGCTTGCCTGGCGTCCCCTGGCCGGCCGCCTGTCGGCGGTGACGGTTGACGATGCCCTGGCGCGCGTCGGCCTCGACACACGAGGCGATCAGCCTTGTCACAGTCTGTCCGCCGGACAGATTCGCCGTGCCGGTCTGGCCCGCCTACTGCTGTCTGATGCCCGCCTCTGGTGCCTGGATGAACCCCTCACCAGCCTGGATGCCGACGGGCAGGGGCTGGTGGGTGAGTTGATCGCCGAGCATTGCGCCGGCGGTGGTGCGGCCCTGGTGAGCAGTCACCAGCCCCTGCCGGCCGGCGCCGGTACCGCCCGAGAGCTGCATATTGGCGGGGAGGGGACGGCATGAGAGGGGTTTTCATGACCACCCTGAAGCGCGAGCTGCTGCTGGCCGTTCGCCGCGGCTCCGATCTGGCGACCCCGCTGATGTTCTTTATCCTGGTGGGCATGCTGTTTGTGCTCGGCCTGGAACCGCGCCCGAGCTTGCTGGTCGCGGTGGGGCCTGGCGTCATCTGGGTGGCGGCCCTGCTGGCCTCACTGTTGGGCGCGGAACGCCTGTTCCGGGACGATTTTCACGGCGGCGGTCTGGAGCTGGCCGCCCTCAGTCCGGAACCCCTGAGTCTGAACATTCTCGCGAGATTGCTCGGCCACTGGCTGGTGACCGCCGTGCCGCTGATACTGCTGGCACCGGTGCTGTCATTGATGATGAATCTGCCCATGCAGGCCCTGCCGGTGCTATTGCTGGTGCTGTTGCTGGGAACCCCGGTATTCACCGTCTTGTCTGCACTGGGAGCCGCGCTGACTGTCAGCCTGCGGGGTGGTGGCACCCTGCTGGCCCTGCTGGTCCTGCCGTTGACCATTCCGGTGCTGATTTTCGGCAGTCGTTCGGTGGTCCAGGCGGTGGAAGGCGACGCGGTGACTGGCGTCTGGGCCCTGGCCAGTATCATGATGCTGGCCATCAGCCTGGGTCCGATGGCCATTGCTGCGGCAATCCGAATCAGTCTTGAGTGAGCCGGGTCTCATGAACCACAGAGAATCACTGGAGAGTAGAAAGCGTGGCTAGGGAAAACTGGCGCTGGTTTCACATGCTGGGTTCGCCACCGCATGTCTTTCGCATTGCAGGTCGCCTGGCGCCGTGGTTTGGCGGCCTGGGTCTGGCGGCTTTGGCCGTGGCGACGGTCTGGGGTCTGGTCTTTGCGCCGCCGGATTACGAGCAGGGCGATGGCTTTCGGATTATATATGTGCACGTGCCGTCCGCCTGGCTGTCACTATTCGTCTACACCATGATGGCCGTAGCCTGTGCGGTGGGCCTGATCTGGCGCATGAAGGTGGCTTTTGCCGTGGCCGTGGCGGCAGCACCGCTGGGTGCAGCCTTCACCTTCCTGTCCCTGGCGACGGGGTCCCTCTGGGGCCAACCGATGTGGGGCACCTGGTGGACCTGGGATCCGCGCCTGACGTCCCAGTTGATCCTCCTGTTCCTGTACCTGGGTTTCATTGCCCTGAACCGGGCCTTTCAGGATCAGCGCAGCGGCGATCGGGCCAGCGCATTGTTGGCGGTAGTGGGGGTGGTCAATGTCCCCATCATCCATTTCTCGGTGGATTGGTGGCACAGCCTGCATCAGCCGGCCACCATCGCCAAGTTCGGCGCGCCTTCTATCGACACCGCCATGCTGATTCCCTTGTTAATCATGGCAGTGGGTTTCAAGCTCTATTTCGTCTGGCTGCTGTTGCTGCAGCTGCGTTCGGAACTGTTGTTGCGGGAAAAGCGCGCGTCATGGGTTGCAGACCTCGTCAGCGAGCAGCCCGGGAGGTAAAATAGATGATTGCCGAATTCTTCCATATGGACGGCTTCGCCGTCTGGGTCTGGAGCGCTTTCGGGCTGACGGCCCTGGTCATGAGCGTGGCGGCCGTACTTGTCCGCCGACGCCATCAAGCCATGCTCCGACAGGCTCACCGTTATCACTCTGAGAGAGGTCGCCGATGACACCTCGCCGTAAACGCATGCTGATGGTTCTGGGCGCTGTCTGTGGTGTGGCCCTGGCGGCCGCCCTCGGGCTCAAGGCCTTCCAGGACAATATCCTCTATTACTACAGCCCTTCCCAGATCGCATCCGGTGAAGTGGTGCTGGACGAACGCCGGATTCGGGTGGGCGGACTGGTGGTTGATGGCTCCATCCAACGTGAAGTAGGGCAACTGGGCGTGGTGTTTGACGTCACGGATGAGCTCGAATCCATAACCGTGGCCTACGACGGCATCCTGCCCAATCTCTTCCGCGAAGGACAGGGGATGATCGCCCATGGCCGTTTCAACGACGAGGGCATTTTTGTGGCGGATCAGATCCTGGCCAAGCATGACGAGAACTACATGGCGCCGGAAGTGAAGGAATCACTGCGGGAAGCGGAATGGCAGCGACGCCAGCGTGAACAGCAACAAAACGGCGGCTACTGATGCTTGCAGAAATTGGACAGATTGCACTCATTCTGGCGCTTGGCATCACACTGGCTCAGGCCTGGTTCGGTATTGCGGGGGCCACCCGCGAGCGCCTCGACTGGATGCAGGCCTTGCCCAGCATTGCCCTGGGCCAACTGGTCTTCACGGCGGTGGCCTTTGCGGTCCTGAGCTGGGCTTTTGTCAGCAACGACTTTTCCATCGCTTATGTGGCGAATAATTCCAACACCGACCTGCCACTTATCTATCGCCTGACGGCGGTCTGGGGTGCCCATGAAGGCAGTCTGCTGCTGTGGTGCATGCTCATGGCCCTGTGGACAGTGGCGGCGGTGTGGTTCAGTCGTAACCTGCCGCGGGTATTTGTCAGCCGGGCCATCGGCATACTCGGCGTCATCAGTGCCGGTTTCATTCTGTTCACGCTGCTGACTTCCAACCCCTTCGAGCGGATATTCCCCATTCCCGCCGAGGGCCGGGATCTGAACCCCATCCTTCAGGACCCGGCGATGATCATTCATCCGCCGATGCTGTACCTGGGCTATCTGGGCCTGTCGATCCCCTTTGCCTTCGCCGTGTCGTCTTTGATCGGTCTTGAATCCAACACCACCTGGGCCCGCTGGACCCGACCCTGGGCCACGGCTGCCTGGGTCTGTCTGACCCTGGGCATCGCCCTGGGTAGCTGGTGGGCCTATTACGAGCTTGGCTGGGGCGGCTGGTGGTTCTGGGATCCGGTGGAGAACGCCTCATTCATGCCCTGGCTGGTCTCCATCGGCCTGATTCATTCCCTGGCGGTGACGGAAAAGCGTGGCGCTTTCCGTAACTGGACGGTGCTGCTGGCCATCTCGGCCTTTGCCCTGGCCCTGCTGGGTGCCTTCCTGGTTCGTTCCGGGGTGCTGGTTTCTGTCCACGCCTTCGCTACGGATCCCACACGCGGGGTCTACATCCTCATATTCCTGGGGCTGACCGTAGGCAGCTCCCTGGCGCTGTATGCCTGGCGGGCGCCACACATGCCGCCGGGTGGGGGTTTCCGTCTCGTTTCCCGGGAAACCTTCCTGCTGTTGAACAACCTGCTGCTGGTGGTCGCCGCCGCGGCCGTGCTGCTGGGCACCCTGTATCCGCTGTTCCTGGATGCCATGGGCCTGGGCAAGATATCCGTGGGGCCGCCGTACTTCAATGCCGTCTTTGTGCCCCTGATGCTGCCCCTGCTGTTCTTCCTCGGCTTTGGCCCCTATGCACGCTGGAAACGGTCCGAGGCTATGGAGCTGGGCAACCGGATGTGGCCGCTAATGGTGGCGGCCGTGGTGCTGGGTGTCGGCGGAACGCTGCTGCTGGCCGGCCCCACCGGCGTAATGGTGCTTATGGCCATGGTGCTGGGCCTGTGGGTGATCTTTTCAGTCTTCGTGGAACCGGTGTCCCGCTTTCGCAAGAAGGGCTGGAAGGGTGTCAGCGGGATGCCAGCAAGCATCTGGGGCATGCTCATTGCCCATGCCGGTGTCGGCCTGATGGCATTGGGCGTAGCTGCGGTATCCACCTTCTCGGTGGAGCGGGACATGCGCATGCAGCCTGGCGATGACTATGATGTCGTTGGGTACCGTTTCCAGTTCGACGGAGTTCGGGATCTGGAAGGGCCCAACTGGGACAGTATCCAGGCCCGTTTCACCGTGACCCGCAACGGTCGGGAAGTCACGCAGATGTTCCCGGAAAAACGAATCTACCGTGCCCGGCCTGACCCCCTGGCCCAGGTGGCCCTGCATCCAAGATTGCGACGCGACCTGTATATCGCCATGGGGGATTATCTCGGTGATGATTACTGGAGCGTACGCATCCAGTACAAGCCCATGGTGCGTTTCATCTGGCTGGGTGCCCTGGTGATGTCGCTGGGGGGGCTGATCGCCGTGTGTGACCGTCGTTATCGTCTCGGCAACGGCCGATCCACTCGTCCGAGCGGGGAGGGCGCGGCCTGATGTGGCGTTACGCGATTCCCTTGCTGGTGTTGAGCCTGCTGATGGTCTTCTTCTGGCGGGGGTTGTCACTGAACCCCAGTGAAGTTCCTTCGCCATTGATTGGCCGGGACGTGCCCGCTTTCACCTTGCCGGAATTGCGTGAGCCGGAGCGTCTGGTGACGGAAATGGACCTGGTGGGCGAGGTGAGCCTGTTCAATGTCTGGGGCACCTGGTGCCCCGGCTGCCATGAAGAGCATGATGAACTCATGTACCTGGCCGAAGAGCATGGGGTGCGTATCGTGGGCCTGAACCTGAGGGATGATAGCGAAGCGGCCATCCGCTGGCTGGACCGGGTGGGTGACCCCTTCGCCATTAGCGCCGTGGATGCGGATGGTCAGGTATCCATCGACTGGGGTGTCTACGGTGCGCCGGAAACCTTTGTACTGGATCACCAGGGGCGCATCCGTCACAAGCACATCGGTCCGATTAGCCATGAGGACATCGAGAAGCGGCTGCTGCCGCTGATTCGTGGCCTGAAAGAGGAGGCCCGACAATGATTACGCATCGCCTTATCAGTCTTGTTCTGGTTTCTCTGTTGACGGCCTTTGCCGCTTCTTCGCTCATGGCCAGTGCTGCCGATGAGTCCCTGGAAGATCCCGTGCTTGAAGCCCGCTATCAGCGGCTGGTATCCGAGCTGCGCTGTCTTGTCTGTCAAAACGAGAACATTGCCGAATCCAATGCAGAGCTGGCCCGTGATCTTCGCGCCCGGGTACGGGAAATGCTCCTGGCCGGTGCAAGCGATCAGGAAATCAAGCAATACATGACTGACCGCTACGGCGATTTTGTGCTTTATCGCCCCCCCATGCGGGCGGATACCGTACTGCTCTGGTTTGGCCCCGCGATTCTGCTGCTGCTGGGGGCGATCGTTTTGGTGATCACCGTACGCCGAAAAACACAGCTGGAGGCTGAAGAAGAGTCGCAGCTGGAGGAGAGGGAATGACCGCTTTTGTCATCATCAGCGCATTGCTGGTACTCGCGGCTCTGTTGTTTGTGGCCGGGCCGCTGATCCGTCGTCGGGGCGGTACCGTTGATCGCCATCAGGTGGATGCCGTGGCCGTCACCCGGGCCAAGCAGCTGGAAGAACTGGAACAGGAGCTGGAAGACGGCCTCATTGATGACCGCACCTATGAGCTGTCCCGCCGTGAAATCGAAGGTGAGGCCAGCCAGCAGCAAGCACGTGCAGAATCCGGGCCGGCACAGTTGACCGGCACGCCGGTGTCCGCCATCGCCTTCGCCGTCCTGATGGTCGCTCTGACTATCGGCTTGTACACGCAAGTGGGTAACTGGGACGCGATTGACCGGGATGCCCAGACCATGGACGAGATGAGCATGGAAGACGCCATTCGCCATCTCGAACAGCGTCTCGAGAGCCAGCCGGAAGACCTGGAAGGCTGGCTGATGCTGGGGCGCACTCGTCTTGCTCTGGGCGAGTACGAGAAGGCCGTGGCCGCCTATCGTCAGGCGGTCGATCTGGCCGGTGAGGACAACGCCCGTGTGCTGGCCGATTATGCGGAAGCCGTTTCGCTTCAGGATCCCTCCCGCATGGTCACGGAAGCCGCCCCCATGTTCCGCCGAGTGCTTGAATTGCGACCGGATCAACCCAAGGGCCTGTGGTACAGCGGCCTGATTGCCTTCGAGGAAGAACGTTTCGAGGACGCCAAACAGCATTGGCAGCAGTTGCTGGATCAGGAACCGCCCCAGGGCTTCCGGGAAGTGCTGGAAGAACGCCTCGCCGCCACCCGCGCCGCCCTCGGCGAAGAACCGGCCTCGCCGACACAGACGGCCGATGAGGAGGAGGGCAGCTTCGTTATGGTGGAGGTATCCGTGGAGGAGGCCCTGGCGGAAACCCTCATGCCCGATGACGTGGTGTTCATCATCGCCCGTGCTGTCGGCGAAGAGGCGGGGCCACCCCTGGCCGGCATTCGCCTGCCGGTTACCGCCCTGCCAGGCACCTT
>SL_3KL_010_SEDDRAFT_10004009_pt1 | contig 13354 bp, 12 predicted proteins | sample SodLakKL_010_SED_2_FD_10381 | JGI IMG/M metagenome (IMG submission 10381)
CCTGACATGTGGCTCGAAAGCTTTTTCCAGCCCTTGCTTTTGGTTTTCCGACAACACCGCCGTGTCTTTTCCCGAATCGGCTAAAATACGCACGTGCTCGGGGGTCGAGCATCCCACAATCACTACGGTGACCTGCCAGGACAAAGCATAGCGGATCAGAAGTTCGGCTGTAATACCGCCATCCGGAAAAACATAATGGGATGCCCCAAGTGTTTTCATTGCTATAACCGCAATGTCTTTTTCTTTGGCTGCGCTGATGGTCGAGGTTAGAAAGGCATCCGAACGGGTTTTGGCCAAAACTCCCTCCACCGGGTTTACCGGCAACATCACGGAATCCACGGGCCATTCGCGCACCACCTGGGTAAGAATACCCGGATCATGATGGCCTGTAACGCCGATTGCCCTGACCTTTCCGGAATCTCTTGCCTCCACAAAAGCCTCAAGGGCACCTCCGGGACCCGAAATCATGCTTATATCTTCTGATGTTCTGACATCATGGATCTGCCATAAATCCAGGTAATCGGTCTGCAATCTTTCCAGGGTTTCCTCAAGGTCTTTCAAAGCCCCGGCCCGGTCGCGGCTGGCGGATTTACTTGCCTGAAAAACCGATTTTCTCAACTCCGGAGTTTTTCCCCAAACAGCGCCATAATACCTTTCACTGTCTGCATAGACCCTGGCACAGTCAAAATAGGTTATTTTCTGAGAAATCGCCTCTGAAATAACTTTTTCAGCCTCATCATGCCGACCATGGGTTCTTAAAACCCCTTCTCCCCCGAGACCCACACAAGTAACATTTCTTAAGTTACCAAAAGCCTTTTCTATTATCCTTTTTTCATTGGCCATTTTTTGCTGCCTTCCTCAACAGAAACACGCCACCACAATACTTCCGATCTGAGGTGATGCAAATCATCAAGTTTTAGAATCCGTTTTATCATCTCGAATCTATTCCGAATATACAGTGCCGGGGAATTTGGTTTCAGGTGTCAGGTTTCAGGTGTCAGGTATCTGCAATTTGTACCCTACCTATCCTGACACCTGACACCTGACACCTGACACCTGAAACCTTATATCTGACACCTGATATCTAAGAACTCTGCAACAGAACAAAACTCAGAGCTATTTTCAGGCCGATTTTGTGTCATCCCGTTTTCGATCCGGGATTACGGCAGGATAGCTCATATCAGGCGCCATCCAGGGTGTGCCCTTCCTGCATCCTGTACCACCCTTCCGGATCCCTGAAAAACTCGTAAGTGTCTTCCAGAGAAAGTCGATGTTCCCTTTCCATGGAGGCCAGAAGCTTAAAAAATTGTTTTTCCTGTTCATTGTCGCTACTTTTTTCAAGCTTGTTGTAGAATGCCTCGCCTTTGGTTTCAAATTCAATGGCGATCTCTACAGCCTCCATATCGCTTGTATCCGCTTTTTTTCCCGTATCGATGGATTCCACAAACTTTTTAAGAACATCTTTCACTTGTGTATCTTTAACTTTCAAAGGAATGGTTTCAGGCCATTTGCCTTCCTTTTCAAGCGTTGTATGCAGTTGGAGAAGTCTTTGATAATGCTCATCTTCATCGGCGGCAATGGATTCGAACATGGCTTTGCCCAAAGCATTGGATGTGCGCTGAGCATGTTTCAAATAAAATTCTTTTTCCCACTGCTCATTGTTTAAGGCGGTTTCCAGCGCCTTTATCCGTTCCCGGGTTTTTTCGTCCATTATCTTAATCCTCTTAAATATAATTATAGACTGCCTAACGGCAGTGAACACATTTTGAAAATTGTTCCGGGGGCAAGTTAAATTTTTCTTTAAAAAATTCCAATTGTTTCAAGGGAGCAAAATAGCGCCCGCAGTTTTCACACTTTTGAAGAGGAAAATCGGTATTCCATATTTTTCTTACCCCATCCTTTTCTTTCATGGGGATAACATCTACCGGGCAAACCCAATGGCAGGAACCACAGGCAATACAATCCGGAGGGGATTCTTCAAAAGGCGTGGCCACCCGTTTGTTGATACCCCGTCCTTCATAGCCGATGGCCGAGACACCAACCACCTCTCTGCATGTCCTGATGCACTGGCCACAAAGGATACATCCTTTGATATTGGCCTCAAACCGGCTTTTTTCAACCCCCAGGTCTTCGGCGATTTTGAGCAGGCTGGGATGCCGGGGATTTCTTGCCAGAAGAAGCTCGATTACCAGCTTTCTGACGTTTAAAACCCTTTGGGAACGGGTGTTCACTTTGAGCCCCTCAGCAACTTCGTAAATACAGGAAGCTACAATGCGGGTCCGGTTTTTATGGGTAATTTCAACTACACAAAGGCGACATGCCCCATAAGGAACCAGTTCTTCATTACTGCACAGTTGCGGAATTAAAATATTGGCCTTCCTTGCGGCATCAAGAAGCGTTGTATTTTCGTCCGCCTGGATTTGCCGGCCATCCATTGTCAATGTTACCATATTTTTCCCCTTTCACTCTCTTTTTGGGGCATTGTTGGTTTTTGTTCGATTTTTGGAAAGTTCAATATTTATACTCCTTTTAGGGCTACCATCTTGTTTATTAACCGGCTTGCAGCCGGTGATGCAAAAGTACAACTTTTGCACTCCGGCTGCATCCAGATGCAAAAGTACAACTTTTGCACTCCGGGTGCCTCCAGATGCGAAAGTACAGCTTTTGCACTCCGGGGGCATTAAGTAATTTTAACTGCATCAAACTTGCAGACTTCATAACAGGCCCGGCACTTGATGCAAATCTCGTCATCGATGGTATGAACCTCCTTTTTCACCCCCTTTGCGGCTTCAACGGGGCAGATCCGTACGCACAAATGGCAGCCGTTGCAATTTTCCGGATCTATGGAAAACCTGATTAAATCCCTGCATATGCCGGCAGGACACTTTTTATCACGGATGTGGGCTTCGTATTCATCTCTGAAATAGCGCATTGTGGTGATCACCGGATTGGGTGCAGACCCGCCAAGAGCACAAAGAGACCCGTCAATAATGGCATCACCCATCCACTCCAGCGTGTCCAAATCTTCTTCTTTGCCTTCCCCGGATGTGATGCGGTCCAGAATTTTGCGCATCTGAAGAATACCCTCCCGGCAGGGGGTGCATTTTCCGCAGGATTCCTCTTCGAGAAATTTCAGAAAATAATTGGCGACATCCACCATGCAATTGTCTTCGTCCATGACGATCATACCGCCTGAACCCATCATGGAACCTAACTTGGTCAGCTCATCGAAATCCACCGGTGTATCCAGGTAGGCTTCAGGAATACATCCTCCTGACGGACCACCTGTTTGAACCGCCTTAAATTTTTTTCCCTTGGGAATTCCGCCGCCGATACCATATATGATCTCGCGCAGGGTGATACCCATGGGAACTTCCACAAGCCCTGTATTATTAATTTTTCCCACCAGCGAAAAAATTTTGGTTCCCTTGCTTCCTTCAGTGCCGATTTCCGAATACCACCGGGCTCCTTTGTTGATGATCAAGGGAACATTTGCCCAGGTTTCCACATTGTTCAGGTTGGTGGGTTTATCCCACAGGCCTTTGTCGGTTGCGTGAATGTATTTGGCCCGGGGTTCTCCGCTTCTGCCCTCAATGGAAGCAAAAAGTGCAGAAGACTCCCCGCAGACAAAAGCACCGCCCCCGCGCATGATTTTGATATCAAAATTAAACCCGCTGCCGAGAATGTTTCCACCTAAAAATCCAATTTCTCTGGCCTGGTCCAGCGCTAAAGTGGCATTTGTCACCGCCAAAGGGTACTCGTTGCGAACGTAGATATACCCTTCGCTGGATCCGATGGCGTAAGCACCAATAATCATGCCCTCCAATACTGAATGAGGATTTCCCTCAAGAAGGGCACGGTCCATGAACGCACCGGGATCGCCTTCATCTGCATTGCAAATCACATACTTGGGATTACCCTCCGCGTTTCGTGTTGAATGCCATTTCCATCCGGCAGGAAATCCTCCGCCGCCCCTTCCCCGAAGATTGGCGTCGATAACTTCCTGAACCACTTTTTCAGGCTTCATATCTGCCAAAACCCTGGCAAGAGCTGAATACCCGCCCAGGCTGATATAATCTTCGATGCTTTTGGAGTCGATAAAGCTGTTGTTTCCCAGAAGATACCGCTGCTGCTTCTTATAAAAAGGGATTTCAGAATCCCTGACCACCCTGTTTTTTGTTTCAGGATCTTTATAAACCAGACGTTCAATGATTTCATTATTGGCAATGGTCTTTGAAACTATTTCAGGAACGTCTTCAACGGTTATTCCCAGATAGCATGTCTCTTCAGGATAAATCACCACGATCGGGCCCCTTTCACAAAAGCCCGGACATCCGGTTTCCTTGATTGAATCCAGCGACACTTTTGAAACCAGTCCCTGAGATTGAATTTCTTCTTTTAAGGCCACAGCGACTTTTTCTGCGCCCAGAGCCAGACATCCTGTACCGGCACACAGGGAAATGACAGTCTTTTCCGGATCTCTTTTTGCCTGAATATCTTTTCTGAACTGTTCCAGTTGTTCAAGTGTTTCAATATCTTTTCTGAACTGTTCCAGTTGTTCAAGTGTTTTAATCTTCTTCTTCATCAGTCATTACCTTTTTGCCGAGTTTTTTAAGTAACTTGTTGCTCTTGGCGATGGTCATCTTGCCGTGATACTCGCCATCGGCTTCCAATACCGGCCCCAATGCACAAGCCCCCACACAACCCACCGTATCGAAAGAAAAGCTCAGGTCTTTGGAAGTCTCGCCGGGTTTAATTTCAAGGATCCGCTCGATATGACTGGTGAGAACCGGTGCTCCCCGGACATGACATGCTGTTCCTGTGCATACGGTCAACTGGTGCTCTCCCCGTGGCGTCAGGCTGAATGCCTTATAGAATGTGGCCACTTCGTAAATCTGACTGATGGGCACATCAAGCAAATTGCTGACCCGGTAAAGGGCATTGTTTGGAAGGTAATTAAATTCCTTTTGAACATCCTGGAGGATCGGAACGAGAAAAGCCTTGTCCGAATCGTATCTTGAAATAATTTCTTTGACTTTATCTTCCATTATTTTAAACCTTATCCGGAGTGGTTAATTTTCCTGTCATGGCTTTAAGATTTTTGTAATCCTGGGCTACACGCCTTTGAATAGTATCCATCATCTCCGGCGTAAGATGCCGGAATCTTCCCTGCGGCTTGAGATATTCTTCTACAGGTCTGAGTTCATCAACCTCCTGGGTAATCTTGTATTTTCCGTCCTCGACCTCATAGAGAGGAAACACTCCGGTTTCAACAGCCAGCCGGCCTATCCAGATGGCCCTGTCCGGTGCAATCCGCCATCCAGTGGGACATACTGAAAGAATATGTACATAGGCGGGGCCTTTTTTGGCCGCCGCTTTTTTCACCTTTTCCATCAGATCCATGGGATAGCTGGAACATGCTGTAGCCACATACGGAATATTATGAGCCACGGCTATTTTCGGCATATTCTTTTTCCAGGTCACCTGGCCTGTCGGTTGTGCTTTGCCTGCCGGCGATGTTGTCGTTGTGGCTCCGTAAGGCGTTGAAGACGAGCGTTGAATGCCTGTGTTCATATAGGCTTCGTTATCGTAGCACACATAAATGAAATTGTGTCCTCTTTCAAAAGCACCTGACAACGCCTGAAGTCCGATATCAGCGGTAGCGCCATCTCCCCCCATGCCAAGAATGACGGTCTGCTTGTCCTCAAGCCGTCCTTTTCGGATCAAAGCCCTCAACCCTGCTTCCGCTCCCGAAAGTGTAGCTCCGGTATTTTCAAAAGCCACATGAAGCCAGGGTACTCTCCAGTTTGTAAATGGAAGTGGTGATGAAACGATCTCCATGCAGCCTGTGGCGGCACAAACCACCACATTATTACCCAGGGCCTTGGCCACCAGCCTCACTGCCAAAGCTTCGGCACACCCCTGGCATGACCGGTGGCCCGGCGCAAAATATTCTTTCTTATCAATAAGCCTTGCGGCATAGACATTTAATGGTTCCATTATTCTCTGACTCCGTAAATGGTATAATCTTCCTGGCGTACCCTGCTGCCGGCAAGCTTCTGTGTTTTTTCATACATATCAATATAGTTATTAACTGTCACATCGCGCCCGGCTAAACCCGCTACAAAATTGGTCACCAGCGGCTTGTTTTTTTCACTGTAAAGTGCCGCCCTAATTTCACCGGCCACCGGACCGCCGGGCCCACCATAAGAAATGGCCCGGTCAAGAACAATGATGCTCTTGACATGCTTTACCTCGTTACGCAATTCTTCAAAGGGAAAAGGCCGCCATAGCCTGAGCCTGATCTGGCCGACTTTTTCTCCTCGGGCCCGCAACTGGTCAACCACAATGGAAACCGTCTCACTCAGGCTGCCCATGGTCAGAAAAACCGTCTCGGCATCCTCGGCATGGTAAGTTTCCACCGGCTTGTAATATCTGCCGGTAATATCCCCCATTTCTTTCCATGCTTTAAGAATTTCTTCCTTTGAGTCCAAAAGTGCTTCATTCTGAGCCATTTTGGCCTCGGTGAAAATATTGGGCATTCCAAATGCACCCATCGTCACCGGTTTGTCCGGATGAAGCCGGTTCACCGGTTTGAATTCCGGCAAATACTGCCTGACCATTTCCGGTGTCCAATACTCAATGGCTTCGATCACATGCGTGAGGATAAAACCATCCATGTTGACAATGACAGGAAGCGAAACATCTGGAGATTCGCCTACGCGAAAAGCAAAAAAAACATGGTCGAAAGCCTCCTGGCCGTTTTCCGTAAATACCTGAATCCATCCGCAATCCCGTATAGACATGACATCGGAGTGATCGTTCCAGATACTCAAAGGGCCTGAAAGACTCCTGTTGGCAAGAATCATGACAATGGGAAGTCTCATGCACGGAGCGATAAAAACGATTTCATTCATCAGGGCCAATCCCTGGGAACTTGTGCATGTAAATGTTCTTGCACCCACAGCCGATGCACCGCAACAAACGCTCATGGCAGAATGTTCGGATTCCACCGGGATATATTCCGCATCAAGATCTCCTCTGGCCACAACCTCTGACAGGTGCTCCACAATATGCGTCTGGGGAGTAATGGGATAGGCGGCAATGACATCCACATCAGCCATGGCAACCGCATCGGCCGCACCAATTGAAACCTCGATTCCTTTTCTATTTTTAGACATCTATTCTTCCTCCGGTATCATACTGATACACCCGGTAAAACATTCTCTTGCACAAATTCCACAACCCTTGCAGTAATAAAGGTCTGCAACAAAAAAACCCTCGTCATTTTTATAGATTGCCATATCCGGACAAAAAAGATAACAGACCCCACAACGAATGCATTTTTCCTTGTCAACAACAGGCCGCATGGATCGCCAGTCCCCGGTTTTGTATTGAGAGGCGTTTCCAGGCTCCGATACCACACATCCAATTTGAAGCTCTCTCCAAGTCGGTTCCTCTATGGTTTTATCGGACAAGACTTGCTCCTTTCTATTTAATAAAGTTCTTTCGGATCGTCTTTCAGGCAGAAACCCATCAGAAGCGCATTACCCCTATCCTTGTTTCGGGATCACAATGGTTTCCTCGTAGGCTCTTTTAAAGGCCCGGATATTTCTCTCCACCACCCGGCGAAAACGTTTTTTAAGCGGCTCAATCAGAGAATCCGGATCAACTATCTGCCTTGCTTTCAACAATGAGCCTAACATTGTTGTATTTGTGATAGGAACACCCAGTTCTTCCTGGGCAATTTTCGTAGCATTAACAGTGCCTAAAGAATGAAAAATCCCTAACTCTTTCCGAATCTGCTCTCCGGAATATTTGGTATTTGTTACCAGAATACCATCCTCTTTCAAACCGCTGAGCACATTGACCAATCGAAGTACTGATGGATCCAAAACCATGACCAAATCCGGATTGGTAATATTGGTCCGAAGACGGATCGGCTCATCATCAATTCGACAAAAAGAAACAACGGGAGCCCCCCGGCGCTCCGGTCCGAAACTAGGGAATGCCTGAGCATATTTTCCTTCCTGAATTGCAGCCAGCGCCAAAAGTTCTGCAGATGTCACAGCCCCCTGCCCTCCCCGGCCGTGCAACCGAATTTCGATCATATTCCTTTTCTCCATGAACGTAATTTATAAATTATATCCATATCTTATTTATTAATCATTTTCTATTTAATCCTTCTTATCAGGTTCCTGTCTTTGGAGTCAATTAAATTGACTTATTTTTTTAAAAATTTCTATTTAATTCATTTTTTTTTTAATTTCCATGCAATTTTTTCAAATAATATAATGAACAAATTTTACTAAATATAATATTAATTCAATTATTTATTGACAAAAACAGATTCTTTTGCGATTATTATATGCCCTGCCGGGGGGGACAGATATTCAGGCTTCTGACCGGGTTCAAAGGGAATTAGTCTTTAAAATCAGACCAACATATACTATTAAGGAGATTGCAAGAATGATTGAAATCAGAATTCATGGGCGCGGGGGCCAGGGAAATGTCCGGGCTGCCGAGCTTTTGGCAATTGCGGCCTTCAAGGATGGCAAATTTGCCCAGGCGTTTCCTGCATTCGGCGCTGAACGAATGGGAGCACCCGTTCAGGCGTTTGTACGGATTGACGATAAACAAATCCGGCTCAGGGAACAAGTGCGCAGGCCCGACTATCTGATCATACAAGATGCAATGCTTATGGAAACCGTACCGGTGCTGGATGGGCTCAAGCCGGATGGTGGCATACTGGTGAACTCTGAAAAATCGCCCGAAGAACTCCGGTTAGACACCAAGGCTACCGTGGATACCATTCCGGCAACCGAAATCGCCCTTGAGATTATTGGTCGCCCTATTCCCAATGCGATCATGATCGGGGCCTTTTGTGCCATCACCGGACTTATCAGTCTTGAAGCCGCCCAGGCGGCCATAATGGAGATTTTTCCGGGAAGAATCGGTGAAAACAACGTTGCTGCCCTGGAACGTGCCAACGAAATCATTCAGAAGAGGAAAAACCATGTTAAAACAGATTGAAGGCTCTCAAGCCGTGGCGGATGCGGTTGCATTGTGCCGCCCCAATGTCATCTCGGCCTACCCTATTACGCCGCAAACCCATATTGTTGAGGATTTGGCCACCATTGTGGCGGAAGGAAGACTCGATACCGAATTTCTCAACGTTGAAAGTGAATTCGCTGCCGCATCGGTGGTACTGGGGGCAAGTGCCGCGGGTGCCAGAACCTATACGGCAACAACCTCTCAGGGATTGCTGCTGATGACGGAAGTACTTTATTGTATTGCCGGCATGAGACTTCCTATCGTATTAACCTGTGCCAACCGGGCCATATCCGCCCCCCTGAGCATATGGAATGACCATCAGGATTCCATGTCCATCCGCGATTCGGGATGGATCCAAATACATGCTGAAAACAATCAGGAAGCAGCCGATCTTCATTTTCAGGCTTATAAAATTGCCGAGAAAACCTTTTTACCGGTCATGGTTTGCATGGACGGCTTTATCCTTACCCACGCATTCGAGCCGGTGGATATTCCGGATCAGGACAAGGTGGACGACTTTCTGCCGGCATTTCGTCCCAGAGCTACTGTTGATCCCATGTATCCGCGGGGACTTGGACTCTTTGCCGATCCCCGGTTTTACATGGAAATGCGCTATATTATCCACCGTGCCATGGAAAAATCCGAAAACACCATCAAAGAGGTTCATGAAGAATTCAACAAAGCTTTCGGCCGGAAAAGCGGGGGACTTCTCAAGACTTACAAGCTTGAAAACGCAGATGTGGTCATCGTAGCCATGGGAAGTGTTGTGGGAACGATTAAAGACACTATCGACCTGTTGGAAGAAAAAGGCAAGTCTGTCGGATTGCTTCAAATATGCTCTTTCAGGCCTTTTCCCCGAAAACAGGTTTATCAGTTGTTAAAAGACAAGGAAAACATTGTTGTTGTTGAAAAAGCACTCTCTCTCGGCCGTGGCGGCATACTCGGCAGTGATGTCCGGTGGTCATTTCCCCGTACAGAACAAACCGACAGAAAAATCAGCAACTTCGTTGCAGGACTCGGCGGTCGCGATATCACCACAGACGACCTGGCAGCCATGGTGGAGCGGGTGGAAAAAGAACATGTGGAATTCGATTTTCTCGGCCTTAACCGGGATTTAATTTTAGAAAGGGATTTATGATGAAAACTGCTGTTGAATTTGATAAGAAAAATCTTCTGGCCAGTGGCCACAGGGCCTGTGGGGGATGCGCGCAGGCACTTGCATGTCGCATGGTACTGGATGCCGCCGGAAAAAACACGATCGCCTGTGTTGCTACAGGATGCCTCGAAGTTTTCAGCGGCCCCTACCCTGACCCATCCTGGCGGATTCCCTTTCTTCACAGCCTTTTTGAAAATTCAGCGGCTGTGGCCGCCGGTGTGGAAGTCGCTTATCGGGCCCTGAAAAAGGCGCCGGTGAATGTTCTTGCCATGGGCGGCGACGGAAGCACTGCTGATATCGGTTTTCAATGCATCAGCGGCATGTTTGAAAGGGGACACAATGTTTTGTATGTCTGCTATGATAATGAAGCATACATGAACACAGGGGTTCAACGGTCCAGCTTTACACCTTTCGGTGCCAAAACCACTACCACCCCCGCCGGAAACCGTTTCCATAAAAAAGATCTTCCCCAACTGGCCGTTGTTCACGGGGTGCCTTATGTGGCGACAGCAACCGTGGATGACTACCATGATCTTCAGCGAAAAGTAAAGACGGCTCTGTCAATCCATGGCCCGAAATACCTTCATGTTTATGCTCCCTGCCCTTTGGGATGGGGACATGCCGGAGATATGAGCATCGCCATTTCCCGACTGGCAAAGGAAACCTGCCTGTTTCCCGTATATGAGATCAAAGACGGAAAATTGGTAAGTGTCGTTAAAATTCCTGTAAAAAAGCCTGTGGAAGAGTACCTGAAAGTTCAGGGCCGTTTTCGGCACCTGTTCAAAAAGGGAGTGCCCACAACAGAGGTGGAGCTTATTCAGGAAATTGCAAACCAGAACATAGAAAGGTTTAATTTATAATGGAAAAGTTACCATTGGGATTAGCTCTGGACCTGAGAAAGGTCGTACCGTATAAAACCGGATCATGGCGAACCCAGATGCCGGTTCATGTCATGCAAACCCCGCCGTGCACATTCAGCTGCCCAATCAATAACGATATTCGGGGATTTTTACGTATACTTGCCGACAAAGAAAATTTTGTCGATGCATGGAACATATTGACCCGGACCAACCCGCTTCCGGCCATCTGCGGCCGTGTATGTCCGCATCCTTGCGAAGAAGGCTGCAACCGGAGGGATCTGGATTATCCCCTGGCCATAAACTGCGCCGAACGCGCGGTGGGCGATTATGCAATTGATAAAAAGCTGGATCATCGAAAAGAGCATATCACACCCCGACAAGAAAAAATTGCCATTGTCGGCTCCGGACCTGCCGGGTTGTCTTGTGCATTTCACCTTGCCAAACGGGGATTCAAAGTCAAAATATTCGAAGCTGAACACCAGCCCGGAGGTATGCTACGGTGGGGAATTCCGACATTCCGCCTTCCCAGGGAGGTATTGGATTATGAAATCAATGCCATTCTCAAGCTGGGAATCGAACTGGAATGTAATGTCCGGGTAGGCGTCAATATTCCCATGGATCAGTTGACAAATGAATATAAAGCCGTTTTTTTGGGCATGGGAGCATCTATAGGCACCCGAATCGAAGTCCCCGGAGATGATGCCCAGGGAGTCTACAGCGGTGTGGAATTTTTAAAAGAGATCAATTCCGGAAAACAAATTGACCTGGGTAAAGATGTGGTGATTGTCGGAGGCGGCAATACGGCACTGGACTGTGCCAGGGTAGCCAAACGCCTGGGCGCAAACACTTCCATTGTCTACCGGAGAACCCGGGTGGAAATGCCCGCACTCTCGGAAGAAATCGACGAGGCCCTGGAAGAGCGAATCATGTTCCGGTATCACACAAATCCCACTCAAATCCTTGCTGAGGACGGTAAAGTTGTTGGGATGCTTTGCGTGCAGATGGAAATGAAAGAAGCCGATGCCTCCGGAAGAGCCCGTCCGGCAGCTATCGCCGGCTCCGAAAAAGTCATTCCGGCCGATACCATCATCTTGGCAACCGGCCAGGCAGTCGATTATGAAGGAATTGAACTTAATAAGCGGGATGAAAAATGGATTTCAACGGATAACTACCTTCAAACCAGTATTCCGGGTGTCTTTGCCGGTGGCGATGCGGTGCTTGGCCTTGAAACCGTCTCTGCGGCAATAGGACAGGGACTGCGTGCTGCTCAGAATATCGAGGACTATATTGCAGGAACCCTCCAAAACACACTATCCAGGCCACCCGTGGTGCTATCCAAGGATCTCAACACCATTTATTACGAAACACAAAGACGGTTCAGCAAACAGGGCCTTCCCGTGCATGAACGGCTCAAGGGAATGAAGGAAATCTATTCGAATTTCGAACCCGAAGAAATTGTGAAGGAATCCGACCGGTGTCTCAGTTGCGGACTGTGTTTTCAGTGCAATAATTGTCTGATGTACTGCCCTGACAACGCGGTTAACATCATTTCCGGAACAGGCAAATACACCTTTGACCTTGATTTTTGCAAAGGATGCGGCATCTGCTCAAAAGAGTGCCCGTGTCATTATATTCACATGACACTGGAGTAAATTGGTATAGCAGGTATTTTTGTGGATAGTTTCGGGGCCGGAACCGATTTTTTCAGGAGATTGACCCTTCTTTGGATTAAAAAATTCTGCATTTGATGGTTTTGGGGTATTATTTCTTTCAACGTCCCTAAACTTGTAGGGGCGGGTTCCAAACCCGCCCTCATTCCAAATTCCCCGGATGTTGATTTGTGCCATTTATATTCCGTTCCCCAATCTTGCGCATCCGGTCACGCATACGCCTCTGTGCGAATCAATTCGCACTTACAATTAACATTATCTGCACAAATCCTTTATAAAAAATTTTACACGCAAAAGCACAGCTTTTGCACTCCTTTGTGCAGAGCATATCCAATAATTTCCCCTATTAAAATCAAACTTGCTTCTTTTTTTTGTGCAATGCAATAAGGTATTGACATAAAAGTTATTAAACCTTATAAACATCAGCCACGATTTTGCAGAACCTTATGGTGAATAATTGGTGGATAATATTTTGAAATATATTGAGGAGTATGAAAAATGAAAAAAGTGATGAAAACAGTCGATGGGAACACAGCAGCGGCACATGTGGCTTATGCAATGAGTGATGTGGCCAATATATATCCCATAACACCGTCATCGCCCATTGGAGAAAT
>SL_3KL_010_SEDDRAFT_10004010_pt1 | contig 13352 bp, 12 predicted proteins | sample SodLakKL_010_SED_2_FD_10381 | JGI IMG/M metagenome (IMG submission 10381)
TGGCCCTGGTGCATGCCGGTGTGGATCCGCGTTGGAGCCCCACGGCGGCAAGGGCCCGGGCCCGGGAAGTCGAGCAGGCACTCAGTGATTTTCCGACCGAGTATTTCACCCATATGTACGGTGACCGACCCAGGCGCTGGAAGCCATCCCAACCCAATCACAGCAGGTTGCGAGCCATCACCAATGTCATGACCCGCATGCGCTTCTGTGACTCACATGGTCGGCTTGAACTTGGATTCAAAGGTGATCCAGATCATGCCCCTAAAGGTTTCGGACCGTGGTTCAAGTATTTGCACCCGGACTGGTCCGGCTGGACCCTGGTGTTCGGGCATTGGTCCATGCTGGGTCTCTACCAGGGCGAGTCGGTGATCGGCCTGGACAGCGGTTGCGTTTGGGGGGGGCGTCTGACCGCACTGGTGGTGGACAGCGACAAGCATCGACTGGTGTCGATCGATTGCAGGTGTCGATGAGGCCGCCTCGTAAACCAGTTCGATTTGAACGTGATCAAGTTCAAATGCTCACCGTGTGGCAAACTTTGCCTAACCCTGAGAACGGAAGGATGCGCGCATGAAGGACTTTCACAAGATCGTGGTTGCAGTCGACGGGTCTGACAGTTCGATACGGGCTGCCCGGGTGGCGGCAAGGTTGGCTGACAGCTTGTCGGTGCCGCTGGTCATGATTCATGTATTTCCACTAATGAGCAATGATATTGCCGGAGCGCTGGGCATGAGCGCCACCGAAATCGAAACCCTGCGCGACAATGCGGCCGCCAACACCTTTGCCGAGGTGCGCGAGCAGATCAGCGACCGCGATCTCGATATCCAGGAAGTGGCCCGGGTCGGTGACATCGCCGAAGAGATCCTCCATTACCTCAACAATGATCCCGACATACTGGCGGTCCTCGGCCGTCGCGGTCGCTCGGCCATCGGCAGCCTGCTGCTGGGCAGTGTTTCGGACAAGGTGCTCAGGCATACGAAGACGCCGGTGACGGTGGTGACGTGATGGAGAAGGTGAAAGGTGAAAGGTGAAAGGTGAAAGGTGAAAGGTGAAAGGTGAAAGGTGAAAGGGTAGACGGGAGACGGGAGACGGGAGACGGAAGACGGAAGACGGTGATCGGAGGTGGCGGTTGTCGAGCTATCAGATTTTCCTTGCGCCTTGAACCTTGTTCCTTGAGCCTTCCCCGTAAACCATTCTTCACCGTCCCCTGACCCCTGACCCCTGACCCCTGAATCCTATCGCCTTAACCTCATCAACCACCGGCGCCATGTCCGGACGCTGGCCGGTCCAGATTTCGAACGCCAGCGCAGCCTGGCCGACCAGCATGCCCAAACCGTCGTGGCAGGGGATGGTGTGTTGATCGCACCAGGACTTGAATGGCTGGTGTGCTTCGCCGTAGTTCAGATCGCAGGCGATGGCGTCGGGCGCCAGCCAGGCCGGGTCAATGTTGGGTGATTGTCCGCTGTGGCCCAGGCTGGTGGCCTGGACAAGCAGGGTGTAATCCTCTCGGGGCGGGCCTTGGTCAAGACTGCCGGCATCAATTGGCCCCAGGTGTTCGAAGCGTTCGGCCAGTTCCACACCGCGCTCAAAGGTTCGATTGAGCAGGGTGACGAGTGCCGGTTGGGCACCCAGCAAGGGTCCGAGGATGCCTGAAGCCACACCGCCGGCGCCGACAATCAGGATGCGTGCGCCGCGGGTGTTGACCCCGATACGCCCAAGATCCAGCAACAAGCCGGCGCCATCGGTATTGAAGCCGTGCCAGCCACCGTCTTCGAGCTTGAGCGTATTGACCGCCCGCGCCTGGCGGGCGGCCCGGTCCAGGCTTCGACACAGGCGCAGGCCGGCATGCTTGAGCGGGAGAGTCAGGTTGGCGCCGATCCCGCCAACGGCTGCAAACTGCGCGATGCGATCGGGCAATTGATCGATGCTGCATCGGATTCTGGAATAGTCGACCGACAGGCCAAGCTGATCGGCGAACAGGTTGTGGATGACCGGCGACAGGCTGTGTTCGACCGGATCGCCGAATACGGCCAGTTTCAAGGTGCTGGACATCAAGTTCGTTTCAGGCTTTCAGCCGTCGGGCGATTTCGATGGCCGCGTAGGTCAGAATGGCATCGGCGCCGGCGCGCCGGATCGACAGCAACGATTCCATCATGACCTTGTCGCCGTCCAGCCAGCCATTGGCCGCAGCCGCCTTGAGCATGGCGTATTCGCCCGAGACATGGTAGGCCAGGGTGGGCACGCCGAAGCGCTCGCGCACTCTCGAGATGATGTCCAGGTAGGGCATGGCCGGCTTGACCATGACCAGGTCGGAGCCTTCTTCCAGGTCCAGGGCGACTTCACGCAGAGCCTCGTCGGAATTGGCCGGGTCCATCTGGAAGCTTTCCTTGCCGGACTTGCCTAGATTGGCCGCCGACCCGACCGCATCGCGAAACGGACCGTAAAAGGCCGAAGCGTACTTGGCGGCATAGCTGAGAATCAGCGTGTTGCGAAAGCCGTCGTTTTCCAGGGTTTCGCGGATGGCGCCGATGCGCCCGTCCATCATGTCCGAGGGCGCGACCACATCGGCACCGGCGCGGGCGTGACTGAGCGCCTGCTTGACCAGTACTTCGACGGTCTCGTCGTTGAGCACGTAGCCGTCCTCATCGATCAGCCCGTCCAGTCCGTGGCTGGTATACGGATCCAGCGCCACGTCGGTGATCACGCCCAACTCCGGAAAACGCTGTTTCAGGGCAGCGACCGTGGTCTGGACCAGGCCATCCTCGCGCCAGGCCTCGTCGGCGGTATCGCTCTTGCGCTCGGTCGGCACCACGGGAAACAGGGCGATCGCCGGGATGCCCAACTCGAGACAGGTCTCGGCCACCTGGAACAACCCTTCATGGCCGACCCGCTCGATGCCCGGCATGGATGCAATCGCTTCGCGCCCGGACGGGTCTTCCAGCATGAATACCGGGTAGATCAGATCGGCCGAAGTCAGGGTGGTTTCACGCACCAGTTGACGAGAAAATCCGTGCGCGCGCAAACGGCGCAGTCGGGTATGCGGAAAGCTCATGACTACTTGAAATGTGATTTGAAGTAATTGGCCGAGTTCTTGAAAGCCTTCCAGGCGTGCTCGGCTTCCAGTTTCAACCGTTCGAACTGGGCCTCGCCGGCGGCGCGCAGCTCGGTCAATTTGTGCTTGAGCTCGTCGCGCTTTTTGCGTACATCAGCCAGGCGCTCACGGTACTTCTGCTCGGCATCTCCGCCAGCCTTCTTGGCCTTTTGCTCAAGCTGTTCGATTTCCTGGTTCAGTTCATCAAGCTTGCCCTTGATGGTTTCGATGAACTGGTCTCTGCGGGATGATTCGGTCATGACTGCGCTCCTTGGATAAGTGATGAACGGATTGCATGGGTTTGTTCGAGCCTCTCCAGTATACGACCAATTCACGGCATCCATTCTGGATCACGGCGACGTTTTCTCAGGATGAAGCGTTCAGGCGCCAGGGCATCGACCAGGCCCGGATCAGCCGGGAGCGGGAGATCGCTGGCCAGGTCGGCGATCAGGTCGGCACACAGCGGCGTATGAGTGATTGCGCGCGAGCCATGAGCCAGATTCAGCCCAACGCCCGGTTCGATTTCATGCGGGTTGCGGCGGGGGTTGGGCAACGCGCCGACCAGCGGCAGGGTGTCGCGGCTGTGGCAGCGCAAACCGGCGCGCGAGTCGACCAGTTCGATATTCCGACCACCCAGTGCCCGGTAATGGTCAGGCAGGTGTTGCTCGAGCTGGGCGAGGTTGATGCGGTCATCCTCTGGTGAAACCACGGGTCGGTCCGAGTGATGGTCGAAGGTGGCCCCGAACGAATGCAGACCGTCGACAGCCGGTGTCAGGTAGCCGGCATGGCAGATTGCCTGTGGCCAGTGTTGACTCTCGGTGGTGGCGCGACAGTAGCTGACCTGGCCGCGGCTGGTTTTCAGCGGCAGCCAGTCAAGTCCGGGAAGCGTTCTGGCTGCATGAGCGGTACAGATCACCAGGAAGTCGACTTCGGGGTGTGAGCCATCATCCAGCCGGGTTTGCACTCGCGCGCCGGGCTGAAAGCATTCAATGGCCTGATCTGTGACAACAATACCGGGGTGATCGAGCAGGAACTCACACCACGCGCGTGGAGCAATAGTGCCGCCCGGTATGAGAAAACCGCCATCATCGTTATGGTGCAACAGTGATGGTGGCCAGGCGCCCGACTCCATGGCATGGCTGAATTTGACCCGGGCGCGCTCGTCGGGCGGAAAGTGCAATACGCCGTTGAGGTTGCCCTCGCGATCACTGCGCGGAAAACCGAGGCGATCGAACCAGCGCAATGCATGGCACAGGCCCAGTTGATAGAAGCGGTTCTGGGCGGTGAGGTGGGCGCTGGGCGTGGTGTGGATGACACCCAGACGATTGCCCGAGGCGCCATTGGCAATACCGGCCGGGTCGGTGACCCGAACCTGCCAGCCCCGCTGTGCAAATGCCCGAGCGGTGGTGGCTCCGGCCAGCCCCGTTCCGGCAATCAACACATGACCGCGACGCAACCGTCGAGGTTTGGCTTGGCCTGGCCACTGCGCGATCAGTCGATGACGCTTGCGGCCAAAGCCCTCAACTCGATGGACTTCGAAACCGACCTGGTCCAGACCGCGCCGGACCTGACCGGCGGCCGTGAAGGTCGCGGCCGTGCAACCCGGACGCGATCGTGCGGCCAGAGCGCTGAACAATGATTCACTCCACATTGCCGGATTGCGGGCCGGCGCAAATCCATCCAGAAACCAGGCATCGACATCAATGCGACTGCCCGCCCAGCATTCGGCGGCCTCGCCGAACATCAGTGTCAGTTCGATATTGTCGGCCAGACCGAGGCGATGGTAACCGGGGGTTGGCGCCGGCCAGGCTCGTCGCAGCGGCTGACTCCAGCGGGCCAGTTCCGGCCACTGATCCAGTGCGCGGGTCAGGTCACTGGATTGGAGTGGATGCAGCTCGGCAGATACAAGGTGCAGCCGGGCTTCGGCCGGCGCATGTTCTGCAAAACAACGCGCCGCCAGCAGGCAGTTCAGCCCCGTGCCAAAACCGGTTTCGCCGATCACGAAATACTCATCATCGTCCAGCGCTCTGAAACGCTCGGCGAGTCGGTTGGCTTCGATGAACACCACCCGGGTTTCGGCCAGCCCCTGGCCGGGCATGAAATAGGCATCGGAATACTTGTCCGAGACCGGGGTATCGTGATCGAATTTGATGCTCGCCGGCACGATCGGCGCCATTCGGTCGCGCATGACTCAGTCATTCTGAAAGTAAACGCCCAGTTTGCATGAATCAGGGATCAATGGGATCGGATCGATGCATGACTGACAAAAATGTTATATCATTGCATTTCATTGCCTGAGCAACGATTACGAATCCATGGCTGCCGTATTCGACGACGAAAAATCCGGACACAAGGGCGCGCTGTTCGATCGTGCCGCCATCTGTGTTTCCGGCCTGTGCCTGGCTCAGTGCCTGCTGTTGCCGGTGCTGGTCGTTGTCACGCCGCTGGTTTCGGTGGGTGTGCTCGGTGATGAGCTGTTTCACCTGGCGTTGCTTGGTGTGATCCTGCCGCTGAGCATCGCCGCATTCGTCCAGGGTTACAGCGTTCACCGCAATGCGCGCATGCTGGCTCCGGGGCTTGCCGGTCTGGTGATTGTGGTCCTGGCAGCGGTGCTTCATGGCGGGGTGCTGAGTGACATGGCCACCGCACTCCTGACCTCACTGGGTGGTGTCCTGCTGATTGGCGCCCACTGGCTCAATCTGCGTCTGCGCCGTCGGGTTTGCCTGCAGGCCAGGTAATCGCGCTACTGTCAGTCAATCTTCTCGAGTTTGCTGATAGAATTCCAGGCAAAATTTCTTCGTAGGGATTGAATATGAGCGAGATACCTTCGGACCTGCGCTTTTCCGAAAGTCATGAGTGGGTCAGCCAGGAAGAAGACGGGCTGGTCAAGATCGGCATCAGTGATCACGCCCAGGCGCAGCTTGGCGACCTGGTTTTCATTGAATTGCCCGAAGAGGGTGCGACCTTCAGCCAGGGCGATGCCTGTGCGGTCGTCGAATCGGTCAAGGCGGCTTCCGATGTCTATTGCCCGGTTTCAGGCGAGATCGTGGCGATCAACGAGCTGCTCGCCGATTCTCCGGAGATTGTCAACAACGATCCCTACAACGACGGCTGGCTGTTCAGTGTTCGTCTGGACGACGCCGATGAGCTGGAAGAGCTCATGGATGCCGACGCTTACAAGGATCATATCGAGGACTGAGCATCGCTCGCGCTGCGTCCGGCCAGCTTGTCCGCCAGGCGAATGGGCTCCGGTAGTCGATAGCGGGGCGTGCACGCCAGCACCCATTCCACGGCGGTCTCGAGACTGACTCGATGACCGGTCGATACATAGACCGGTCGCACGTCGGCGCGTGTGCGCACAACCATTCCGATGATTTCGCGCCCATCCTCGAGAGGTGATCGGGCGCCCTTTTGGGTGCCCGGTTCATCAGCTTGTCCGCATAGCCGGCTCTTGGCCACGCCGATGGTCGCCAGACCGGTCTCGATGCCCAGGTGGCAGGCAATGCCGAGGCGGCGAGGGTGCGCTCGTCCCTGGCCGTCGCACAACACCAGGTCGGGGCGAGTGCCGAGTTGCCCGATGGCCCGGGCCACGCCGGGCAATTCGCGAAATGACAGCAGTCCCGGGATGTAGGGTAGGGTAGTGGTCACTTCCACAACGGCCTGATCAAGTACGTCCAGCCCGGGGTAAGACATCAACACCGCGGCCGCCCGGGTCACGTTCCGGCCGCGCGGAAAGGCCGCGTCAACACCCGCCACGGTCGCGATCGAAGCGGGCAGCTCATCGGTCGGAATGACCTGCGCGGCAAGGCGTCGTTGCGACTCGATCAGGTCTTGAATGCCCATGCCCAGGCCTGATCAATTCGCTCGCTGACTTCTTCGGCCACCGGCCGGTCCGGTTCTCGTTCCAGCCAGTCATGGTGACGACGCTCCAGCAAATGCCGCCAGGCATGGATCAGGTCATCGGCCATTGCCTTGTCGAGCCAGCCACTTTGCCCCAGAATCTCCAACTGATCATCCGGTTTGCGACATTCGACCAGATCGGCCTGCTCGGCGGAACGGGCCAGCACACCCAGCTCAGCGATGAACTGCAGGTCAACCAGGCGTTGCCTGACCGCGCCCTCATCGCGTTCGCGGCGCTGGCGCTGGCGCATTTCCAGCAGGTCCTTGCGCAATCGGGCTTCATCCCGGACCTGGCGCAGCACTTCTTTGCGCGCCTGCTCGAACCCCTCGGCCAACTCGGGGTTACCGGCGATCCAGCGCGCCCGGATCAAGGCCTGATGCTCCCAGGTCCAGGCCTGTTCGGCCTGGTACTCGGCAAACCGGTCCAGCCGGCTGACCAGTAGCCCGGCACGCCCGTTGGGCCGCAAGCGGGTATCGATCTCGAACAGGCGGCCACCGGGAATCGGCATCTGCATGAAGCTGATCAGGCGCTGGGCGCTGCGCACCGGCGCGCTGCCCGGGCCGTGCAGGAACACCAGGTCCAGATCCGAGGTGTAGTGGAGCAGTCCGGCGCCCAGGTTGCCGTAGGCAATCACGGCCAGGTCGGGTTCGCCCTCGCTGATCAGCTCCAGCACCTTTTCGATGATGGTCTCGGCGACTTCGGTCAGGCGGGCGGCAGCAGCATCCGCCTCGAGACGTCCATCCAGCTCGGCCAGACCGGTACGCAGGAAAGCCGCCTGGCGCCAGCGCCCCAGTGCGTGCAGGCTGGCCTCGGGATCATCCGGCTCCGTGACCGGCAGGGCGGGCAGATCAAAGCCATGCACGGGATCAAGCAGATCATCGAGCAACTGGGGTGCGGCCACGATCCATTCGGCCAGCCGGGTACTGAGACGGAATACCCGCACCAGGCGTTCCAGGGTGGCCGGGCGTTCGTAAAGCAGCGCCATATAGGCTGAACGGCGGCTGATCTGGTCGACCAGGCCAAGCAGGGCTTCCAGGCCGGTTTCGGGATGATCATGGCGGCTGACCTGTTCAATCAGCAGGGGCATGAGGCGTTCCAGTCGTCTTCGGCCCTCGGCGCTGAGGGCGCGGTTGGATAGGCGCCCATGCAGTCTGTCAAGCAGTTCGGCAACGCCTTCGGGTTGTTCGAAACCGGCTTGTTGCAGGCGCTCGGTCAATCCCGGCTCCGGCGGCCACAGGGCCAGCCGGGTGTCGGTGTCGGGTTCGCGGAAGTGCTGCTTGAACCGCTGGCGGACCCGTTCGCGGTGTTGATCAAGTTCCAACATCAATTCCTGCCAGTTTTCGTTGCCCATCAGCCAGGCCAGGCGCTCCTGTCCCCGCTCGTCATCCGGAAGGTGATGACCTTGTCGACCGGTCATCGCCTGCAAACGGTTTTCCAGAATGCGCAAGTATTGATAGGCCTGCTTCAGACTTTCACCGGGTTCGGCTTCGATCAGCCCCAGTTCCACGGCCGCTGAAAGGGCGGGCAGAAAACCCGGTTGGCGCAACTCGGGCTCCTTGCCGCCGCGCAGGATCTGCAGGCTTTGCACCAGGAACTCGAGTTCGCGAATGCCGCCGGCGCCGCGCTTGATGTCTTCGCCGCGCGCATGCGCCCGGCTGGCGGCATCGATTCTGGCATGCAGATCGCGCAGGGATTCGAAGATGCCGTAATCCAGGTAGCGTCGGTAGATGAACGGCTGCAAGGCCTTGAGCAAGGCCCGACCGCTTTCTAGATCTCCGGCCACGGGTGCGGCCTTGAGCCAGGCGTATCGTTCCCAGGTGCGTCCTTCATTGAGAAAGTACTGCTCCATGGCCGACACCGACCACACCAGTGCCCCGGCATCGCCGAATGGACGCAGGCGTGTATCCATGATCCAGACCCGTCCATGGGCGGTGACCGGATCGATCAGGCCGATCAGCTCCCTGGCCAGCAGTTTCAGCCAGGCGCCGGCATCCACGCGACGCGGCCCGGTGCTGTGACCCTTGCCGCGGTAGCTGAACACCACATCAATGTCGGAGTTGAAGTTGAGCTCTTCGCCACCCAGCTTGCCCAGCCCCAGGATGGCCAGTCCGATGGGCTGACCATGCTCATCGACCAGTTCGCCGTGGCGTTCGCGGACTTTGACGGCAGCGGCTTTCAGGCCCAGATCCAGACAGGTGGCCGCAAGTTTCGACAAGGCCCTGCCGGTCTCGGCGATGCTTGCCTGACCGGTCAGGTCGCGCCACAGGATGTGCACCGAGGACAGCTGGCGGAATCGTCTCAGGCTCAGACCCGGGTCTTCGAGCAGGCGGTCTTCATCCGGTTCGGGCACGGGTTGGTCCGGTGAGTCATGATCGGGGAATCGCCGCCAGGTTTCAGCGACAAAATCGCTGCGTGCCGACAGATCCCCCGTTTCGATGTCGATGGCTCGTTTCATTGCCTGTTGGACTCGGCAGCACGAATGACGGCGCGAAACAAGGCGCGTTGTTCAGGTCTTTGCGGCAGGTATTCCGGATGCCATTGCACGCCCAGCAGGAAAGGCAACCGGCCATGTTCGATGGCCTGGATCACGCCGTTGGGCTCGCGTGCGCACACATTCATGTGCTCACCGAGGCGGTCGATGGCCTGGTCATGCAAGGCGTTGACCTGGGCGCTGGCCCGTCCCAGGGCCCGGGCCAGCAGCGAATCGGACTCGACTTCGACCTGCTTGCGCGGCAGCACCGAGCGAATGGCCGGATGCTCCTCGTAGAAACTCTCGATGTTCTGGTGCAGGCTGCCCCCGGCGACCACGTTGATCAATTGCATGCCGCGGCAAATGCCGAACACAGGCAGATCCCGTTCCAGGGCTTCGCTGATCAGCCGCTTTTCGAGTTCGTCGCGGGCATGATTGAGCCCGGTGGTCTTGGTGGTCAGCACCCGGCGCAAGGCCGCCAGCAGCGGAAACATGATGATTCCCGCCAATCGTCGCCAGCCGCTCATGCCGCGATCCTTGAGTTGCTCGATCTTCGGCATGGACTCCTGGCCATAAAGGTTCGGGCTGACATCCGCACCACCGCCGATGATCAGTCCGTCCAGTTCATCGATCGAGCGCGGCTTGCCCGGCCGGATCCGTATCGGTTTGCCGCCTGCCCGTCGTACTGCGTGGCGAGTGAACAGCCAGGCGGCCAGACCGCCCTTGTCCGGACCGGTGACACCGATTCTGGGTCTCTTCGGCCTCATGAGCGAATTTTGCGGATGGTGCTGGCGATCAGGCTGCGCAGTGTGCTGGCGCCGGCCAGGCGGTCGGTTCGGGCGGTCTCCAGTGCTTCCGGATCGGCGGCCAGGCGCTCGACCTCGAGCCAGTCGTTCCAGGGCTTGGCCAGCGACCAGTCGGGTTCGTCGATCAGGCAATTGGGCAAGCGGTAGTGAAAGGCCGGGCGGGGTTTGATCAACTCGGTTTCCACGTCGGCGGCCATGACTCGCTTGCGATCAATGTGGGCGAACAGCGGCAACATGTCCAGCGGCCGATTCCGGGTAGGTGTGAATTCCAGGAAGTCATCGATCAATCGGCGGATGCTGGGGCGGTACTTGCCTTGCATGACATGAACGACGTAGTCCTCCGGGTAGGGATGGATGTACGGGCTGATGCGGCGGGCCAGGTCGATATCGCTGCGTTCCAGCAGCCAATCGTACTTGAGCAGGAAGGCACGCAGCATGGCCAGCAGATACTCGGCCTTGAGGCTGGCCGTCTCGATGTTGAGGTGCAGCCCGAAGGCATAAAAGGGGGAGCCGTGGGTGCCACGGGCGCCGGCCTTGTGCAGTTTTTTGCGGATGGCATCCAGACGCTCCAGCTTGCTCCATGGAATCGGCGGGCCGACCAGCTCCAGCGGTACCACTAGTCCGGCAACCCTGGAAATCAGCGCCTCGACATTCTCGCGTGTCTCTCCCTCGCCGATCTCTATGCCCAGTTCCGACAGGTGCTGCTGATACTTTCGGCTGGTCAGCAGGTTGGCATCCAGTTCGATTTCGAAATCCCCCAGCTCGGTATCCACTACACGGGTGGAAAAAGCGCTTTCGCGTTCCACACGTCCTCCCAGCGTGGCGGTCACGGCTTTGGCCATGACTTCCGGCTCGATGCCGGCCATTTCCATTTCCACTCCGACGCGCCGTTCGCCGCCTTCACTGTTGTTGGTCCAGGGGGGCGGGTTGAATCTGGAGGGGGTGGACTTGTTCGTGTCGGCGGGCTCGGGCATGTGCATAGGTTACTACTTAAGGGGTCAGGGGTCAGGGGTCAGGGGTCAGGGTAAAAAAAACCCCGGCCGAGGCCGGGGTTTTTTCGGGTCTTGCCTTGGGTGGATGGCTTACATCATGCCGCCCATGCCGCCCATGCCACCCATGCCGCCCATATCGGGGGCACCGCCGCCGCCTTCGTCCTTCTGCGGCAGTTCGGCCACTGCGGCCTCGGTGGTGATCATCAGTCCGGCAACCGAAGAGGCATTCTGCAATGCCGAGCGGGTCACCTTGGTCGGGTCGAGAATGCCGGCATCGATCATGTCGACGAACTCGCCGGTTGCGGCGTTGTAACCGTAGTTACCCTTGCCTTCGGCGACCTTGGCCAGAATGACCGAGGGTTCGCCACCGGAGTTGGCCACGATCTTGCGCAGCGGCTCTTCCATGGCGCGCATGGCGATCTTGACACCAACAGTCTGCTCGTCATTGTCACCAGTCAGGTTCCTGATGCTGTTCAGGGCGCGGATCAGGGCAGTGCCACCACCCGGAACCACGCCTTCCTCGACCGCGGCACGGGTGGCATGCAAGGCATCCTCCACGCGCGCCTTCTTTTCCTTCATTTCGACTTCGGTAGCCGCACCAACCTTGATCACGGCCACACCGCCGGCCAGCTTGGCCACGCGCTCCTGCAGCTTTTCGCGATCGTAGTCGGAGCTTGCATCCTCGACCTGGGCACGAATCTGTCCGACCCGGCCTTCGATGGCGCTCGCGTCGCCGGCACCGTCGATGACGGTGGTGTTTTCCTTGTCGATCTGGATTTTCTTGGCCGAACCGAGCTGGTCGAGGTCGGTCTTTTCCAGGCTCAGGCCGACTTCCTCGGAAATCACCTGGCCGCCGGTCAGGATGGCCATGTCTTCGAGCATTGCCTTGCGACGATCACCGAAGCCCGGCGCCTTGACCGCGGCAACCTTGACGGTGCCACGCAGGTTGTTGACCACCAGGGTGGCCAGCGCTTCGCCTTCAATGTCCTCGGCGACGATCAGCAGACTGCGACCGGCCTTGGCCACGCCCTCGAGCACCGGAAGAAGATCGCGCACATTGGAGATCTTCTTGTCATGCAGCAGGATATAGGGGTTTTCCAGCTCGACCTGCATGGTCTGCTGGTCGGTCACGAAGTACGGCGACAGGTAGCCGCGATCGAACTGCATGCCTTCGACGACATCCAGTTCATTTTCCAGCGACTGACCTTCCTCGACGGTGATCACGCCTTCCTTGCCGACCTTGCCCATGGCCTCTGCAATGATCTTGCCGATTTCTTCATCGGAATTGGCCGAGATCGTGCCGACCTGGGCAATGGCCTTGTCGTCAGTGCACGGGGTGGAGAGATTCTTGAGCTCTTCAACGGCCGCCTTGACCGCCTTGTCAATGCCGCGCTTGAGATCCATCGGATTCATGCCTGCGGCAACCGACTTCAGGCCTTCACGCAGCATGGCGTGGGCCAGCACGGTGGCGGTGGTGGTTCCGTCGCCGGCGGTATCAGAGGTCTGAGAGGCAACCTCCTTGACCATCTGGGCGCCCATGTTCTCGAACTTGTCTTCCAGTTCGATTTCCTTGGCGACCGAGACACCGTCCTTGGTCATGGTCGGGGCACCGAAACTCTTTTCGATGACCACGTTGCGGCCCTTGGGGCCCAGGGTGACACTGACCGCCTTGGCCAGCACATCCACGCCCTTGAGAATTCGGTTGCGGGCGTCTTCTGAAAAACGGACTTCTTTGGCACTCATTTTGAAAATCCTTCTAGATTCTGATGCGTCAATTTATCGATTACGTCAATTCAGCTTTGACGGCGGGCTCAGGACTCGATGACGGCCATGATGTCGTCTTCACGCATCACAAGCAGTTCTTCATCATCGACCTTGACCTCGGTGCCGGAATACTTGCCGAACAGCACCTTGTCGCCGACCTTGACGTCCAGCGCACGCTGTTCGCCACTGTCGAGGATCTTGCCATTGCCGACGGCCAGCACTTCACCGCGAATCGGCTTTTCGGTGGCGCTGTCGGGAATGACGATTCCGCCGGGGGTGGTACGCTCTTCTTCGACGCGCTTGACGATCACGCGATCATGCAAGGGACGCA
>SL_3KL_010_SEDDRAFT_10004011_pt1 | contig 13351 bp, 8 predicted proteins | sample SodLakKL_010_SED_2_FD_10381 | JGI IMG/M metagenome (IMG submission 10381)
CGGAAGACGGACTGACCACCGACCACCTGAAGTTCCTGATGGATCTCAAGAACCGGGACCGCGGACGTGTCAGTGAGATGGCTGAGAAATTCAGCGAACTGACCTATTACGAAGACGAACCGGCCTGGAACCTCCCCGGAGAAGTGGATGTGGTCATCCCGTGCGCCACACAGAATGAACTCGATGAGGAACATGCCCGGAAGCTGGTGGAAAAAGGGGTGCGTTTTGTTGCAGAGGGTGCCAATATGCCCTGCACCACCGAGGCGGTCCACCTTTTCCAAAAAGAGAAGGTGCTGTTCGGCCCCGGCAAGGCCGTCAATGCCGGAGGCGTGGCGGCATCCGGACTGGAAATGGCTCAGAACGCCTTGCGGCTGCGGTGGGAGCGGGAAAAAGTGGAGGAAAAGCTGCTCTACATCATGAGAAATATCCACGCCCAGTGCGTCCGTTACGGCGAAAATGAGGATGGCGGGATCGATTATGTAAAGGGTGCCAACCTGGCCGGTTTCGTCAAGGTGGCGGATGCCATGATGGATCAGGGGGCGGTATGACCCTGATAACGCGTGCATAGATATATCGGGCTCCGGGCTGCAAGCGACCCGCCGATCTTGAGCGGAAATTGGTGGGTCAATTGCCGATCATTTCCCAGAAAACCGGATCCTCATCCCCGAAAACCCACATGTTAATCATGCGGATTCCACGGTCCCTGGCCAGATCCAGCTTGGCCTCAAGGCTGCGCGGATCATTATCCACAAAGAACCATTCCAGCGTCCCACCCCGCTCGATATATCCGTAAAGCACTTTCTGCCGGTCATCCCAGGTCAGGGGCATGCCATCGTACTGGCTCATCAGTGATTCAACTTCGGTAAGCGAAAGGGAGCGGCTCCAGGACCGGGCGTTGATGTGATAGCGATCCGGGTCGGCAACCGTGTAATAGTGGAATGAGCGCATGTTCAGGCCCATGCTCAGTTTCTCCGCCGGGATGTGTTCCAGCATGTAATCCATGACATCGGTGAGCCAGGGCAGTCCCTGGGAAGGGCCGGGCGTGGTTCGCCGGGTATGCTGGGCATAGGACATGACCTTGACAAAATCGCTGATCTCTCCCAGTTTTTTCAGATCATATCCACCCCGCCAATCCTCCATCATCCAGCGGGTATACGAGTTTGCACCCCCCGTTTTTTCGAACCGGTGGACTACGGCAATACTGATTTTGTATCCTTCATTATGGAGCGCTTCGGCCGTTTTGCGGTAAAAATCGGTCAAAGCATCCCTGTCGTCAATATGGACCGCCTCCAGATCGATCTGAATGCCGTACAGATCATACTTCCGGCAGAGGTCCAGCATGGAAGCAATGGCCCGGTCGACCGCCTGCGGATCATTCAACATTTCGTTAACCCACATCTGCGAGAACAGTCCTGCTGATGCATCCAGATTCTTGACCTGCGGCATTACCTTGAGGTCATGTTCCCGGGCCAGTTTCATCAGCCTCGGTTCCAATTCGCCGTGAATGACTCCGCGATTGTCAATGATAAACGGTTCCGGGGCGACCAGGTCAACTTTGTCGACATGTTTTTTCAGCACCTCGAATGCCATAGGCCGGTAGGCAAACTGGAATTCAAACTCCTGAGCCTTCAAGACGCTCGCTGTGATTGTCGAAATTATCAGAAACACCAAAACCCCTCGTAACTGTGGCATATTCATCCTCCAAATTGTGTGTTCTGTGCGAATTGATTCATATTGGTGCACCACTTCTTCGATGTGACGGCACAATCCTTTTTTAATTGGTTGACTCACGGATCACCAGGGTCCGTTCTCGGGACCCAGACCAGATAGCCATCCGAAACATAGTGCATTTGGCCGTCTTTCCGCCGTTTAACAACAAACGAGAGCGCCCTGCGATCCGCGGAATGATATGTTTCGAGATACTCCGTAATGTCGAAAACCAAAACCCCGTTTTGGGAAGTCATGAAAGACGCCGCGCCGAAAACGCTGTAGTGGTAGCCGGTGCCATCCGGACTCGTGGCCTGGATGTAGAGCGACTCAGGATCGAGTAAATCCGGATTTTTAAAATGGACGACAGATTGGTGCGATCCGTTTTCTTCCTTCATGGTCAGCGATTTTGAAGCAGCAAAAGCACCTTCCAGGTAATCATAATAAAACTGGCGATCGGTGCCGCGTGCGATCAGGATCCTGGGAATGAGCGTGGAATTTCCGTCCCAGTATCCGGGATTGACGGTGTATTGCAACGGATATTGCGGAAGCAGGCCCCTCCGGACCGCTGGCGTGTAGTGTCCGAACGGATAGGCGATGGAATGCAGGTCATCGGCGCTGATACCGGGTATGGCCTTCAGAATACCCGGCACCGTATCCAGTGCTGCAATGATTTCGGGACCGGATACGGGCATGCTTTTATGCCGGTGGCCATGGGCAGCAACGAGATGACCGCTTGCAGCAAGTTGCGCCAGTTGCCCGGATGTCATGTGCGGATATCCCGGTTTGTCAATGCGTGACGGGATCACAAAAAAGATACCACGCATGTCATACTTTTCAAGCAGTTCGGCGGCCCGGAACTGGCTTCGATGCCCGTCGTCAAAAGTGATGATCACTTTCTTTTCATGCGCTCCCGGCTCCAACTTACCGTCAGGAATATAACTGCGATACCCATTTTCATAGAGAAACCGGAGTATGTCTTCAAAATTCCGGTAGGATTCCGCAAGCGCTCCCGGCGTACCTTCAAATGATTCCGGATAGAACGTATGATAGCACAAAACGGGGATATTCCGGTCGGATTCCTGCCGGGCACCGTTCAAAATGGATCCGAGTAATAAAGCAATCAGGGTAGCCAGGAACAAACACGATTTCATAATAATCAACATGCTGAAAGAAACGATTCAAATCAACTGCGGGTTTAGGCTATCTCTGTAACCAACCTGTTTCCGTAAATCCGACAATAACCGACACTTGTTATGACACCACTTCTCGCAACCCTTCTCGGCATTATCATCATGATGCTTATCCTCCCAATCGGTTGGATCCGTGACAACAACGTTGACCGAAAACAACGCGTTGATACCCCGACCGACTACGACGGAATGGGAACCTACAGCCGGTACATTCGGCGATAATCTTAACCAGTATTCCATATCTGGTTGCAATTTGTGCTGAAATCTATTCCCAGCTCTACAGAAGGTCAAATCCAACGGCATATTATATATAGTTATTGATATATGAATATTTTATTACTATCTTCAAATTATTTACCGTATCCCGATAAAACCTCCTGAAAACCGGGAAAACCCGGCCTTTATAAAAAATCCGGTTCCCTTTTGAAGAGAGAGGTTTTGTTCTCCGACATGCAACGTGATTAAAATATTATTCCCATGAGCTCAGATAATTATACAAATGGTGATTCCACCTCCATGCCGGAATCCCAAAACAAGATGAACCGGCGCAAAGCCCTGAAATATATCGGTGCCGGAACCGGTGTACTGGCGGCAGGCGGGGCAACCGGTTTTTACGGCTACAGAAGAAGCCTGCGTATTTCATCATCGGATGCCGCCAAATTGCGCAACGTACGGTTTGTGATTGCCGGTGGCAGCATCGGCGGAATCACGGTTGCGGCCCGCTTGCTGCGCGCCGTGCCCGATGCCAACGTCACCATCATCGAACCGAAATCCATCCACCATTACCAGCCCGGGTACACGCTGGTCGCCGCCGGGGTGTACAAGAAAGAGGACGTCCTGTTCGACCAGGAGTCGCTTTTTCTGTCCGGCATGCGCTGGGTTAAAGATTACGTTGCAGCGTTTGAGCCGGAAGAGAACCGGGTGAAGCTTGGAAGCGGCGACTACCTGGACTATGACTACCTGGTAGTCGGGATGGGCGTGGAGGTCAATCCCCATTTCGTGGAGGGATATACCGAGGCGATACAGACACCCCATGCCGCCACGATATACGATCTGGAATCGGGTATGAAGTACCGGGAAATGGCGAAGTCGTTCCGCGGCGGGAAAGCGGTGTTCACATTCCCTGCCGGATACGTAAAATGCGGCGGCGCCCCGCAGAAAATCACATGGCTTTCGGAGGATTTGTGGCGCTCAAACGGCCTGCGTGACCAGACGGATATTCACTTCTACACGAACCATCCCTCTCTTTTCCCGGCTGTTCCCAAAGTCGATGCCGCCGTCACCCCGCTTATCGAGGCACGCGGCATCCACAACCACTACCAGACCGAGCTCCGGGCGATTGACGTATCCACCCGAACAGCCATTATGGAGCAGCGCATGCCGGACGGATCCACCCGGGAAGTGCGACAGAAATACGACTTGCTGCATCCTGTCCCGCGTTTCCGCACGCCCAAACCGCTCAGGGAAGGCCCGCTTACGGCGGAAGGAATTGGCGGACAAATACAAGTAGACCGTGAAACCCTGCAGCACAGACGCTACAGCAATGTCTTCGGTGTGGGTGATTGTGCGGCGACCGGCGCGCCCAAAACCGCTGCCACCATCCGAAAGCAGGCTCCGGCCGTTGCCGAAAACCTGATCTCGCTGGCACTGGACAGGGAACCGACCAGTCTCTATGACGGCACTTCCGGATGTCCGCTCCTTACACGCTACGGCCGCTGCATGATGTTCGAATTCGACTTCCAGGGAAACCTGGTGAATGAATGGCTGTACCAGTCCACCCGTGAAACCCGGATCTGGTGGGACTTCAAGGTACACGGCCTCAAGCAACTCTACCGTCACGTGATGATGAACGGATACGTTTAGGCGTTTGACGCGCGGATTCCGGTCTGGTGGGAAAATTCCGGTCTGGTGGAATCCAGTTCGATGGGTACCGATCCAGTGCAGTTTTGGTCCGGTATGGTTCGGTTATACACGCTTTTTTTGTAATTTTGATCCTGACGGGATGATCCGGGGTGTTGCATCGCTTTCCGGCCGCATCCTGCGAAATCTCCATGATTAAAAAGGGCCTGTAATCCATGTACTTCAGCACCACCGACGACAGTCTGGACCTCCAGAAGATCCAGGATGACATCTCTTATCTGCGCAATTGCTTCATCGAAATGCTCCGGGACCTGGGGGAAGAGGAGGTCATCCGGCAGCTTGAGGGCCACCACGACACCGATGCCGATCCCGACAAACTGAGCAAGGCGTTTTCGCTCTATTTCCAGCTGATCACCATCGTGGAGGAAAACGCGGCCGTCCAGCTTCGCCGGAAGCTGGAAAACATGCACGGCCCGGAGCGCATTTCCGGTTTGTGGGGACGCATCCTGCAGGACCTGAAAAAAACGGGCCACTCGGCAGAGGAAATCGCTGCTGCGCTGCCGGAAATCCATATTGAGCCCGTGCTGACCGCGCATCCAACCGAATCAAAACGCTCCACGGTCATCGATCAGCTTCGGGCCATTTACCTGCTTATGGTTAAGCGCGAGAACCAGGTCTGGACCGCCAATGAAAAGGAGCAGATCGCCGAGGAGATCAAGGTGGCGCTCAGCCGGCTCTGGATTACGGGACAGGTGTTCCTGCAGAAGCCTTCCATCCAGGACGAGATGCGCAATGTCCTGCACTACCTCAAGAATGTGTTCCCGGTTGTGCTGCCTCTCCTGGATCAGCGTCTGCGCGACGCGTGGGAGCACGCCGGTTTTGAACCGTCGCTTATCGACAACCGGCGTCAGTTGCCGGGCGTCTCCTTTGGCAACTGGGTAGGCGGAGATCGCGACGGGCACCCGTTTGTAACCGAAGAGGTGACCGAACACACGCTTTACGAACTCCGGAAACAGGCCCTGACGATCATCCGGAAGGATCTGGTGCAGCTGGCACGTAAAATCAGCATCTCCTCTCACGAGGTCGAGGTGCCTGCCTTCTTCAAGGAGCATCTGGATCATTTGCGGACGATAACCGGTCCTTCCGGTGTGCCCGGAATGGAGCGGAATCCTAGTGAACCATGGCGTCAGTTCGTCAACCTGATGCTCTCGCGACTGCCCATTGACGATGCCGGCAGCCCGCTCACGGAAATTACTGAAGAGCATTACTACCGCAGGGCCGAAGAGCTGCAGGACGATCTGGACATCCTGCACCGGTCCCTGGTCCAGATCAGCAGCCGGCGTATAGCCCGGGTGGATGTGGAACCGATTGCACGAAAGGTGGGATCATTCGGGTTTCATATGGCTTCACTGGATATCCGGCAGAACAGCCGGTTCCACGATGCGGCGCTTTCGCAGCTGATGCAGGCCGCAGACGTGGATGATGCCGAAAATTTTGCCGACTGGCCCGAGGAGCGTCGCCTGGCGTTTCTCAACAAAGAGCTCGAAACGGCCCGGCCGTTTGTGCGCCATCGGCACGGACTTGGCAAAGAGGCCGATGCCGTGCTCGCCTGCTACCGTATCCTGTATCGCTATGCCCGCCGTTATGGCACGCGGGGCATCGGCGCGCTCATCGTGAGCATGACCCGCAGCCTTTCCGATCTGCTGGTTGTCTATCTGCTTGCCCGGGAGGCGGGACTGATGATCAGCGGCAAAGACGGAATGGCGTGCATGTTCCCGGTGGTCCCGCTGCTTGAGACCATTGAAGACCTGGAGCGCGGACCCAAGATTCTGGATGACTTCCTGAGCCATCCCGTGACGCGCCGGAGCCTGCTGCTGCAGAAAGAGTTGTCAAAGGGACACGCGGTCACACGCGACCTGCTGCTCCCGAATCGTGACACATCAACATCTGTCCGCAACCAGATATCTGATAGCGGGCAACAGGAATCCGGACAGACTGATCCCCCAAAGACCGACCAGAACCAGACAGTTCCCGGTCAAGAAGTTGCATCAAAATCCGGCCAGGGACGAAAGGATTCCAGTCCAGCCGATTCCCAGCGGGCTGGTTCAAGCCTGGCCGATACCGGAGCTGGGTCACCGTTCTCCACTGACCTGGATCTTCACCAGCAGGTGATGGTCGGTTACAGTGACAGCAACAAGGACGGCGGGATTCTGGCCAGTCTCTGGAGCCTCAACATCGCCCAGCGCAAACTGAGCGAAATCGGCCGAAAACACGGGATACGCATCCGCTTTTTCCACGGCCGTGGCGGCACCATCAGTCGTGGCGCCGGGCCAACGCATAGATTCATTGCCGGACTGCCGTCCGACACCATTCGCGGCGATATGCGCCTTACCGAACAGGGCGAAGTGATATCGCAGAAATATGCCAACAGGATCACGGCGCTGTACAACCTGGAGCTGCTTCAGGCCGGCACGGCCGGGCTGACCCTCGGCGCATTTGATGCCATTGCCACAAAATCCGGCGGCGGCACCATCACCACGCAAGAGCTCTACGACCGGCTTGAGCCAGCGGTATCCCGGCTTTACGACTACAGCCTGGAAAGCTATCAGGGCCTGGTACGCTCAGACGGATTCGTCTCTTTCTTCTCGCAGGTCACGCCGATCGACATCATCGAATCCAGCCGGATCGGTTCTCGTCCTGCGCGCCGCACCGGGAAACGCACTTTTGAGGATCTTCGCGCCATTCCCTGGGTATTCAGCTGGAGCCAGTCCCGCTTTTTCCTGACCGGCTGGTATGGCGTCGGGAGCGCCCTGGAAAAACTCCGGGATGAAGATCCCGACTCCTTTGACATCCTCAAGACCCATGCCGTCGAGTTCATGCCGTTCCGCTATATCATCACCAATGCTTCGTCAGCCATAGCGCTGGCCGATACCGAGATCATGGAATGGTACTCCCGCCTTATGGAGGATCAGGCGCTCGCAGGCAACTATCTGGATCAGATCACCGCCGAATTCCACCGGACACGCAGCATGCTTGAACTGCTGTATGGCCACGAACTGCGATCCCGGCGCCCCCGCATGTACGCCATGATCGGTTTCCGGAACGAACACCTGCGTCCCTTGCACCAGATGCAGATCCGTCAGCTGAAAAAGTGGCGAAGATTCCGGGAGGATGGGGATGGCGAGCGCGCCGACGAAATGCTGCCCGACATGCTGCTTGTGCTGAACGCCATTGCCGGTGGTCTGGGAACGACGGGCTGAGAGCCGTTGGGTACAGCAGCTGGACGAAGCCGAAGGGCGCAGGCGCGGGAACAACCGCCTCGCACATCCACCCGAAACAACCGCCGACGGCATCCCTCAGGCACAAAAAACTCGTTTTCGGTGCGATTTTGGCTTGCCGGTAATCCAAATCCTTGCTAATGTATGGTTATCGGCAGGTCGTTATGCTGCCGTGTCATATCGTGACCCTCCATATGCCGAACGCAAATCACAAATACGTTTTGCGTGCATCTTGCATGCTCCTGGCAATCCTGATGCTGGCCGGGTCAGGGTTTCCACATACCGTTTCTGCCCAGGGCGATATGCCCGATTTATATGTTTCGGACCATCCCGGCCTGGTCCCGTGCAAGCCCTATGAAGAGCAGTTTGAAGAGATCGATGAGCTCTTGAAAAACGGACGCTGGACGGATGCCGAAGTGATGCTGCTGCAAGTCAAAGAAATGGCACCTGAGTGTGCCCTGGTACCACTGTTCCATGGCCGCATCCACTACTACCGCAGAAACGACCGGCAGGCGCTGGCACTGTTCAATCAACTGGCCGTCCGGCATCCCGATATTTACCAGACCTACCACTTTCGCGGACTCATCCACAACGATCACGGCCTGCACACTGTGGCGCTGGAAGAGTTCCACAAGGTGATGATGGTCAACCCCACTATAGGGTCCGGTTATTTCCTGCGTTACGTTTTCCCTTACCTTGAAAAAGATGGAAAACTGGATCCCGCGCACATCGATTCCATGCTTCAGTATGTCACTAATGTCGCGGCCAGTACCCTTACCAGGGGATATCTGGAATTTTACCAGGACAATTATCCGGTGGCATTGAGGCACTTCAAGAATGTGACAGCCGCCGAACCGGATCATGCCAGCGCCTGGCTGTATGCGGGGCGTTCCTACGAAGCAATGCGCTGGCGGCTTGAGGCATTCCACTGTTACAACAAAGCCATCGAAATTGACGAGACCTACGCCAGGGCCTGGCTTCTGCGCGGGCTCGTGCTTATCAGCGACAGAAACTGGTACCACGGATGCCGCGATCTGTACAAGGCAAAAGAGCTGGAATACCCCGCTGCGGATATGGCTATTCGAAATTTTTGCAGAAGGGGTCGATTTCCGTAAATTAAATCCCCTCAACGGGTGTTATATCTCCTGAATTTCAGCGATCCCCTTTATATCAGAGCCATGAAAAATCTACTGATCCTATTTGTGCTTATGTCTTTTGTATCCGGCTGCAGCCACTCCCATAACAGCCAAAACGCAGCATCGGAAGCAGAGGCCGCATCCGGTCCCATCGGTGCAACCGCCGAAACAGGTGCAAGCGCCGCCGGAACCGTTTCCGCACCCGCCACCGTGCTCCCTTATCCCGAAACCCGCCGTGGCGACGTTGTTGATGAGTATTTCGGCACCAGGGTGCCCGATCCCTACCGCTGGCTGGAAGACGACATGTCCGACGAAACAGCGGCCTGGGTGGAGGCGCAAAACGAAGTCACGTTCCACTTTCTGGATCAAATCCCCTTCCGGAACCAGATCCGTGAAAGGCTCACCGCGGACTGGGACTACGAACGGCTCAGTGCGCCTACAAAATACGGTGATTTCTACTACTTCAGCCGAAACGACGGCCTCCAGAACCATTCTGTCATCTACCGGTCCTCCGAACCGGGTGGCGAGGCCGAGATCTTCCTGGACCCCAACACCTTCTCCGAGGATGGCACCACGTCCCTGGCCGGACTCAGTTTCACGCAGGACGGATCCCTGGCCACATACATGATTTCCGAGGGCGGATCCGACTGGCGCAAGGCGATGGTCATCGACACCCGCACCATGGAACAGATCGGCGACACCCTGGTCGACATCAAATTCTCCGGCATCTCCTGGCGCAACAATGACGGCTTCTACTACAGCAGCTACGACAAGCCCGACGGCAGCCAGCTCTCGGCCATGACCGACCTGCACAAACTCTATTACCATCGCATCGGTACACCGCAATCCGAAGACAAGCTTGTCTTTGGCGGCGAAGAAACCCCCAGGCGCTACATCTCCGGCAACATCACCGAAGATCAGCGCTATCTGATCATTTCCGCAGCCATGACCACCTCCGGTAATGAACTTTACGTTCGCGATCTCAACGACGAATCCGGCCAACTGCTCACCATGGTCGACAACTACGACAACAACCACCAGCTTGTCCACACAGACGGCGACCGTCTGCTCATCCGGACCAACCTCGATGCGCCCAACTACCGCCTCGTCGAAGCCTCCATCCAAAATCCCTCTTATGATAACTGGGTGGATGTGATCCCGGAAACCGACCACGTTTTAAGCGTGGGCAGTGCGGGTGGATACCTGTTTGCCAGTTACCTGATCGACGTGCAGACACGCGTCATGCAATATGACCTGCAGGGCAACCGGGTCCGCGAAGTCGAACTGCCCTCCATTGGCACGGCCGGCGGCTTTTTTGCCCGGGAAGCCGACACCACACTGTTTTACACCTTCACGTCCTTCACCTATCCTGCCACCATTTACGAATACGACATCCGCAACGGCCAGTCCGAGCTCTACTGGACACCCGACATCGACTTCGATCCCGAGGCCTACGTAACCGAACAGGTGTTTTACGAAAGCAAGGACGGCACACGCATCCCCATGTTCATCACGTACAAAAAAGGGCTTGAGATGGATGGCACCAATCCCACCTACCTCTTTGCCTACGGTGGTTTCAACGTGAGCCTGCGTCCATCTTTCAGTGTCACACGCATGGTCTGGCTGGAAAACGGCGGCATTTATGCCCAGCCCAACATCCGGGGCGGCGGCGAGTACGGAGAACGCTGGCACAGCGCCGGACGGCGTAAGAACCGACAGAACGTCTTCGATGACTTCATTGCCTCGGCCGAGTTCCTGGTGGATAACGGGTACACATCGCACGACAAAATAGCCATTGCCGGCGGTTCCAACGGGGGACTGCTGGTCGGTGCGGTCATGACGCAGCGGCCCGATGTGGCAGCCGTCGCATTCCCCGCGGTGGGCGTTCTGGATATGCTCCGCTATCACACATTCACAGCCGGAGCCGGCTGGGCGTTTGATTATGGCACCGCCGATGAGAGCGAGGAGATGTTCCAGTATCTTCTTGGTTACTCACCCGTGCACAATGTCAGGGATGGCGTGACGTACCCGTCCACCATGATCACAACGGCCGACCATGACGACCGGGTCGTTCCCGCCCACTCCTACAAGTTTGCCGCCGAACTGCAATCCAAACACTCCGGTGACAACCCGGTGCTGATCCGTATTGAGACGCGGGCCGGACACGGTGCCGGACGCACCACGGAGTCGATCATCAATGAATGGGCCGACCGCTACGCTTTTGCCTGGTTCAACATGGGCGTCAATCCGTTTGCCGAATAGCCGCGTCGGAATGAAGGGCCTTTCGCTAATGCATGTTCTTTCACTGATGCACGGTCATTCGCTAATGCATGTTCTTTCGCCACAGGCCGGGAACAGATCCTCCCGGCCCGGCAAACCAGGCCCGGGCAGTAAACGGCATACAATCAAACCGAAACACTATCCAAAAGAAATACTTTTTTTATTCTTATGACAAATCCCTTCAAGCGCATCGCCATCATTACCGGAGCAACCTCCGGAATAGGAGAAGCTACCGCCAGAGCCTTCCTTGAAGACGGCTTCGGTGTTATTGGAAACGGCCGCAATAAATCCCGACTGAAAGAGCTTGAAAAAGAGTTCGGGAAGGCGTTTCGCGGGGTTGCGGGAGACGCGACGGAGGAAAAGGTCATTGACAGCCTGTTCGAAAAAGCAGAAAAGCATTTTGGCCGCCCCGCCGACACCGTGGTCGCCAATGCGGGACGCGGACTGGGGGGTACGGTGACCACTGTGGACATGGAACAGTTCCGGGATGTGCTGAATATCAATGTCACCGGGACGCTGTACCTGCTGAAAAAAGCGTCCGAAAAGCTTGTGGCATTGCAGGAGGGATCCTATCCCGATACGGCTGCCGACATTGTTATCCTCGGGTCCACCGTTGGGCGCCACATTTCGCCGTTCAGCACGGCTTACGGATCCACGAAATTCGCCGTGCATGCGCTGGCAGAGGGGCTTCGGCGGGAAATTGGTCCGAAAGGGGTGCGGGTCACCCTGGTGGAGCCGGGCATCGTCATCAGCAAATTCCAGGAAACGGCCGGGTACACTGACGAGCTGGTCAAAAATTTCCATATGAAATTCGGACCTCTTATCTACGGCTACGATGTCGCCGACGCGATCCATTACGTGGTTTCGCGTCCGCCCCATGTGCACATTGGCGATTTCGTCATTCGCGCCACCCGCCAGGAATATCCCTGAGATCCGGCAACTGAAAAAATGCCATCAGCGACGCCGGCGCATCCCCTGTTTCCAATCGGGGTTCAGGTAGGACGGGTCGCCGATCACGAACTGCCAATTGCCCCGGAACATTCCCAGCCGGCCGATGAAGCGCACCTGTTCGCCGGTCTGCCCAAGTTCTGAAAGGTGATCCCGCAACTCACGATTATGCGAAAAAAGGTCGTAGTACTTACCGTTCACCTCGATCTGCCGATCCCCCGTGATGGTCCCGGTTACATAGAACAGCCTGTCGAAGAAATCAGCTGAACGTAATTCCTTTCCGTCGTACTCCTCCGGCATTAGCACATGTTCCCGGTCCGGGATTTCATACACTACCGGAATCGGTTCCCACTTCTCGTCATCGTTCACACCCGGATCCACCAGTGTCATCTTCCGCCCGGGGTCATCATCCTCCACGACCGTGAATTTCATGCTGATGGGCAGGTGGTCGGAGTAACCGCCTCCATCACCAAAAAAGTACCAGCGAGCAGGCGCACCGCTGTTCACATACACATTTTTGCCGTGGAAACGACCAACTTCGAATGAATTGTCCACATACTGCACGCCCTGGAAGTCGTACATGCCGGGACTGATCATGATCTGCATCAAGGTTCCCCAGTATCCCCGGAACGTATCCGAGCCGCGCTCGGAAATATCATGTTCATACCAGAGATTGTAAACGGCATCGGTTTCGCCCCGTTTCACCTTGCGCTCATCTCCGACGGAACGCAGTACATCGTTGACCGCCGTTTTTTCCATGTAGGGATAGCGGTGGGACTGATTGTAGTCACTGTTGAAATCACCACCGAGGATGAAATCGATAGAAGGATTCTCCGCACGGAGTTCATCCAGACGATCTCTCAAAACCTGAGCATTGCGGATGCGGATCCGTTCCATTTCCCGGTCCGATGCCCTGGACCTCCAGTGATTGGCAAAAACCACCAGGTCA
>SL_3KL_010_SEDDRAFT_10004012_pt1 | contig 13349 bp, 10 predicted proteins | sample SodLakKL_010_SED_2_FD_10381 | JGI IMG/M metagenome (IMG submission 10381)
TGGCAGGAAGAGGTGCCCGGGGAAGGTTGCGAGGTACTGCGCCGCTATATGCTTTCCCGTACTTCTGAGGGCGGGCTCCTCTTGTGGCGGGGAAGGCAGAAAAAGACCGGCAGGGGAGAGGGTTCAAGCGGACTTCAGTATGATCGTGCGGAGTGATAACGGAAAGTAAAGCTTAGCTTATTAATAACTATTTTTAAAAATATAACCAGGGCAACAATACCTGGTTATATTTTCCTTAACAGTGAAGCTCCTTGACAAGTAGCACAAATATGTTACAATATAAACAACTTGCAAAAAATGGTTAAAGGAGTTGTTTTTTAGTGTCAAAGAAAATTATCCTGCGTCAAATGGGCGGTTCAATTGGTGTGACTATTCCGAAAGAAATTGCTGAGAGATTTCATTTAGGTAAGGGTGATGAAGTGTTTGTATCTGAAACAGATAAAGGCATTCTTATTACCCCTTATGATCCCAATTTCAAAAAGGCCATGGCTGTTTATGAAAAAGGTGCTAAAAAATATCGCAACGCACTCCGTGAACTTTCTGAATAGGCCTGGAAATGAAAGAACCAATATGGTTAACGAGATCTATCATAGAAACTATTCATGTAAACCAAATTAAAGAACATGGTGGTCAATACGGACTTCGAGATGAAAACCTTCTAGAGTCTGCTCTTTCGCGACCATTGAACCGTTGGCTTTATGAACAAGATATCGATGTTTTCACTTTAGCAGCTGCCTATGGTTTTGGTTTTGTTAAAACTCATAGCTTTGTCGATGGAAATATAAGGTTGGCCTTTATGGCTATGTACACTTTTCTTGGTTTAAATGCTTATGAAATTATTGCTTCAGAACCAGAAGTTGTTGATTTCATAATGGGTGTTGCTGATAATAGTTATTCTGAAACGGAACTAGTGCTTTGGCTGCGTACTCATTCAGTACTACAGAGTTAGAGGATTTGGCTTTACAGCTTAGCAGACACTAGAAACTGGATAAAGCAACAGATGTTAATTTAATAGCCTGGTGGTATATTTAAAAAAGGCGAAAAACTTCGGAACGAAACAACTTTGACACCCCAAATAAGCGCTGAAGCTGTATTCTAAAGCTATAGGGGGTCGCTTTAGCCACCTGATATTTTTATTAAGGATATCTTGGCTGCTGTCTTTGTGTCTTTTGCTGGGGTTTCCCAGTGCTATGGCGAAGCTTTTCCCATTGTCTTGATGGAATCCAAAGTCACAATTCCAGCAAAATAATTAATGCAATAAAAAAGAGAAGCCTCCGGTATTGTTCGGAGGATGTTTATTCGCTAAACGGATTCATTACTTTTATCTCTTCATATGTTTGATTATGATTCCAATCTTCTGTCCAAATCATTTTGCAGTTCATTTTTTTCGCACTATTTACTATCATAGCGTCCCAAAAAGATATCTGGTTTCTTTTGTGTATTTTAATTGCTTCTAATACGTCGTTAGTTTCAGGGATATGATGATGCCAGTTACTTAAATCAGCAATTATTTGAGAGGCTGCTTCAAATGACAATGGATTTGCTATTTTTTGAACAACAGTAACGTAAAACTCCTGCATTACCTGGATACTTAAGCATCCGTTACGGGACTCCCAAAGATGAATTAACAGGTTTGTTGCTGCTGCTTGTTTTATTTTATTTGTACTATTGTATGCATAGACAAATATATTCGTATCTACAAATTCCTTACCTTCAGCGGTCATATAATTCATCTCTTCTCCAGTTAATTTCATTTTCTATCCCCATGTCAAAACCTTCTTTTAACAGATGTAGTTGTGAGGCTTTAGCCCTAAGGTAATCATCTTCTTTGGCAGCAATCAGTATCAGTTGTTCAGTTAACAGCTTAGAAACAGATGTGTTTTTCTCTACAGCGATATGTTTTATTTTTTTCAGCACGTTTTTTGGAATAGATAGAGTTATATTTTGATTATTCACCTAAATTCACCTCCACGTAAATAAGTGTATCACACAAATTAGTGAATATCAATTCTATATTTAAATGTAATACAATGTGTAATACGGAGGTGTTAATGATGGTCAGTGTTCGCTTGCCCAAATATTTAATGGAAAAATTGGAATTGATTGCTAAAAGGGAAAAACTCACAAAATCTGAAGTTATTAAAAAAGCTTTGGATGAATACTTTAACAAATATGCAAAAACAAGAAGGCCTTATAGTCTGGGTAAAGATCTGTTTGGCAAATACGGAAGTGGTAGAGGAAACTTATCTGTAAAATATAAAAAGAAAGTAAGAGATAACCAAAAATATTCTGATGTTCCAATGGATCTAGCAGATGCTACTCTAATTGTAATATCAGAAAAAGAAAATATTAAAGAAATTGTAACAATCGACTCTGACTTTTATATATACAGAAACATTAGAAATGAATGGCTGGTAAATATTTTTAAAGTGTATTAAACATATAAACGAAAACATTGTTCTTATTGTTTGAAATAATAGTCATTCATGTCCCTTTTATCTATTGTATCTATCACCGGTCAAGTTACTTGAGAGTGCCGTTTTACCCTTGAGCGTTCACAAGCTTCGGCACACTTCATTAACATTACTGATAAAAGAGGGTGTAGATATCCGCTGTTTGCAGGAAATCGCCGGGCATGCGGATATTTCGACGACCCAGGTTTATACCCATGTAGCCGGAGATGATATTCGTAAGCAGATATGGGAAAACATCCTCTGGCGGTAATAGATAGTGATATGGAAAGCCAACTGATTAGAGAAGTACCAATGAAATTTTAACAAACAGGTTAAAAAGTATCGCAACGCAGAGAAAAGCCTACCGACGTTGTTCAGTTATACCCTTATAAGGTGAACTGCAGAAGAATTAAAATCAAAAAACACCTCCTGGTCGATTTCGCTGGGTGTAGATTCTACCTTGCCGAGCACATCAACTTTAACTCTTTCTTGTCCTACTCCAATATGGTAGCGGGTAATCAATCCCAAGTCTTCTCGCAGTAATACATGACCTCTAATCCCTTTATGACCAAGGACTATGTTTTCAGGTCGAACCATCGCCATGGTCAATTCTTCGTTATGGCTTACCGGTATGGTCATACTTTTCCCTAGAATCTCTACCCTTGATTGATGATTTTCAGCAGGGATTGGTTTTACCGAAAATAAGTTAGCCTGACCCACAAAGTCTGCCACAAAACTATTAACAGGATGGAAGTAAAGGGCCTTAGGCGTATCTGTTTGTTGAATTTCTCCGTGATTCATGACAGTGATTCTATCAGCAATAGACATGGCTTCTTCCTGGTCATGGGTTACGTACACACTGGTGATGCCAAATCTGCGCTGCAGCAGCTTAATAGTTTGCCGCATGTTGACTCTCAACTTGGGATCCAGGTTGCTTAGAGGTTCATCAAACAATAAAATATCAGGTTCAATGACTAAAGCTCTTGCCAGGGCTACTCTCTGTTTTTGCCCCCCTGAAAGCTCTTGTATTTTTCTTTTGGAAAAACCTTTAAGTTCCACGCAATCTAAAATTTGCTCTACTTTTTCCACCATATCCTGTTTGGAAAACCCCCTGGTTCTTAATCCGAAAGCCACATTATCAAAAACATTCATGTGTGGGAATAGTGCATAACTTTGAAACACCATGGCAGCGTTTCTATGCTGGGGTGGAAGGTGACTGATCTCTTTATCACCAAAAATAATACTCCCTTCTGAATTCGATATGAGGCCCGCTATCATTCGAAGAAGTGTAGTTTTACCGCATCCAGACGGACCCAGCAATCCTAAAATTTCACCATCTGCCACGGTTAGAGAAAATTGTTTGACAGCATAAAATCCCCCGTATTTCTTAGTTAAGTTCCGTAATTCTATTTTCATCTCTTTTTCTCCTTATCACATCAATGGAAGATTTACCGTAAGCCAACAAATAGAACAGCAAGATTAAAATCAAAGTGATCATTGATAGCATCAATGCCATAATTGCTGTTGCCCCGATATTAGCCCCTGTAATCGCTTGAAAAATAACTTGTATAATGACCTTATTGGAGGGCATCAATAGAAAAATAATTGCACCTAAAGTGGTCATCGTGTTTGAAAAGACTTTTATATATGAATTCACGAATGCATCTTTTAATACAGGTAACACCACCCAAAAGAATGCCTTAGTCTTAGAAGCCCCCAGGTTTAAAGCTGCATTTTCCAAATCCTCATCCGTATGTTCCAGCAAAGCATAGCCTGCTTTCATTGAAAAATTGATGCTCCTGGCTATACAAATGAGATAAATAATAATTCCTGTACCTAAGAGGATTATGGGTTGGGTTCCTTTTAATACAAATTGACCTATCCCAAATAATGAATATTTAAATGTTACCAGATAACCAATACCAAATAATATTCCTGGTACTGCTGCCGTAAACAAACACATAAAATCAACAAATTTAGGAAGCATAATGGTCCGACGTTGTATTCGGTACGCCAGTAATACCCCTGTTAAAGAAGACACAAACCCTGTAATGACAGACAATATGACACTGTTTAAAAGGGGCTTCAATAATCTGTTGAAATCTTGATCCAGAGCAGTTCGAAGGTGGTTTAAAGTTAGCGTATAGTCAAAACCCCAGTTTTTCGTAAAGGCCCCCACCACAATAAAGCAAAAATTAAGCACGAATATGGCGATAGTGAGACTTGACAATGAAATGGCTGAATATTTAAGCCACCTGGGTACATTTTGATAAGTTATTTCTGCATGACTAGATAAGTCCGAATGGTAACGTTTTTTCTCCGATATGTAACGATGTAAAAAAAATGCTATTATACAAGGCACCAACAAAACAATGCCCGTGGCGGTAGCCATTTTCATATCATAAACCCCTGTTATTTGAATATAAAGGTCGGAAGCCAGGGTCCGAAAGCTGCCGCCGATAATTAAAGGGGTGGTGAAATCAGCCATTGAAGCCAAAAATATCATCAATGCAGCAACACTGATTTCCGGCATCATCATGGGCAGAGTAACTCGAAAAAAAACTTTCGACTCTGAAGCCCCCAAATTCCGAGCTGCTTCTTCCAATGATGTGTCCGTATTACGCACACCACTGGATATGATCAAATAAGCTAAAGTGGTGAAGACCAAAACCTGCAAAATAAAAACACCATGCCAGCCGTAGGGAGAAACATTTAAATTAAGCAGCTTGTAAGTAATAAGTCCTCGCCTACCAAATAACATGATAAATGAAATACTGCCAACAAAGGCTGGATTGACCAGTGGTAGAAGCATCATCATTCGCATTACGTTCCTGCCACGAAAAGATACTCGATATAAGGTTAAAGTAGCAATAACCCCCAATATTACTGCTGTTATCGTCACTATTGTGGCTATACTCAAGCTGTTTTTTAGCATTGATAAAATGCGGGCAATCTGATTTGGGCCAATTTCCCTTCCTTCACTGGTAACACCATAAAGAACCACTGCTAGTATTGGAAGAGAACAAAAGTAAAAAAGAAGCAAGATAATGATACTATCATATATTTTTATCCATGATAATTTAGATTTCATTTACCATCCTCCGATTATATCCGATAGAACAAAACACAACCTAGAAGTTTCCCTCCAGGTTGTGTTTCCCAAGATTAAAATTAAATCATTTAATCCATTAATGTCCTGCAGCCGAGATTTTTTCTTCCCATTTAGAAAGGATTGAATCTCTTTCAAGGGCATTGGCCTGAAAGTCTGTAGGGAAGAGGGTTACATCTTCAAGCTTGTACAGATGTTCCGGTACTTCTAGCCCTTCTCTTAAAGCAAGGACATCATCCATCTCAGATATTTTTTTCATGCCTTCTTCAGAAAGAATCCAGTCTACTAATACTTTAGATGCCTCTACATTTTTAGCACCATCTAAAATGGCCAATGGCTGCGGCCACCACCCAGTACCATCCTGAGGATATACCAGTTGTATGGACGGATTATGGTCTCCTCTCATTTGCCGCTCACCAAAAGCAGCTATAACCCCAACGGCAGATTCTCCGGCAACCGTAAAGTTGGTAGGATCACTTCCCCTTGGGGTAAAGAAAGGCACTTGGTCAATCAGCTTCTCCAAATACTCCCATCCTGCATCTTCGCCTCTTGTCTGAAGAATAGCACTTACTGTATTATAAGCTGTTCCAGAGATTGCTGGATCTGGCATTGATACCAAACCTTTTAAATCTGGATTCAAAAGGTCGTCCCATTTTTGCGGAACTTCTACACCAATATCTTCAAGTACTTCCGTATTGACAACAAATCCTACTAATGTCATGGTGGTGCCAATCCAATAATTGTTTTCGTCCTTAGTATAGTCAGCAAAATATTCTGCTTCATGGGACTCGTAAGACATAAAATAGCCACCTTGGGCTGCATCGACAAAAGCATCCGCTCCACCTCTATACCAGACATCAGCAAGCACGTTACCGCTATCTTTTTCATTTTTAATCCTTTGAAGGATTTCACCATTTGTCATCTGCAATACTTCTGCTTTAATGCCTGTGTCTTCAGTAAAAGCAGCAAGTATATGGGTTATGTCACTTACTGAGTACACATTTAAGCTAACGTTTTTCATATCTTCGGTATAGTTGGCCATCCATGAAGGCTGTTCTTCCTGATTATCCTGCGGTTGATCCGCTAACCCTGGTTCCTGATCGTCTGCTGCAGATTCGTTATTGTTACAGGCAACAACGATAAACAACATCGATATAATCAATAATAATACCATTAATTTCTTCATTTCTAGTAACTCTCCCCCTCAAATAATTTGTAAATACTTCCATCCTTACGTAATAACAAAGGCATTATTTCCTGGATTTCTCACTCCTTCCAAGGGAATATTTAGAATTTTTTATTCTTAATACATTTTAACACATATATGGTTATAATATAGATAACAATTAGTTATAATAAGCCTTGGATTTAATGCCTATTTGTTATATTAAGTCAAATGCGTTAATTCTTAATGCTTTACGAGATTAATTTTCTCGGTTAAAGGCATTAAATGTGTTAGGCAGTCCTAAGCTAATATAGCCTCTCATTATTGGTTACAATAGTAAATGTTTAAAATAATTTATTGAGAGGTGAATAATTTGAGCGGTATAGCTGCAGCCATAGATCATAATAACAGCCAAACTATTGAGCAAATGTTAGAAAAAATCAGGCACAGGGGGAGAGATGAACAGGAAATTTTTAATCAAGGTTCGGTTCAATTGGGAGAGATAAGCTTTGATAGAGAGCAGCAGGGGAAGGTTGATCAGCAGAATGGTTACGGTGTTGTGTTGGATGGTATACCATATTTGAAAAATATATCACTGACAAAAGTTCAGTTGTTAAATATGTACCTTGACCAGGGCCCGGAATTTGTAAAATATTTAGACGGAAAATTCGCTATGGTTATTTCCAATGGGGATGATTTTTTTGCTGCCAGAGATTTGTTTGGAATTAAACCTCTTTATTACTACAGCGTTGGAGAAGAATATTATTTTGCTTCTGAAATGAAAGCTTTCACTAATAACTCCGGGGGTATAAATATTTTTCCCCCGGGACATTTTTTTACAAAGCAGGGGGGACTTCAGCGGTTTAAAGAGATACCCGCCTTTGAGCCTGAATACGGTTTATCAGTAACTCAGGCAGAAGGGAAGCTTAGAGATCTATTAATTGAATCAGTAAACAGGTCAACCTCCGGCACGGAAAGGACAGGTGTATTTTTAAGTGGTGGAGTAGATAGTTCTATTATAGCCGCAGCTGCAAAACATTGTTCCAGCGAAAAAATATTTACTTATGCTGCAGGGTTAGAGAGCAGCCCGGATATTGAAAGTGCCAGAATAGCCGCCGAAGATCTTGAAACTGAGCACAAAGAATATTTATACGACAAACAGGAAATTTTAGAAGCCCTTCCGGAAATAATTTATTATCTGGAGTCTTTTGACGTGGAATTGATTAACAGTTCCATAGCAAATTATTTTGTTTCCCGGCTGGTTAAATCGGATAATATTAAAGTTGTTCTTTCGGGAGAAGGTGCTGACGAGCTTTTTGCAGGCTATCACTACTTAAAGCAGTATAAAGATGATGCTGAAGTTTTATCCCTAAAAATGCAAGATTTATTAAAAGGCATGCATAACGGTGGTTTTCAAAGGGTAGACCGCATGGCCAAAGCTCATTCCCTGGAAGTTGAAATGCCCTTTGTGGATTCGCAGGTAATAAATTTTGCATTAAAGCTTCCCAACCAGTGGAAGATAACTGAGGAAGAAATGGGTAAGTGGTTATTAAGAAAAGCTTTCAGTAACGATGTGCCGGAAGAAATTATTTGGAGAAGAAAAGCGCAGTTTGGTGTAGGCTCCGGCACTGAAGAAGTAATGAATCAAATTATTGAAGAGATGGTTTCAGAAGAAGAATATCGAGAAGCTGATCAAAAAGAAGAGATATCTTTTAAATCAAAAGAGGAGTACTATTACCATAAAATTTTCAAGAAGTTCTTTCCCAACAAGGCAGCAGAAAAAACAGTAAATCGCTGGCTTGTTGGTGTCTGAACTGGTAATGTTCGTATAAAATTTTATTGCCAGGATTATTTATTAAAAAAACAACTTAATTTTGGACAAAACTTATCAAAATATATGAAGGAAATATTAACTATATGTTTGAATCTATAATATGACATGCCTTATTGGATGATTGAATTGAATTTAAAAAAAGAGGTGTTTTAAATGGTTAAGATTGCTGATTTGCTGGGCACTGAGGCGGAGTACTTATTGGAGCATCATTGTAAGACCATACCGGCCGAAATGCTGCACCTGCCAGGGCCGGACTTTGTGGATAGAGTTTTGGCAGGTTCAGATCGTCAAATTCCGGTGCTCAGGGCGATGGAACAATTTTTTAGCCACGGCAGGCTTGCGGGTACAGGGTTCGTTTCCATACTGCCGGTGGATCAGGGTATTGAACATTCGGCTGGAGCCTCCTTTGCCCCGAATCCTGCATACTTTGATCCAGAGAATATAGTAAAACTGGCTGTGGAAGGTGGATGTAATGCCGTGGCATCAACCCTGGGCGTTCTGGGAGCGGTGGGTAGAAAATATGCCCATAAAATACCTTTCATTGTAAAAATAAACCACAACGAGATTCTGTCTTTTCCTAATACATATGACCAGGTAATGTTTGCCAAGGTGAGGCAAGCCTGGAATCTGGGAGCCTTAGGCGTGGGTGCTACTATTTATTTCGGTTCTGAGGAATCAAGGAGACAAATCCAAGAGGTATCGGAAGCCTTCAGCCTTGCCCATGAACTGGGTATGTTTACGGTGCTCTGGTGTTACCTTCGCAACTCTGCTTTTAAAATTGACGGCAAAGACTATCATACCGCTGCGGACCTGACATCTCAGGCCAATCACCTGGGCGTTACCATTGAAGCGGATATCATCAAGCAGAAGCTGCCGGAAACCAATTCCGGATATATGGCAGTCAGCCAGTCTGCAGGCAAAGAGTTCGGAAAAACAAATAACAGAGTATACGAAGAACTGACCAGCGATCATCCTATAGACCTGACCCGTTACCAGGTGGCCGGGTGTTACATGGGGCGGGCAGGCCTGATTAACTCCGGTGGGGCTTCCGGGAAAAATGATCTGGTGGAGGCTGTCCGTACTGCAGTAATTAATAAAAGGGCTGGTGGAATGGGTTTGATTTCCGGCCGTAAAGCTTTCCAACGACCGATGGGCGATGGTGTGGAACTCTTGAATGCGATTCAGGATGTATATCTGGATGAACGGATAACAGTGGCATAATTTAAGTAATATGGACACAACAGACGGATAATATGCTTAAGATGATTTAAATAGTGTCAAGAGTGTATGATATAATAGAGATTAGGATGTGAACGTGTAATTTTTTGGGATATTTCCCAAAGGCTAGTCTACAATTAATTTCTGGCTACAAACAGAACAGCTATCAAAAGTTGTTGTTTTTTTTTAACTTGAGTTTTTCATTATAAGATTTGAGGAGATGCAAAAAATGAGTTTTCCATACTTTAATTATACTTTTGAAATTGGTTTCGCACTTCTTTTGGCTATATTATTATGGGCTGTTTTGCTTAAGATTCGAAAAACCAGGAATATTCATATACGGGACGCTTCTTTGACAGTGGAAGAACTTGAGGATCATGCCAGGAATATGGGGTTAGAGCATGCTGTTACTTCAAAGAGAAACATACTGGATTGGCCTTTACCCCGGATGAATGATAATTATAGCTATATTCTTCGTGTCTACAAAGGATTAAACGATGATGTGATGCAGAAGCGAACAGTTCCGCCTGCTGCAGAATGGCTCCTTGATAATTTTTATATTATTGAAGAACAGGTAAAAAGCATCCGACGAGACCTATCAAAGAAGGAATACTTTGGTTTGCCGGTATTAAAAAATGGACCGTATAAGGGTTATACAAGAATCTTTGCCATAGCATTGGAGCTGGTAGGCCACATTGATGGTCAAATTGGGGAAAGTACGCTGCTCAAATATCTCAAGGCCTATCAATCTCACAATATTCTTTTTGAGAGGGAGATATGTATCATTCCCACAGTGATTAGACTGGCTCTCATAGAGAAGATAAGAATACTGAGTGAAAAAATAGAGGAAACACAAAAGCAGTGGAATTTAGCGGATAAAATCGTTGAAGAATGGTTGTCCGAAGATTCTGTTGAATTAGAAAATATTGTAAAGCTATTTGAAAACAATAAAGCAGCGATTGATGAAGCCAATCCATCCTTCGTGGAACATTTATTCTACAGATTAAGAAGATCAGGCCGCCGGTACTCAGATGTTCTAAGATATATTGACGAAAACCTTGATAAATTTAATACCACAGCAGAAATTATTGCTCAAAAAGAACATAATAAGCAGGCTGTTAGCACTGTCTCTATGGGAAACTGCATCGTAAGTCTTAAATATGTTTCAAATCTTAATTGGGTTGATGTGTTTGAGTCAACCAGCTTTTTGGAAAAGATCCTCAGGCAGGATCCCGATGGAACATATACTCTTATGGATACCAACTCCCGTAATTATTACAGGAGGCAAATTGAAAAGCTTGCAAAGGCGTATGGCGTTTCAGAACTTCAGATAGCAAGAGAAGCCATAGGCCTTGCTCAGGAAGCTTACGTAGAAAACATAAATAGAAAAGATGACGAGAACAAATATAGCAGAAGAGCCCACGTGGGATATTATCTAGTAGGGANAGGGGTCAGAAAACTTGAAAGTGGACAACTTGAAAAGAGAACATTTTTCAGAAAGATAATACATTCAGTAAAAAATAACCCCGCTCTAATTTACATGGGATCCATAAGCGCCCTTACCATGCTTGTCCTAATATTTCCCATAAACTATGCCTTGAAATTTCTAGATGCAAATTATCTGTTTTATGCAGTTATTGCAGGGTTAGCTGTTCTTATCCCTGCTTCAGAGATGGTTATTTCTATTGTGAATTGGTTGGTTTGTAAAGTAACAAAACCAGTAGTTTTCCCACGGCTTGAACTAAAGGATGGGGTTCCAGATGCCATGAGCACCATGGTTGTAATCCCAGCCCTGCTTCCAGATGCAAAACGGGTAGCAGAACTATTGGGAAATATGGAAAATCATTACCTGGCAAATACCGAAGATAACTTATACTTCGCCTTAATTGGCGCATTTCAAGATGCATCTGAATCAAGCAAAGATGAAGATGAGAGTGTTTTGCTGGAAGCCTTTGAGGGAATAAAGGCTTTGAATAAGAAGTATGCAAAAGAAGAACAGGATATTTTCTTTTTTTATAACAGATGCAGGAAATACAATGCAGGTGATGACCTCTGGACAGGATGGGAAAGAAAAAGAGGTGCATTAATAGAACTTAATGAGATGCTCCTTGGTTCAGACGAGACTAGTTTCTCCTTTTATTCCAACACATCCATTCCTACCCATATCAAATATATTATAACCTTAGATGCGGATACGGTTTTGCCCCTGGGGATGGCTAAAAAAATGATTGGCACCATGGCCCATCCTCTCAATATGCCTGTCATTGATCATAGGAAAGGTATTGTTACCGAAGGGCATGGTCTCATGCAGCCTAGAATTTCTTTTGATATGGACAGCTCCAACAGGTCCATCTTCTCAAGGATTTATACAGGGCAGGAGGGGATAGACCCCTATGCCAGTGCAATATCCGATGTGTATCAGGATCTTTTCGGAGAAGGGATTTTTACAGGTAAGGGTATTTATGATTTAAGAGTTTTTCAAAGTATATTAAAAGAGGCAGTACCTGATAATGCCATCCTCAGCCATGATTTATTGGAAGGCTCTTATGTAAGAGCTGCACTGGTCACAGACCTGGAACTGGTGGATTCTTATCCATCTAAATATAATTCTTATATGACAAGGCTTTATAGATGGATAAGAGGAGATTGGCAGTTAATACCATGGTTAGGGAGAAATGTTAATGATAGAAATAATAGGCTCATAAAAAACCCACTGTCATTTGTTTCCATCTGGAAGATTGGGGACAACTTAAGAAGAAGTCTCTTGGCGCCTTCCATAATGGTTTTGATTTTTCTAGGCTTTAGTGTTCTTCCAGGAAGCAGTTGCTTTTGGACAGGCTTTGGTATTGCTGCACTTTTAGTCCCTTTTGGCATAAGTTTATGGGAGCAGATGTTTGCCGGCGGGCTGAAATCAAACAAAATTAAGAGGCATATTCCAGGCTTCTTTGGACTAAAGGCTGCATTCTACCAATTCTTGCTGGCGATCATTTTTCTACCGTACCAGGCAAAAAGGGCATTAGATGCTATTGTGGTCACGCTGATCCGTGTCCTTATCACCAAGAAAAATATGCTGGAATGGGTAACCTCTGCCGATGCAGATAAGTATCAAAGCAGCTCTTTAAAAAGTTATTTTTCTGCCATGTCAATAAGTGTTATTCAGGGTTTCGCTCTTGCTGTTTTGACCTACTTTTTTAAGCCGGAAAGTCTATATATAAGTTTAGTATTTTTGGTTATATGGGGGGCTTCTCCCTTTATTGCCTACGCTATAAGTAAAGACATTAATATTGAAAAGGAGAAGTTAGGCCAGGAAGCTTTGTTAGAGTTGCGTAAAATAACAAGAAAAACGTGGCGGTATTTTGAAGAGTTTGCAAACGCCAAAAACAATTTTCTTGCTCCAGATAATTTTCAGGAAGATCCTCCAAGGGGAATTGCCTATAGAACATCTCCAACCAATATCGGATTAGGGCTTTTGGCCTCTCTTTCGGGAAGAGATATGGGTTATACAGGGATACTGGAAACCTTTGAAGCAATTTCTAAAACGGTAACCACCATCGAAATAATGGAGAAGTG
>SL_3KL_010_SEDDRAFT_10004013_pt1 | contig 13347 bp, 17 predicted proteins | sample SodLakKL_010_SED_2_FD_10381 | JGI IMG/M metagenome (IMG submission 10381)
GCTGCACGTGGGCGCTGGCGGTAGCGTCGGACGGTGCGAGCGGGGTCATGCTGTCGATCGCGGCGGTAGCAGGGTCGGACGGTGCAGCGGGGCGTAGCGCGCGACGTGTCAGCGGCGTGTACACAGTGTGGACATGGCCGGTAGCGCGCACCCTACGGGCCGAAGGGTCACGGTGCCGTAGACGCATGATCGCGCGGCCGATGACGATGGTGTCCACGTCGCGTCGTGCTGCTTCGCGTCGGATCTCCTCGGCGAGNGCGCGCNGGTAGGCGTCNCGCTCGTAGCCTNCGGTCGGTAGCNGTGTCATGGTGCGTCCTTCGGTCGGTAGCGGTCGGTACACCACGGACCGTACCATGATCGGCCGACACTTACACTACGGGAGTGCGTCCACTACCATACATTCTGAAGTTATAGTTGTGGGCGGTTAGCGCGCACCATGTTAGTTGACAGTAGNGCTATCAGNTCTCTTTAGTTCGGTGCGCTAAGGTAACTATATTAGAACAGACGTTCGGAAAGAGCTGCGCCGTACTGCACCCCGCCAACTTCCGGGTTGTATTGGTTATATAATAGGTATTATACGCATCCCTCAACTCCGGGCATAGGTGTAGGTCGGTATACAATAGGTACGATAGTTCCACACGCACGTTGAGTACATGTTTTCGACCTACCACTGATGCCTACACCGCTCAGATCGGGTACAGTGACAGCCAACGCGATTGGAGGTATGCGATGTACTACCCAGACGACTGGGACCCGGACAACATCATCGACTCTCTAGCAGATGAGAAGCGTGTACTTGAGCTTAGTGATGTTGACGCCGCAGAGAAGATTTTAAAGGAGAACGTGGGTCGTGCGGCCCACGCTATCGTCCATATTGCTGTGCGCTCTCCCGATCCCAAGCTGCGCTTCGATGCTGCTAAGTACGTCGTTGAGCGTGTACTGGGTCGAACCACAGAGAGCGGCCTTATCAAGCAGGACGACATGTACGCGGACCTGTTTAGCGACATTATGGTCGACTCGTATGCCGAGTAAGGTAATTAGCAAGAAAGCCTACTTTGATAAGATAGGCTACCAACCCTTTGACGAGCAGAAGCTGTATCATGCTTCTAAGTCTCGTTTTAGGGTTCCTGTGTGTGGGCGTAGGTTCGGGAAGTCGCTTATGGCTGGCCGTGACCTAGAGCCTGACTTGTTCTTGCCTGATAAGCGGTATTGGATTGTGGGTCCGACGTATGACCTTGGGGAGAAGGAGTTTAGGGTCATATGGGATGACCTCATTGTGCGTCAGGGGTTAGGTAAGGACAAGAGGATTAAGAAGGCGTATAATAAGCGCGCGGGTGAGATGTACATTGAGTTCCCGTGGAGGACTATCTTGTCAGTGAGGTCTGCGGATAGGCCGGACTCGCTTGTTGGGGACTCGCTTGATCGTGTGATTATGTCGGAGGCGGCGAAGCATAAGCTGAGTACGTGGGAGAGGTATATTAGGCCGGCGCTTGCGGATAAGGCGGGTAGTGCGGACTTCCCGACGACGCCGGAGGGGCATAACTGGCTGTACGACCTGTGGATGATGGGGAAGGACGCGAATGTTAGGGAGTATGAGAGTTGGAGGTTCCCGTCTTGGCTGAATAATGTGGTGTTCCCTGGCGGTGAGAGTGACCCTGAGATCGAGTTGCTGCGTAAGACCATGAGTAGTGAGTGGTTTATGCAAGAGATTGGGGCGGACTTTGCGTCGTTCGTCGGCAAGATTTATTCGGAGTTCGATGAGGCGTACCACGTAGAGAATGTGGAGTACGATCCCTCGTTGCCGAACTATATGGCGTTTGACTGGGGGTTTGCGAGGCCGCTGGCGTGTGTGGAGTTTCAGGTGACGCCGAGGGATGAGATTAGGGTGTGGCGGGAGCATTATCGGTCGAACTTGACGCTCGAGGAGCACGCGGCGATCATTAATAGTAGGGAACAGCCGGAGGGGTACAAGATTGATATGGCGTTTGGGGATGCGGCTGACCCTGCGGCAGTGATGTATATTAGTCAGCACATTGCTAGCTGTAATGCTGATAGTGCGGCTAAGGAGAACTGGCGGGAGGGCGTGGACCTAGTTAAGTACTTCCTGAAGCTCAGGCATGATGGTGTGACGTATGATAACTTCGAGCGCCCTGTGGAGGAGCCGAAGTACAAGGTCGACTTTAGTTGCGTTGAGCATATTCGGGAGATGAACAACTATCGGACCAGGGAGAACTTGCAGGCGGGTAAGGAGCATACAGCGCAAGGTGTGGCTCAGACGATTGATGACCACACGCTCGATGCGATGCGGTATGCGCTGATGCACTTGTATAAGTTGGGGGCACAGCACCATCTTAGTGAAGTTGACAAAGCGCCAGCCAGTGCTTTAGTGGCGGGCGCTGGTGCAATGAGCGACATAGTTATGGATAATGCGGGCGGGAATACGTACTTCAATTACCGTGGCAGCACTAGTGTTACGATGACGGAGAGCTTCTGATGGCTATTCATATTCCTGATAATGAGAAGACTCTCAGTGAGATTTACCATGAGTACGATATTCAGCGGGTAGATGGTGGGTCGATCATTGCGAGTCCGAAGCCGAGGGGTGAGAGCCCTATACACTTGGCTGATAATACGAAGATCCCCATACCGCTCGATCAGGAGTTGGGCGCTGCGGGGATGACGAAGTATAATCGGATGATCTATGCGGAGTATAATCCGAAGTTGAGGGGGAAGGTTGGGCTGCGTAAGTACCGCGAGATGCGGAATGACGCGCAGGTCAATGGGATGTTGCAGGTGATTAAGACGCCGGTGCTTGCGGCACGGTGGTTTGTTGAGCCTGCAAGTATGGACCCGAAGGATAAGTACATTGCTGACTTCATCTGGAACAACCTTAATAGGTGGATGAACGTCAGTTGGGCGGAAGTTGTGCAGGAAGCCCTGTACATGATTGACTACGGGTACTATACGTTCGAGCCGGTGTGGACGACACGCGAGATTGATGGTAATGAGTTAATCGTCTTGAAGAAGCTGAGTCCACGGCACCCGCTCGAGATACATGAGTGGATGTATGATGAGGAGGGTGGGCCTGACGGTATTAAGTATGGCCCACAGTTGGTGGAGATTCCGATTAGTAAGTTGCTCGCATTCACGAAGAACAAGGAAGCGGGCAATATGGAGGGGGTGTCAGTGCTTAGAGGGGGGTATAAGCACTGGTACTTCAAGGAGCAGTTGTACAAGATTGATGCTATTCAGAAGGAGCGTCACGGTATTGGTATCCCGATTATTCAGTTGCCGCCGAACTTCAATGAGAAGGACGTAGCGAAGGCGCACGAGATCGGGGAGAACCTGCGAACGAACGAGAAGGCGCACGTAGTTGTGCCGCCTAATTGGGAGATTTCGTTTGCGAGGCTCGAGGGCAACCCTGTGGATGCGTTAGCGAGTGCTCAGCACCACGGCGAGTTGCTGTATGAGAACATTATGGCTAACTACATGGTTAGCTCGCTGAGTGTGAACAGCCCGGCTGTGATTCAGCAGGATATGTTCTTGAGGGGTACGCGGTATGTTGCGGAGATTATTAGGGATGTCTTCAACTACTTTGCGATCCCGAGGCTCGTTTGGTGGAACTTTGGGATTGACAGGGTGCCTAAGCTCCGCGTGCGACGTGTTGGCGACACTACCGATTGGCGTACTATTTCGTTCGCAATGAGGAACTTTGCGGGCATGAAGGCCCTGACGCCCGATGACATGCTTGAGAGTTGGGTTAGGGACGAGATGGACCTTCCGAACCACGACCCGGATACTGCGCGGCCTCTTGATGAGTGGGATATGCAAGATAGGGACCACGATCAGGACTATGACACTGACGAAGATGTTAACCGTCAGCGCGAGGCTGCGGGTTCGCCGGAGTCGGAGAGTTGGAAGCCCGGTATGCCGCGACAGACAAAGAAGGCCGATGTTGACGTTGGTACGAAGGACATTGGCCGTGATGCTAGTGGAGGTAAATAATGCGTGAGCACCCACCTACTTTTGCTGCTGCGGCATCTGCGTTGATCGCTGCTGTGGTCGCAGACCTTCTGCCCGTTATTGATTGGGGTCCACTTACCGATCAGACGGTCACGCTGCTTGGCATTGTGCTCGTTGGTGTGTTAGGCGGGTTCATTGGCAAGTTTGCGGAGCGGTATACGATCCCGTACTGGCCTATGGAAGATGAGCGGGAAGATTACGAAATCGACGATCCAGAGTTGATGTAGGATGTCCGAACTTGACATCGTCGGCAGGGCCTCGTGGGGCTTTCGGCAGACGCGCTCACCAGGGTCAGCCCCTGTGGCCCGTCAGGGTCTTGTCCTTCATCATACAGTCACGCCTGAGTGGACCGGACCCAATGCCTTTTTCAGGTTGAATGAACTTATGATTCGCATGGGCTACAACTGTGTGGCCTACAACTTGATGATTACGGTGGATGGGCTCATTGGTTCGGGCAGACCGCTCAACCAGGTCGGTGGACATACCCGAGGATACAACACTACGCGGCATGGTGTTGTGCTTATTGGTAACTTCTCGAACAAGCGGCCTCCAGATGCTATGGAGCAGGCACTTGTTGACGTGTACCAGTACGGGCAGAGCCGTGGCTGGTGGCCTGCGTCGCTTGTCGGCCACAGGGACCTTGGCTCTACAGCGTGCCCTGGTGGTAGCGCGTATGCGCGTTTGCCTGCTTACCGTTCTGGCAACATCGGCGGCGGTGGTGGTAGTAGTAGCCACAACGCACGCAGTATGCAGGACACGGTGATTCTGCGGCGCGATAGCCGTGGTGCGGCTGTGCGACGTTGGCAACAAGACTTGCAGGATTGGAGGTCGTCTGCACTGCCGAGGTTTGGTGCTGATGGCGACTTCGGTGCTGAGACTGAGGAATGGACAAGGACCTTCCAACGTGCGGCAGGTATTGGTGTTGATGGTGTAGTCGGACCACAGAGCCGTAGAGCAATGGATGCGGCACTTGCTCCTGCCCCTAAGCCGGAAAAGAGGTACAAGATGGTCATTTATGCTCGCCGTGATACTGCCGATTCTCTGAGCGCGTACACGGTGCTGTCGCAACACAATGCGTTTGTCGTGTTTACGCATTCGCGTGGTGAGGCACAGGAAGCACTCAAGCGTGGTGAGGACGTCGTTGCTGTTGGGGGACCGGCTGCTGACGACCTGCCCAGTGGGGCCACAAAGATCGTTGGGAACGACCGGGGCGACACGCTTCGTAAGTTCATGGACTGGGCAGACAAGAATCTGTAATGGCTGAGGTCAAGCTGTACTACTTTGAAGGCCGCAATACTGCCATTGCGGCTACTAGTGCAGAAGAAGCCAAACGCAAGAAAAAGCGTGGTGGCGACAAGATTGTCTCTGTGAGGAAGCCCACAGCCGCTGAGAGGCGGGCTATGCGAGCAGGTAGATGGGTTAGAACGCGCAGAGACGGTAAGAGTCCGGGTCAGTCAGACTATGGCAAGGGTCGTGGATATGGCCCCAAGCGTGATTAAGGTAGCTGTTACGCCCGAAATGGCTGAGGCTGCGTTAGAAAGCTCTAAGCAGGATAACTTTAGAGAGCAGAAGGTGCAGCGGTATGCAGGACAAATGAGTGTGGGTCGCTGGAAGGTTAATGAGCGGTTTGCGACTCCTGTTACATTTGACCGTAACAGGCTTAGGAACGGTAACCACAGAATGCGTGCTATCGTGGCTACTGGACTGACAATAGAGCTTTATGTACGCGCTGAGCCAGAGTTGTTAGAGAGATGGCAACGAGGCGAGAGTTTGGAGAAGTAATGCCTATTCGTTATGCGGTTGACCTCGAGCCGCTTAAGTTCGATGATGAGGCTAACGCTGTTACAGAGATTCAGATTATGCCGTTTGGGCGGTATAATCATCCTGTACATGGTGAGTTAGTCTTCGACGCTACGAGGGCGGAGCAATTCGCCTATAATATCAATAATAGGGTCCGAAAGACGGATCTGGACATTGACTACGATCACAAGAAGTACGACGGCAGGGCCGCTGGCTGGATAAAGCATGGTACGGTAAAGCCCGACGGCCTCTATGCTACAATTGAGTGGACAGAACCAGCGTATCAGTCTTTGAAGAAGGGGGAGTATAGATACTTTAGCCCTGAATTCATGTTCAATTGGACTGATCCGAAAGACAATGTGACCTACGAGAATGTCCTGTCAGGTGGTGCTCTGACTAATAGGCCGTTCTTGAAGGACATTAAGCCGATCAACTTGGGAGAGATCGAAATGGATGAATTGCTCCAGGCTCTCCGTCAGCGGTATCAGCTTAGCGAAGATGCTTCTGCGGAAGAGATCGTCGCTGAGGTGACGAAGGATGAGGCTCCGAAGGCTGAGGACGCGGTTATCAGTCACAACCAGGATACTGGTGCTGTTGAGATCAGTATTCCTGGCGTGAATGGTACTGTCACCTACACGCCTGAGCCCGTTATTGCTGACGAGGGTAAGGACGATGAGTTAGTCAAGCTCGCTGAGGATAACCCCGCTATTCAGCGTATGCTGGATGAGCGTGAGGCTGATCGTCAGCGGATTGCTAGTCTCGAGCGTGCCAACCGCTTTAGCGAGGTCAACGAGAAGCTGAATCAGCTTTCTACGGATGACACTCGTTACGCCCCTGTGGTCCTTGATGAAGCCCGCAAGATTGCTGTCGAGCTTAACGACGACGCGCGGTCTTCCTTGTTTGGACTTCTCGATACCATCATTAAGGATGGTATCGTTGATCTGAGTGAGAGCCGTTCTGGCGTTGACCCTTCGGCTAGTGCCGACGGTATTGTCGATGAGGCTCACAGCCGGATCATGTCGCTCAGTGAAGAGAAGAACATTAGCTACCGTGAGGCTGCTAAGCTCTACTTCTCTGACCACGACTCGTATGCAGAGTACCGTGATTCCGTCAAGGGAGTTGATAGCTGATGGGTCCTAATGAGGCAGGGCTTGACAAGGGGTTTATCGCTACTGAGGCGATGAATCAGTTTTCTGTCGTTAAGCTCACTGATGTTGAAGAGTGCGCTGTTCAGGACGACGACGAAGANAACTGGCTTGGCGTTGTTCAGGAGGAAGTCCTCACTGGCGACAACGGCATTGGTAGTCGCGTTGTAAACGTCCGTATGGTTGGCATCACTCGCGCAGTTGTTGCTGACGACACTGGCCTTGATATTGGGGACTTTGTTGTTGCAACATCTGACGGTGAAGTCATTGCTGTTCCGTCGACTGCGGGCACGTACTTCACTGTCGGTTGGCTTATGACTGACCCGGATGACGATGGTGACCACGTCGATCTGATGTTGACGCCTGGACGAACCGTCACTGTTAGCGGTTAGGAGGATATAGATGCCTGCGTATGATCCCCGCGGTGGCGGTGAGGTTCACGTCGATCAGGTCCTGAGCAACATTAGTGTTGACTGGATCAATGAGCAGACGACCGTCGCTGATGCCCTGTTCCCTACTGTTTCTGTTGCGAAGCAGTCCGATAAGTATTACATCTTTGGCAAGGAGGCATGGGCACCGTCGATGGGCGGCGATGTTCGTGCTCCGGGTTCCAAGGCTAACGAGATTCCTGGTGTGAAGGTCAGCACTGACACGTACTTCTGTCAGGAGCACGCCCTTCAGATCACTGTTACGCCGGAGGAGCGTCAGAACGCAGATGCTCCGCTTGACCCTGACTCTAAGGCTACTGAGTTAGTCACGTCAAAGATCATGCTTGGTCGTGAGTTGGCTGCCCGTGAGATTGTTACGGACACCGACAACTACCTTTCGACTCACGTCGAGACACTTTCTGGTAACGACCAGTTCAGTGACTATGATAACTCGAGCCCGATGGACGTCTTCCGTGGTGCGATGCGGGACTTCCACAAGGTTCTGTTCACGGTGCCTAACGTCGCTATTATCCCTTGGCGTGTTATGCACTGGCTTGAGGATCACCCTGAGTTCCGTGATCGCATCAAGTACACGCAGGCTGCTACGCCGTCGCGTGAGATCGTTGCGTCGATGCTCGGCGTCGACCGTATCGTTGTGCCTGGTGGTGGCTATGACAAGGCCAACCCCGGCCAGGACAACGACATTGGCTACCTGTGGGGCGAGGACATTATTCTCGCTACGTTCCTGGTTCGGCTGGTCTTCGCCAGCCTGCATTCGGCTATGAGTTCGTGTGGCCGGTCCACGGTGGCCCGCAGTATGCGGACACTTGGTTCGACATGGACCGTAAGGCTGACGTGATTCGCGTTGGTCGTTCCTACAACCTTAAGCTTGTTGCTAAGGATGATGACGATAAGTCGCTCGCCGGCTATCTCATCAAGGACGCCATCGACGCGAACGCTTAATCATGGCTTTCTACGCTAACTTCAAGGTCCGTACTCAGGACAAGGACGGTAACAAGCTGTTCTTTCGTCCTGGGGACGAGGTTAAGAATGTCGCTGGTCACCTTATGTCTAAGCTTAAGGAAGACGGCGTCGTCTATGAGAAGCGCAATAAGGCTGCTACTACTGGTGGCAGCACTGGCACTACTGAGAGTCAGGCAGGTAGCTAAATGCTTATCAGTCTAGACGATGCTAACGCTCATCTTCCTACTGACAAGTGGGAACTTGAGGTGCTTGACGAGAACTTAGTTACTCAATTAGAGCATCAAGTTCTTATCAAGCTGGTTGATAGCTATGATGTATCGTCTTGGACTGATGTGGACAGCACTCCTCGCCTCGTCCGTAGTCTCATCGGCATGTACGTTGCTGGTCATGCGTACAATCGTCAGTTTGCCGATGAGGCTGCGGACGCAGGGAGCTATGGATCGTGGCTCCTTAGCCGTGCTGACAATGTTCTTGTCAGTCTGTACGAGGGTATCGTCAGTCTTGTTGATGAGCCGCAAGCATTCAGTAGGACTTCTGCTGAGATTGGGCAGTTCCACGAGCCTAAGTTTGTTATAGGCGAGGTTTTCTAGTGGCATTTGTGAGGATGGACCCTCCTGCTGTCTTTATTAATAGACAGCTTAGTGCTATGGGGAACGACATTAGGTCGTTCAGGGAACCCCTGACAAGGATTATTAAGCAAGCAGTTATCCCGGCGTTTCACGGCACTTTTGATAAGCAAGGCCCTGGTTGGCAGCCACTTAGTGATAAGACTAAGCTCCACAGGACACGTATGGGGTATCCCCCAGGGCCTATACTTGATCGTAAGCGGGGTGCTGTTGGTCTGCGGGCAAGGTTCACGGCGTTTGCTCGTTGGGATATTAATGGTATTAAAGGAGAGGCCGAGTTTACAGGACTGCCTAACCTTGTGAGTTACGGTAACGTGCTGCACAAGGGGTATGGCAATATCCCTGAGAGGCCTTTTATCTTTATCCCATCGCATGTTATCCCACTTGCTAATCAGATTATGGCTGATTGGGTCCAGGCTAGGGCTAATAGGTATGCCCGTAGAATTGGCGGTCAGCAATGAAGCTTTCCGAGGTAACCGAGGCGCTAGTCAACATCATTAAGGGTGTTGAAGAGATCAAAGCTGTGTATGTGGGCGATGAAACGAACATCGCTACCGCCCCTGTGGTCATAGTTGATCCGACAGACCGGACTCGTGAGTTATACTCCACAGGGAGGCGAACGCAGAATACATACAACGTCACAATCACCATACTGTACTCTAAGATGGGTGACCCTAGAGACAATCGACTTGACAGCATGAGACTAGCAGAGACGATAGAAGACACTCTCAATGCTTCTTTTGCTCTTAACGGTCAGATTGTTTCCGGTTATGTGACGGGGCTTGAAAATGGTTTCTCTGAAAGGAGAAACAGCCTATATGTAGCTACTCAACTTACCTGGGAAGGCATGAGCGTTACAACCCTTGAGGAGTAAGTATGGCGAAGCTTACAGTGAACTTGCCTAATAGGCCACAGGGCTCAGACGTCGGTGTTCCTGGCATCGGTACGTTTGAGAATGGTAAGGAACATGAAGTACCGGCTAGCGTAAAGAAGCGGTACGAAGCAAAGGGAAAGAAGTTCCCTAGAGTTATCGGCGAGCCGCTTCCTGCCCCTGTGGAACCGGACCCTGAGCCCGTGTACGATTATGAGATGAAGGAGTATGACAATGCCTAACGTCGGTATTGGTGCTGATGGTGTTGTTGGCATCGCTATTGAGACTACTGGTGGAGAGTACGAAGGGCCTACTAAGTTCTTCCCTATTCGTAGTGAGGGACTTCAGTGGACGCAGGAGACTACTTTCCGTCGTGTGATCCGTAACACTGTCGACCCTATTGGTGCTGTGCCTGGTAACGGGCACGCTGAGGGCGATATTGAGATGGAGGCTCTTGAGGACGTGCTTCCGTACTTCCTCCAGGCTTCTCGAGGCGAGCTTACTCAGTCGGGTACTGAGCCTGACTTCACTTATGAGTTTGTTCCCAACGGCGATGCTACGCCGACTGAGACTCTGTCGATTACGGTTGTGCGTAACGATCAGGTCTTCGGCTACACTGGTTGCGTCGTTGCGTCGTTCTCGTTTAGTGTTGACGACGGTATGCTCACCTACACGCCGTCTATTCTTGGTCAGGAAGAGGATGAAGAGAACGGTGTCAGTCCCAACTTTGCTGACGATGGTCCGTTCGGTGCTGGTACGTATGACGTGCAGATTCCGGCTGGTACTACCGTCGATGACACTGACGACATGACCTTCGAGGTCAATGACAACGGTGAGGTTCAGAACCGTCTGTTGCAGCGTCGCGGTGCGGCGTTTGTCTCTTACGGCGACCGCGAGGCTACGCTCTCTGTCGAGCGTGACTTTGAGGACCGTGTTGAGTACGAAGAGTTCAAGGACCTTACTGCCAAGGAAATCACCATCCGGGCAGAGAAGGACACTGACCGATTCATTGAGATCCACATGAACTCTGCTATCGTCAACGAGTACGAGGTTTCGCTTGGCGGTACTGGTGACCTTATCCGTGCTAGCGTTAGCTACATGGGTACTGACACTGCCTCTGGTGATGGTTCCTACAAGATCACCATTGGTACTGACGAAGACCTCGCGCTTGCGTAGTAAGTAAGTAACATCGTCTAGGAGGGACGACAATGCCACGAGCTACTGCTAACACCAAGGAAACTGTACGCAAGGAGCTTAAGACTCTGCCAGAAGGTTGGGTAGAGCTTCGTCGCCTTGAGTATGGTGAGTTTCTGTCCCGCCGTCAGATGTCTTCTGCTATGAAGATTTCTGGCGGCAAGGGCAATGAGTTCATGGGCGAGATGGACCTTGCTAACCAGGCTGCCATTGAGTTCGAGTTTGCTCATTGCATCGTTGACCACAATCTCGAGGATGAGAACGGACGTCAACTCGATTTCCGTAAGCCTCGGGATATTAAGCGTCTTGATCCTAAGATTGGTCAGGAAATCGGTGAGTACATCGACGAGATGAATCAACTTCTGGATGACGAAGAGGATTTAGCTCAAGAGTCCGAGGAGCAGTCGTCCGAGGACAATCAGATGACCCACTGATAGTAAAGATCATCAGTGTCTATAACAGGTGCGTCCAGTTTAGTGCCCTGCCCGATGAGGGCGGGGTGCTAAACCAGGACGCCCTTTACATGTTAGCTTTCGAGCACATCGAACAGGCTATAGAAGAGAGAAAGAACTTAAATGCCTCTCGGAAGTCGTGAACAGTCGACAATCCGTCTTAGGATTAAAAGCGAGTTCGATGCTCGTGGTATTAACACTGCTCGTGTTAACTTTAGAAACTTGAGCGATGCTCAGGTTGAGGCTGCTCGAAACAACATCATTCTTGGGCGCTCTATGCAGGCTATGGGCGCTACTTTGCTGTTTAACTCTGCAAAGGTCGTTGCAGGTATGGGTGCAATGACCTATGAGACTGCTGGCTTTCGCAAGGAGTTAGAGCTAGCTACTACGCAGGCTCTTGATACCGCTGTTAGTGTAGACAGATTGCAGCATGTAGCACACAATGTTGCTCAGTCATTTGCGGTTGATATGGGTCAAATACCGCAAGTGATGTATGACATCTTCTCTACTGTTGATGCTCAGATGCACGAAGTCCAGCCTTTAATGGAAAACTTTTCTAAGGCTGCGGTTGCTGGTCAAGCGGACTTACAGACTGTTGCACAGCAAACGATGAACGTGATGAACTCGTTTGCTATCCCTGTTGAAGACTCTATTACTGTCCTTGATACTTTTGCCAGTATGGTTCAGTTCGGTACTGGTACGCTTGACCAGTTTATGAATAACATTGGTAAGATCAGTCCTGCTGCTATCTCATCGGGGCAGGACTTAGAAACTATGGCAGCGTCCTTTGGGTTCCTAACCCGTATGGGATTGAACACTGCTATGGCGTCTACATCGGTCGCTCGAGCTTTAGAGCTGCTTACTAGATCGCAGGTTATTAGTAACCTTGAACAGATGGGTATTCAGGTTAAGGATCTAGGCGGCGAGCTTTTACCGATTGACGAGATTCTTGGTCAACTGAATGAGAGTTTCTCTCAGATGACTAAGCCTGAGATGTTCGAGGCGATGGATGATATATTCGCCGGCTCAGGTAACCGGATTCAGGCACGAAGGTTCTTCCAACTGGTCTTTGAGAACTTTGAGCTGTTCGAGACTGGTATGGAACGTGTCCGCACTGGTGCTATTAGTATTGAAGACCAGTTTGATCAAATGGCGGATACCGTCCCCGCTCGTATCCAACAGGTTACTAACTCATTTCGCGTTTTCTCTCAGCGCATAGGTAACGAGTTACTGCCTTCGGGTGAGCAGGTTGTAGACTTTTTAGAAGAGTTTACAGAGATGTTGAACAGCCTTGATGATGAGCAGATCAAGGTTATAGTCAATATTCTCAAGGTTACTGCTGCCTTACTTGCGCTATCAGGTACTGCGTTACTTCTTGTTGGCCGCTTTATCACGCTCAAGGCTTATATGAGTCTTGGTGCTGTGACATTTGGTACTCTTGCTACTAGTGTTTTGGGAACTACCGCTGCAATAGCCGGTATTGCAGGTTTAGTTTACCTTTTAGCTACAAACCTTGATTGGGTTACTGAGCGGTTACATCAGTTTTGGGCGGGTTTGCAAACTACTGAAGGCACCGCTTTAGCTATTGTTGCTGTATTAGCCGGTATGAGTTACTGGTTTGGCAATATAGGTAATGCTGTAGGCCGTATGCGAGGTAGGATCTCTGCATACTTTGCTCGTAGTAGAGGTGAGATCGAACTTTGGCGTGGGAACGTCTTAGGTCTGATCCAGGCTGAGGAACAGTCCGCAGCGGCTTCGGAGCGCGCAGGAGGACGCCGCTCGCGGGCTTGGGGCGGGGCCTCGGGCGCTGCCACTAGGGGGAGT
>SL_3KL_010_SEDDRAFT_10004015_pt1 | contig 13345 bp, 15 predicted proteins | sample SodLakKL_010_SED_2_FD_10381 | JGI IMG/M metagenome (IMG submission 10381)
CCCGCCGTTCGGCGGGGCCCCAGCTGACTCGTGCCTGAGGGGGTCAGGCCTCGGACTCGACCTCGCGACGATCCTCGCCGCTGTCTCGCCCGACCACGGCGATCACCACCGCGGCGATCCCGAGCACGATGATGATCAGGTTGAGCCAGGTCGGCAGGTAGAAGGTGGACCGGGTCTCGACCCCGAAGAGCCGAACGATGCCTTCGAACCCGCTGGGGTTGCCTGCGGCGTCGCCGCCGATCGAGTTGGTGATCAACCCGAACGCGAACCCCGACGCGGCCAGCATGAACGCGTACACCGACATGGCCATGCTGTGCCACATCTCCGGTCCCCGCTTGAGACGCACGGCGAAGTACGAGCCCCAGAAGGCCAGCACCAGGAACGCGGTGAGGATCTTGTTCTTCATCAAGGAGCTGCGCAGGGTCGCTTCCAGGGGCCAGATCGTGAACCCGGTGACGATCCCGATGGCGGTCAACGCGACCCCCAGTCCGGCGGCGGCGAGCGCTGCCCGGTCGGCCGCGACCGCCAGGGGCGAGTCGTCCTTGCCCTGCCAGCGCAGGACCAGGCGGAGCAGCACCGCCAGCATCGCGAAGAAGAACAGCCCGGTGACGAGACTGACGACGATCGAGTGGTAGGCGGGCCTCATGCGTCAACCTCCTGGCCGTTGCGACGTCCTCGGGTCAGCATCGCCACCGCCACGCTCGTCGCGATCACGAAGAACAGCCACGTGAAGTCGGTGAACCACCACTGCGAGAGGATCTGCTCGCGGAACTCCCCCTCCACCGCGTAGCTCGCCAGCTCCTCCTCGCTGTGCCCAGCGCGGATCCCGACCCGCTCTCGGACCTCCCCCACGCCCGCGTGGCTGTCGCTGGCCGCATGGTTGTAGCCCATCTGGCCGGGGTAGAACAGGGTGATCGTCTGCCACTCGTAGTCGTCCCACGGCGGCTGGTCGCCACTGAACCTCGCAGCCTCGATCTGGGCATCACGCCCCAGCCCCAACGTGGAGGGGAAGGACACGTAGTGCCAGCGGCTGCCGGTCGCGTTCGCGTGGACCGCGAAGGCGATGTCGTACAGCCCGAGGTGGCTCATGGCCTTGTCGTCCAGCGGGTAGCCGGTGTCCAACGCGCGCTGCAGTTCCAGGTTCCACTGGCCGTTCTGGGCGATCCCCTGGGCGAAGATCACCCGCGTGACCCCTCTGGCTCGCGGAGGATCCGACGCGGGATCACGTCGTCCTCCTGCCAGTCGCGATCCTGGTCGAAGGGGACGATGATGTCGTCCGACAGGTAGTAGTAGTCGTCCTGGGTGTAGTCCAGGTCCAGGACGCGGTCCCACTCCATCGCGTACTGCCCCGTGGCATCGGGGTCGAACATGTACTGGGGCGCCCCGGTGTCGTCGTCCCAGTTGGTGAACCACGGACCGACACCTTCGTCACTGATCCGGTAGTCGAACACGAGCTGATCGTCGGACCAGCCGATCGGGTTCGAGCGGTAGGCCCGCCAGTGCCACAGGTCGAGGAAGTACCCCTCCTCGCGCATGTGCTCCAGCTCGTCGTCATCACGCAGGGTCCGCCAGTCGTCCTGGTCGGTCCGGGTCTCCGGCAGGAACTTGCGCACGTCGTCCCGGCCCTCGCCGAGGATCGACTCGACCTCGTCCGGGTCGGCGTCGTCGGTGTAGAAGCGCATCTCGTTGTCGGTGATGGTCATGTACCCGCCGTACTCACGGAACCCGTCGACGCTGCCGTCGTCGACCAGCATCGTGAGCCGATCCTCGTACGTGTGGTTCGGATCGGTGCCGATCGGCGAGTGGCCGTAGCGCACCCACTCGCCCCCTCGTAGACGAGGTAGTCGTGGTAGAAGTGGGGCGTGTCGGTGTCCCACTGGTAGCGGAAGAAGATGTCGTCGTCGTTGTAGGCGACCATCAGGTCGAGCTCCATCGTGAGCTCGTTCGGGATATCGATGTTCCTGTCGTGGTCGTTGCTGATCACCCCGGTGGAGGCGAAACCCAGCGACAGACCGGCGACGAGAGCGATGATGGCCGCGACGGCGACGATCCGAGGTGTTGCGTTCATGTCCCACCTTCGGGGTCGGGAGCGTCGGAACGAGCGGGATCGGTTGCTCAGCGGCGTGCCACCGCTGTGGTCCCGTCGCATCGCACCCTAACAGCGACGCCGTTGAGCGAAGCGTCGGGCAAGGTCCTTGATCGCCGGGACTTTCGGCCCTCCGTGTCACCGACCTGTGAGGAGCTCCGTGGCGGGATCGAGCCGCCGCAACGTCGCCGCGAAACCGATCGCGCCCACGCCGGCAGCGACGACCGCACCACCGATGACGCCCACCAGCGAACTCGCCGTCAGGTGCAGCGGGATCGATGCAGGGGCACCGACCAGGAGCACGGCCGTGGCCAGGCTGCCGACGATCGCCCCGCAGACCGCCGCAGCCACCGCCTGCACCGCGAGCACCCCGATGATCGTGCGTGATGGGACCCCGGCGGCCATGAGGCTGGCCAACAGGGGACGTCGCTCGAGGGTCAGCAGCGCGAGGAAGATGGCGATGACGGCCGCCGCGACGACCAGCACGACCACCACCATCGCTCGCAACGTGCTCTGTTGCGACGCGACCCCTGGGATCGCGCGGTAGGCCTCTCGCGACGTGACGGTCTCGATACCACCCTCGACGTCGGCCAGTTCCTCACGTTCCTCGAGCGCTTCCGCGAACGTTGCATCGATCGCTGCCGCCACCTCTGCGGGATCGGCCCCTGCCGCGCTGCGGACCGCGAGTACCGAGGTCAGCGACTCGTCGACGTCGAACTCGGGCAGTGCGGCGTTGCGGACCGTGGCGAACTCGCTGGGTGGGAGCCAGATCGTCGGGCGCAGCAGGTAGCTCGCGTCCCGCACGATCCCGATCACCTCGACCTCGAACGCATCGGCCACCCCGATCCGATCACCCAGGCCGACGCCCTCGGCAGCGAGCCGCTCCTCGATCGCGGCAACGCGTGGCTCGCCGTCGAAGGGCAGACGACCGGCGATGACGTCGTTGGGACGACCGGCGAAGGCGTGGCTGACCGAGACCGCCATCACCGCCTGCTCCTCGTCATCCTCGGGGAGGAGCACCGCCGCGGGTGAGAACCCGATCGTGCCGACGTCCTCGACGCCCGTCGTGAACCCGACCGGTAGCTGGAGGACGTCGGGGAGCATGCTGCGCAGCACGTTGCGCTGGGCACCGTCGGCGAAGACGTACAGGTCCGCGTCGGTGTTGCGAAGCGACCCGGTGCTCGCGCGCAGCAGCCCATCGGCCAACGCCGAGACCGCCAGCGCGAGGAACATCACGGTCGCGAGCACCGCCACCGTCGGCACGAACCGCCGTGGAGCACGGCGCATCTCGAGCAGCGCGAGCCGGATCATCGTTGTGCCCTCGCGAGGGCGGTGACGGGATCGATGCGCAGCATCCGCACGATCGCCGGCACCACGGCGGCCACCCCACCGGCCAGCAGCGTGAGAGCGATCAGGGCGACCTCGGTGGGCTCCGGGGTGAGCGGGAACGTCGGAGGTGCCTGCCGGCCGCCGACCCACAGCAGGGCACTGGCCAAGGCGACCCCGACGCCGACGACCACGACCACCTGCACCACCAGCGCTCGGACCAGTGGTGCTGCCGCGACCCCGGCAGCACGGAGCGCGGCCAAGGTGCCCCCCTGCTGCGCCGTGACCAACGACCAGAAGGTGCCGATCAGCAGCAACGCCGATCCGGCGGCGATCAGGCCGATCAGTCGGAAGCTGTCACGGATACCGGCCAAGCCCGGCAGCTCCATCGCGGCGGTCGCCGGGCTGCGGGCAGCGACGCCGTCGACCGCGGCGGTGATCCGTGCCGCGAGTTCCTCCGGGTCGGCGTCCGCGGTCCCGTCGACGGCGATCAACGACGGCCGGATCTCGGTGGCGTCCGGGAACAGCGCGGTGAGCACGCCGTGCCAGGTCTGGTAGGGGACGTGGAGGGTGACGAGGCCACCGAACCGCGACCCACGGGTCAGGCCCACGACCTCCACGGTGGTATCCGCCCCCACCACCTCGAGGTGGCTGCCGAGGGTCACACCACGGCGCACGTCGGCGTCGTCGGCGAGGGCCTCGGTGGGAGATGCGGGAAGCCGGCCAGCGACCAGTTCGGACGGTCCGCCAGGGCCCTGCGGGTCGATACCGAACAGCGACGCATCCAGGGGCCGATCCTCCAGGAGGACCGTGACCCGCGTCTCGCCGACCGGTGCCACACGCTGCACGCCGTCGACCCGTGCCACCTCGTCGACCGTGTCGACCCCGACACGGCTGGCCTGCACCGTGCCTTGGGCAGCCGAGGTGAGTACCACCACATCGGCACGCATCGTGGCGACCGCACCTGCGAGCGAGGGGAACAACGTGGAGGAGATGGTCGACACCATCAGCACCAGGGCCGTCAGCGCGACCACGGTCGCGATCAGCACCGAGGTGCGTCGACGGGCACGCCGCAGTTGCAGCAGTCCCAGCCGCACCTCGCCTCCTCCTGTCGGCCGCCACCTCGGCCGGGAAGCTAGCGGTTCGTGGCGAGTGCCCCTGACGATCTGGAGCGCCACGCCGAGCCGATGCCGCATCGAGCAGGCGAGTGGCCCTGGCTGTCGTCGAGCTGGCTAGCCGAAGGTGTCGGTGCCGACCAACGCGCCGCCGACGGGCTGGTAGACGCAGTCGGGTTCCTCGCCGAGTGGGTCGCCGGTGACGGCGTAGGCACGTGAGCGTGACCCACCGCACACGGCCCGGAACTCGCATCGTCCGCAGCGTCCGTGCAGCAGGGAGGGGTCACGGAGCGACCGGAGCAGGGGTGCGTCCCGGTAGATGTCGGGCAGCGGCGTGTCCTTGACCGAACCGACGGGGATGGGCAGGAACCCGCTGGGGTAGACCGCACCGACGTGGTCGATGAACACGAACCCGCGTCCGGCGTTGATGTCCAGCGGTGGCCGCGGCGTGCGGGTCGGCAGGTCGTGCTCGGTGAGCAGCTCGTCGAGCTCGCTGCGCAGCCATCGGTAGGTCGGGCCGAGGCCGAACGTCTCCACCGGGTCCTGGCCCTGGCTGCCTCGACGTTGCAGGACGGCTCGACGGAAGTGGGGCGCTTCGGTGGTCTTGACGGCGACGTGGCGGCCGACGTCGACCAGCCAGTGCAGCACGTCCTCGACCACGTCCGGGGTGAGCTGCTCGAGTTCTCCGCCGCGGCCGGTCGGTACCAGCAGGAACACGCTCCACAGGAAGGCGTCGAGGTCGACGACACGACGCAGGATGTCGGGGAGCTCGACGAGGTTGCTGGCGGTCACCGTGGTGTTGATCTGCAGGCGCATGCCGAGCCCGGTGACGATCCGGCAGGTGTCCAGGGTGGCGTCGTACACGCCCTCGATCCCACGGAACCCGTCGTGGGTGGCGGACGCCGCACCGTCGAGCGAGATCGACACCGCCTTGGCTCCGGCGGCGGCCATCTCGGCCAACCGCTCAGGGGTCGCCCGAGGGGTCACCGACGGTGCCAGTGCCATGCTCAACCCGAGCTTTCTGCCGTAGGCGACCAGCTCGGCGAGGTCCTCACGTTCGAAGGGGTCGCCGCCGGTGAGCACGATCATCGGGCTGGGCGCACCGAAAGCGGCGATGTCGTCGAGGAGCCCGAAGCCCTGCTCTGTGGTCAGCTGGAACGGATGCGGGTCGTGCTGCGCGTCGGCACGACAGTGACGGCACACCAACCCGCAGGCACGGGTCACCTCCCAGATCACCAGGAAGGGGCGCCGCGACGGGTCGTGACGCAGGGTCCGCACCGCGGTGCGTCCCCGCGCGTTCGCGGGCTGACTGACAGGTTGGTCGATCATGTGGCTCGCTCCTCGAGGTGGTCGATGACGCGGCCGGCAGCCCTGGCACCGGAACGGATGCAGGCAGACAGGCCGGGCCCGTGGTAGGGAGCCCCCGCCAGGGCGACGCCGGGCAGATCGTGGCGCAGCGCACCGGTGGCTCGCTCCAGCCGCTCGTGGTGTCCGACCTCGAGCTGCGGCATGGTCGAGGGCCAACGATGTAGGCGGACATCGGTGGGGTCCTCGCAGAGCCCGGTCAACGCACCAAGCTCGTCGACGAGCTGCTCGACGAGCGCGTCGTCATCCAGTTGCGCCGCGCGCTCGTCACCCGCCCGTCCGGCCGAGGCCCGGATCAGGACCCGTCCCTGTTCGGCATGGTGGGGCCACTTGCTCGACAGGAACGTCGCCGCCTTCAGCAGGTGATCCTGTCCGCTGGGCACCAACACCCCGGTGCCGGCCAGAGCGGGCGTGGCAGCCGCGACACCCGGGAAGGCCAGCACCGCCACGGCGACCGAGGCGGTGCGCAGGCACGCCAGCTCCGCGGCCGCGGACGGGCTCGAGTCCGCCACCACCTGCCCTGCGGCCGTTGCCGGGAGGGCCAACACCACGGCGTCAGCATCCAAGGTGGCCCCTTCCGTCGTGTGCACCCGTTTGCGGGTGCCGGCGGGCTCGACCGCGGCGACGGCACTGTCGAGCCGCACCTCGACACCGTCCAGCGACCCGAGCAACCGCCTCGGCAGGGAAGCCAACCCCTCGCGCAACGTCACGAAGGCAGGTCCCGGACGCGGCTTCGGCCGACGACGCAGCAGCAAGGAGCGATGACGGCCAGCCAACGCAGCCAGCTGCGGGGTCGCGGCCTTCAAGCTCAACCGCCCCACATCGCCCGAGTGCAGCCCACCGAGCAGCGGGTCGACGAGTTGCTCCGTCAGCTCCCGACCGAACCGCCGGCCGAGGTAGCCACCCACGGAGACATCGCTGTCTGACCGGGCCGCCGGAACGAGAGGTTCGAGACCGGCGCGGACCATCCCCAAGGGCGAGAGCACCCGTGAGGTGACCATCGGCCACAGGCGGGTCGGACCCGCGGGCCCGAACCCCGCGGGCAGCGGCCGGAGACCACGCTCCGAAGCGATCCAGGTCGTGCCCCGCGCAGCGGCCACCACCTCGTCGTCCAACCCCAGGTCGGTGATCAGGTCCAGCGGCTCCGGCGCGGCAGTGAACAGCGCCTCGGCGCCGACATCTACCGTCATGCCACCGACGTCCACCGCGTGGAGCTGACCGCCGACACGGTCGCGGGCCTCGAGCACCGTCACCGACGCACCCCGGGCTGTCAGCTCGCGCGCAGCGGCGACACCGCTGATCCCCGCGCCCACGACGACCACGTGCACGGACATCTCCTCGCTGGGGTTGGGACGATCGGGTGCACGCGGCCACTCGAGGTCAGGGCCGTCGACCACACCGTGACAGCCTCGTGCGGCGAGCCGCGTCGACGTAGGGCCGTCCGTCACCTGTCACCGGGGCATTCGCTCCACCCCCGACCCCGGACCGAGAACCGTCGACCACGGACCTTGCGAAGCGTCGTGGCCGCCCACCGCGGCCCTTCGGGTGTGGGCCAAGGTCCCCATCGTGGGTGGGGACGACTCCATCGTGGCCTCGATCAACGGATCCTGGGCCCCTGAGGCCATCATCACCCCGAACACAACAACACCGACAGTCTGGCCACCCAGATGCCCGCAGCCAAGGACGTCCGGTGGTGACCGGGCCAGGTTCCTCGCTCCTACAGCGGCCAACCGGTGAGACCGATGGCCACGGCCACCGCTCCGAGGATCACGGCCGCAACGCCCACCACGACGATGGGCGACGGCCGCGAGGCGTCCCCGCGGGAGGATGTCGAGCTGCCGAGCTGCGGAGGCTGCACACCGTCGTCGTCCTCGAACTCGCCGACGTCGATGTCCCCGAGCGGCTGCTCGTCCAGGGCCGCCAGGATCTCCCGCGCCGCCGGCTCGTCCTCCGTGGTGACCTGCACGCGGTAGCCGCCGGTGGCGAAGGAGATGTGCGGCAGCGTCTCGCCGCCGCTGTCGGACAACAGCCGTGACGTGATGCCCGCCTCGTCGAGCTGTTCGGTCGCCAGCTGCGCGAGGAAGGGGGTGTCGTAGGCGACCACGGTCGTCCACACGGGTGCGGCCACCTCGTCCTCCTGGTCCTCCTGGTCCTCCTCGCGTGCATCGCGCCAGCGTCGGGAGCCGCGCCGGACGATTGTAGGCTCCACCGTCGAACCAGGAGGTGCAGGGGTGAAGGTCGTCGTGGCGCCCGACGGGTTCGGCGGCACGCTGTCGGCCCGTGAGGCCGCAGCTGCCATCGCCGCCGGATGGCGCGATCGCCGACCGGACGACGAGGTGGTCGCGGTGCCGCTGTCGGACGGCGGCGAAGGGCTGCTCGACGTGGTGACCGGCCCCGGAGACCGGCGTCTCAGCGTCGAGGTCGCGGGTCCCCTCGGGCAGCCGCGTGACGCCGACTGGCTGCTGCGCGACGACGGGACGGCGGTGATCGACTCCTCGCTGGCGTGCGGGCTGGCGTTGGTGCCCGAGGAGCAGCGTACGCCGATGCGGACCACGACCTACGGCGTCGGCCAGCTGCTCGACGCTGCTCGGGAGGCGGGCGCACACCGCATCCTCATCGGGCTCGGTGGCTCCGCGACCGTCGACGGGGGGACCGGTGCCCTCATGGGTCTCGGTTTCCGCCTGCGTGTCGCGGACGGCTCCGGGCTGAAGATCGGTGGCGAGGACCTGCACCGTGTCGCGTCCGCGGACCGCGGGTGGAGCGCGAGCTTCGACGACGTCGAGGTGGTCCTGCTGTCGGACGTGACGACCGTGCTCGCCGACGCCGCCCGGGTGTTCGGCCCGCAGAAGGGTGCGGATGACGCGGAGGTCGAGCAGCTGTCCTCGGCGCTGACGATCTGGGCCGATGTCGCTGAGCGCGACCTCGCCGACGGGGCCCGGGTCCGTGATCGGTCCGGCACCGGAGCCGCAGGCGGGCTGGGGTTCGGACTGGCCTGTGCGCTCGACGCGCGGTTCGAACCCGGCGCCCGATCGGTGGCGGCGCTCGCCCGGCTCCCGGAGACGCTCGACGGCGCCGATCTGGTGATCACGGGGGAGGGGCGCTTGGACGCCACCTCGTTCCAGGGGAAGGTGGTCGGCAGCGTCCAGGAGCTCGCGGTTGCTCGCGGCATCCCGGTCATGGCCGTCGTCGGTCAGGCACGCGAGGGGGCCGAGCGGCTCGCTGCGACGGTGGCGGCGTCGCCGGCCGGCCCCGGAGCGGACCCCGCGGGGGACGTGCGCTCGGGTGCTGCGAGGCTCGCCGATGAGGCCGTCGTTCTGGACGCCTGACCGTCGCTCGGCGGTCGCGTGACGGTCCCGTGCCGCTGTCGTTGGCCTGGTGGCGTCCTCGCGAGGTCCCGACGAGGTCATCGACGTGGGCGGGTACGTCGATACACTCCCCCCACAGCCCGGTGCCTGTCGCGACGTGGCCGGCACCACCAGCGGGTCGTACCCTGGGAGGTCGATCCCGACCGTCCCTCCGCCGCGACCCACAGCACCCCCGACAGGGCCAGCCCGGCAGGGCCAGCCCGACAGAGGCAGCACGACGAGGAGCCGAGCTTGAGCGCCGACACCGTCCAGAGCAGCGACACCGCGACGATCTCGCTGACGGAGACCGCGGCCGAGAAGGTGAGGAGCTTCCTCGCCGACCAGCCGGACGTCGACGACATCGCCCTGCGCGTGGCGGTCCAGGCCGGCGGCTGCGCCGGGTTCCGGTACGCGCTCTTCTTCGACGACCGGGAACTCGACGGCGACCTCGAGGAGACCCACCACGGCATCAAGGTGCGGGTGGACAAGATGTCGTCGCCCTACCTGCAGGGCACCGTGATCGACTGGAAGGAGTCCCTCGAGGCGTCGGGCTTCTCCATCGAGAACCCGAACTCCTCCGGCTCCTGCGCCTGCGGCGACAGCGCCACCTTCTGAGCCACCGCGACGGACGTGGACGACGACGGCTCCGGCTGGCACCACGTCCTCCTCGCGCTCTGGAGCGACGACGTCCGTGACGCCGTCGTCGCGCGTCTCGAGCGCAGCTGTGTCGGCCGTCACGGTTGGTTCGCCCGGGTCTTCGCCACCCCGGACGACGCCGGGATCCCGCTCACCGAGACCGTCCACGCGCTGGTGCTCGCCGCGATCCGCGATGAGACCGGCGCCGACCTCGAGGAGCTCGGCAGCCAGGCGGCGTGGGACTGTTACGAGGCGGTCTGGGACGCGCTGGCAGCCCGCTGGCAGGACGGCGGTCCGCTGGCGTACGTGAGCCTCGGGGAGGAACCACAGGTCGTCCGGGATCTCCGGGCGCTGCCGGTCGGGGCGGCAGCTGCCGCTGCGGCCGACGTCAGCGGACCGGTACCCGAGCCACTGTGGCTCCGGGGACGGCTACGCATCGACGCCGATGGTCTGCGCCACCACCTGCAACTCGACGGTGGTCCGGTACCTCCTGAGGTGGAGGTCCACGCACGGCGGATCCTCGCGTCCCTCGAGGTGCCGGACGTGACCTGAGCGCCCCGTGGCCGAGCCCCGCATGGCTCAGCGGACGCGTTCCACCTCGAACCGCCACACGTTGTCGTCGAGCTCCTGCGAGTGGAGGCGTTGGCGCTGCATGCGGCACCAGATCGGCACGTCCACCTTCGCGGTCGGGTCGGTGGCGAGCAGTCGGACACGCGCACCCACCTCGACGCGGCCGATCGCCTTGGCGAGCTCGAGGACCGGCATCGGGCACGACAGCCCGCGGGCATCGACGACCTCCTCCGCGTNATGGCCGTCGACGGGTTCGATGGGTCGCGCCTCCGCCTCGGACATGCGGCTCCCTGTCGGTCCGATGGCGAGGCTACCGGTCGCGTTAGGCCCGAAGCCGCCCGCCGCCGTGGCGCCGTGCGGCGTTCACCGGGCTCCGTTCGAGTTGGCTCCGGCGCGGGAACGTGGCGCGCCTCGGTCGAGCTCGTAGGTGATCTCCGCGCCGCTGAGGTCGGGCGCGTCGTGCAGCACGGTCATCACCCTGGCCATCGCCGCGTTGACGCCGTCGCTGCGGATGGTGACCGTGGCCCCGACGTGCGCTCGGTCGTCGTTCGCCGGCCACCACGACATGACCAGCTCGGTCTCCCCGGCGCTGCGCAGGACCTCCTCGACGCGCTCGGGACTGACCGCCTCCTCGGACTCGGGCAGGCGGATCGTGATCACGATCCGGACCTCCTCGGCCGGAGGGTCGGGTCGGCGTGGTGCGGGCTGGCCTGCGTCCGAGACGGCGTCGACGATGCCGTCGCTGCGGCTCGGCCCGACGTCGACCGCGACCAGCAACGTGGCCTCTGGGGCAGCCCACGCCAGGTGGGTGGTCGCTGCACGCAGGCCGGATGCCGTGGGTGCCACCGCGGCAACGATCAGGTCGTCGGGTTGCGAGAAGGCTTCCACGGCCTTGTGCGTGCGCCGTGGGTCGTGGTGCACGCGGTCACCGAGCTGGTGCACCTCGTCGGGCAGTTCGTCCGTGCGTGCGCCCGTGCGCAGCACCGTGGAGGGGTAGCCCGTGTGCTCGCGGACACGACGGGCCAACTCGACGGCGAGGGAGAGGCTGCCCCTCCCGCCAGGCAGCAGGTGCTCCTCGGAGACGGGGAACAGCAGTCGCTGGGGAGGCGTCAGGCCCAGCCGCACCACGGCGAGTGGCACGCTCGAGCGGCCGACCACGTGGTCGATCAGCCGGCCGAAGACGTCGGTGGTGGAGCTCTGGCCGCGCCACCCCATCACCACCAGTGCGGGAGAGATCTCCGCGACCGCGTCGAGGACGCCCGTCGCGACGTCCGCTGCCGTGCGGACCTCACCGCAGACGTGCGCCCCAAGCGAGCCGGAGCTGCGTTGGACGTCAGCGAGCCCTTGCTCCGCGTGGGCGTGGTCGTCGGCGTCGGCGCGAGGACCGAGGACCGTCAGCAGCTTGACCGTGCCCATGGGCCCGGCGAGGGCCGCGGCGTAACCGAGCAGGGGACCGATCGATGCTGGGTTGGCGACGGGGACCAGGATGGGGTGGGCGTCGTCAGGGGTCAGCATCGTCACCTCCTCGGTGCCAGAAGCTCGGTGCCAGAAGCGGACCCGGTACCGGCCCGGCCTCCCCGATCCGCGGATCCGCGGTTACGAGCGCCCTGCCGGTCGACGTGTGACACGCAGCCGTCTGCACGTCACCGACGATGATCCCCCGCCCCGGCGGTCGCCGGGTTCGGTAGCGGGGAGCGTACCTGCGGGTGGAGCCAAGGCACGGCCGTGGGCGGTGCCGCAACACGACGTGGGGTGGTCGCACGGATACGTAACGCGGCACCGCATCGTGGGGTACCGGCTCGCGTCGGCGCCCGGACACGGGAGTGAGGGGGGGCGTCGGCCCGCTACCGTTCCCACCCCGGCTCGCGACCGCGTGGAGGTGCGAAGTGAAGGTGCTCGTCGTCTCGCAGGACCAGAAGGAGCGGCAGCGTGCGGCGAGCGCCCTCGAACTGCAGGTGGAGGCCGAGGTCGAGGAGGCCGACAGCGGCGAGGTGGTGCGGCAGCGACTGCTCCGCGACGGCGAGCGTTTCGACGTGCTGGTCGTCGACGGCGATCTGCGGCCTCGCGGCGGCTACGCGCTGCTCTACGACCTGCGGGCACAGGCCGATCTGACCGGGTTGGCGCCGACCCCGGCCCTGGTGATGCTGGAGCGGGAGCAGGACGTGTGGCTCGCGCGGTGGGCCGGTGCCAACGACTGGCTCTACAAGCCCGTCGATCCCTTCGACCTCGCGCGTCGGGTGGCCGCACTGGAGGGTGCCGAGGCGTCCCCGTACGGCGACAGCGGCTCGGCGTCGAAGCAGGTCGCGGCGGCGATCCGCGAGATCACATGAGCGGCGCCGGAGACCCCGTGATGGGGTTGCAGGGGTCGAAGGCGGTCTCGGAGCAGCTCACATGACGTCGCCGTTGTCGTGGCCACGGATCCTCGACAGGCTGGTCGGTGGCCAGGACCTCGATGAGGATGTCGCCGCGGACGTGATGTCCGCGGTGATGGGGGGAGAGGCCGAGTCCTCCCAGGTCTCGGGGCTGCTCGTGGCCTTGCGTGCCAAGGGTGAAGCCCCAGCGGAGATCGCGGGGTTCGTCCGCGCGATGATCGCCAACGCGACCGATGTCCCGCTGGACGCGGCGCTGATGGATCGCACCGTCGACGTGGTCGGTACCGGGGGGGATGGCGCCGACACCTTCAACATCTCCACGGTGGCGGCGGTGGTCGTCGCCGCGAGCGGCCAGCCGGTGGCCAAGCACGGCAACCGGGCGGCGTCCAGCGCGTGCGGGAGCGCCGACCTGCTGGAGGGGTGGGGCATCGAGCTCGACATGCGACCAGCGGACGTCGCGTCGTGTATCGAGCAGCTCGGCATCGGTTTCCTGTTCGCGCGCACCTTCCACCCCGCCATGCGTGTGGTCGC